>ERZ1035006.1761-NODE-1761-length-13429-cov-8.881786_pt1 | contig 13429 bp, 9 predicted proteins | sample MGYA00520694_ERZ1035006 | MGnify/ENA primary metagenome ERZ1035006 (study PRJEB33766, sample SAMN09781746) | gut metagenome | biome: gut microbiome | host: Homo sapiens | place: Madagascar | study: EMG produced TPA metagenomics assembly of the PRJNA485056 data... | reverse complement strand
TGGAAGAAATACCAGAAGACGGCGACTATCTGATTCCATACGGACAGGGATATCTGGATATTGATGAGGATTTTCTGGTCAACGAACCTGACGTCTATATCAGCTTATACAGTGGTGCTTCCGGTCTGGTGTATGGCGTAAACCCACTGGAGGGCACTGCGTCTGACCCGGATTTTGCCGCCTCCAGAACCCGGCAGATATGGGCTGATGGCACGTGGTATTACATTTTTGACCGGCAGCTGGACTTTGGCGAAGCAGACGAACTATGGATCCGGGGCGTCATGTCCGAGGAGCAGGGCGACCGGCAGCTCACCGGCATGATCCGGATCGCCCTGATTGTCCTGCCCCTTCTGGTCGTACTGGCATCCGTGGGCGGATATCTCATTGCCAGACGGGCATTAAATCCCATCCAGCAGATTTCATGGACAGCCAGGCAGATCGGCGATGGCCACGACCTGAAGCGCCGAATCAATCTGGGTAAGGGCGATGATGAACTCCATCAGCTGGCTGCGACCTTTAACGAGATGTTTGACCATCTGGAGCAGTCATTTGAACAGGAGCGCCAGTTTACCTCCGACGTTTCCCATGAGCTGCGGACGCCGATGGCAGTCATTGCGGCACAGTGTGAATATACACTGGAGCAGGAGCGGACGGTCGAGGAATATGAGGAAGCCCTGCAGGTGATCCAGCGGCAGGGCAGGAAGATGACAAAGCTCATCAACCACATGCTGGATTTTGCGAGACTGGAAATGCGATCCGGAAAGTATACAGACGAAATACTCGACATGGCAGAGCTTGTGGACACCATATGCCAGGATATGAAGCTCATACGGGAACACAACATCTCGCTGGAATATCAGACAGCGCCAGTCATGTTTTCCGGAAACCGGGAGCTTTTATCGAGGCTTCTCTCAAATCTGATCAGTAATGCCTACCGTTATGGAAAAGAAAACGGGCATATTTTTGTGGATCTGCAGCAACAGGATTCTGTTCTGATCCTGTCAGTCAGAGACGATGGCATCGGAATCGCAGCGGATGAGCAGGCGAAGATCTTCCACCGCTTTTATCAGACAGAAACCTCCCGCGGCGGCGAAGGAACCGGGCTCGGGCTCGCCATGGCGCATGAAATCGTCCGCTATTACAACGGTACCATTGAGGTAGACAGCGCACCCGGCAGGGGAAGTACCTTTACCGTCCGGCTGCCGCTTAAATGAAAACATTTGATCTACTAATCATTTTCTAATAATTGCATGATACAATGATCCTACAAACAAAACATACACGTATCTCAGACAGAAATGCTATGAGAACCACGAAATAGGAGGACTACATTATGATGAAAAAAACAAAACAGTTTGTAACCACATTTTTAATCGCAGCAACGATCGTCGGTACAGGCGCGATTCCCGCATATGCGGATGCCATCCCGAATAAGGTATCCCTTCCGCAATCACAGAGAAGTGTTGCCCAGGGCAAAAAATTTGAGCTGAAAGCACGGACGACCCCCTACGACGCAGAAGATGACTATATCTGCTGGGAGATCGTTTCCGGAGAAGATTACGTCATGTTCGAAGATTATGACCAGACAGGCGATGACATGGATTTTATCGCAGTAAAGCCCGGAACAGCCACCATCCGCTGCTATGTATATGGCAAAAACAAGACAACCTCCGGCGATACCATCACAATCACTGTCACAAAATCAAAGAGTGATTACTCTTTAAAGAGAGGTGACGCACCGGTCAAATACGAGGATGTCTGGGATGATTTTGATCTGGAGGTCAAAGCCGGCCGCTCTATCAAAAACAGCGAATTGAAATGGGAGATCAAGGATCCGAGCATCCTTTCTTTTGCAACAGGCATCAAAACCGGTCGTGAAGTAGAATTTTATGCTAAGAAAATCGGAAAAACAACGGTGACCTGCAGCTACACAAACAGCAAAGGCGAGAAAAAGTCTGTCACCTATACCGTAAAGGTTGTTGCGGACTATGATGACTGATATTCCGGTGGTTTTCCAGCCATAGCTGTTCTATCACACCTACAGAACCTGCCACTGGCAGCTTCTTCGGATGCATGGCAACTGACAAAAGCCCTCCTCACGGATCAGATCCGCGGGGAGGGCTTTTCTATATTTCTATATATTTCCTGTCTTCCATCATAATCCATCCGATGCGCTATTTTCCCAGCCGTGCATTCACCGGGATCAGAATCAGGTAGATCAATACGCCATAAAAGATCGACAGCACTGCCACTGCCAGATTCGGACCGATCGTCGCCAGATCTTCCAGCATACCCATGATGATCACAATGGCAATCACCGAGATAAATACGCCTGCGGGAATCGCTGTCTTTTGTATGATTTCAAATATTTCCTTCTTACCCCTTGCGCCTGACAGAAGTACGATGGATGTGCAGATCAGCACGACACCGAGCAGTGACGGAATATCCAAAAAGAATGCCAGCATATTCGGCCGTGTACCAGACATCGAACTAAACAGCAGCACCAGAGTCAGGATACCCAGAATGCCTCCTACAATCAACTGCCCCAGTGAACTTTTCCGGTTGTCTTCATTTTGTTTTAATAGATTCATCATGTTCTCCTCCGCTTTCATAGAATAATTTTCTACAGGCAGCTTCTCGCCGGAAAGGAGTTCATTGACAGAAATATCAAGTGCCTCACACAATGAATTCAGGATCGCCGTATCCGGAACGCTGTTCCCGTTCTCCCATTTGGATATCGTCTTGTCACTCACGCCGATCTGCTCTGCCAGATCCTTTTGTGTCAGTCCCTTTTCTTTTCTGCTCAACTGGATAAATGATCCAATTTTGTTATCACTCATAAAAACTTCCTCCATTCCTTATCCGTCAAGTCACTGCTTGCAGATCTGATACCCAGATCATATGGGAGAATCCCACTCTACGCAACCTATGTTGTGCAGAATCCACTCTACGCGTCGGAGAATCACTGAAATCCCCAGTATTTCCAAGGCTTTCCACGCACTAATATCTGCGTGTCCGAAAACCATACGCATCCTCTGCCAGCGGTATCTCCTTCGCGGAGATTCGCTCAATCTCTATATAAGCTCCTTTTTCTATCATCAGAATGACCCGGTCAATCTGTTCTTCCGTGCCCTGTATCTCCATAGAGACACCGCCGTCCGGATCATTGCGCACCCAGCCGGTCGCGCCAACCATATTCGCTGCATGCTCTGCCCGGTAACGGAATCCAACCCCTTGCACGGAACCATAGAATTTTAGATATTTTCGAATTATCTTACTATTGTATTCACTCATTTTTTAACTGTCCGTCTCATAATCATATCACCCTCTGACTTGAGCCACAAGCGCGCCTTTTCATAATCCGGCATCACATGCGCCACTTCATCCCAGAAAGCCTTTGAGTGATTCATCTCTTTCCGGTGGCACAGTTCATGTACTACGACATAATCGATCACCTCCGGCGGTGCCAGCATCAGCAGGCAGTTAAAATTCAGATTGCCCCTGCTGCTGCAGCTTCCCCAACGTGTCTTCTGGTTGCGGATCGTGATCTGCCCATAAGTAATCCCCATTTTGTCAGCAAAATATGCCACCCTTCCCGGAATATATGCCAAAGCCTTATCTGCCAGAGCATGGAGTTCTGCATATGCGAGCGGTTCCAACCCCTGTGAGTCGTATTGCTCATTCCTCTGGCGAAGCTGCTCCACATGTTTTCGTATCCACGGCTCCTTCTCCTGCACAAACAGCCGGATGTCCCTGTCAGACATGCGCCTCGGCGCACGAACCGTGACTGTCAGATCCGGATTCACCTGAATTGCGATCGTTTTTCTATCCGAACGGATAACTGTTACTTCCACAATGATATCTCCTCTGATCTCTGTACCGCCATCGCAGATTGTCTATCATATTTTACCCTATGGTCTGTATGATATGACTGCCGCCTTCGACCTCCTGCACCTGCAGCTTGGTTGGGATGCGATCCTGCAATAACTGTACATGTGAGATGATGCCTACGAGCCCATTCGCCTGTTGGATACTGCCCAAGATATTCATGGCATCGCTGATTGAGTCCTCATCGAGCGATCCAAAGCCCTCGTCGATAAACAATGCTTCGATTTTGATGCCACTCTTCTGGGCAATGGTAGACATGCCGATCGAGAGTGCGAGGGAAGCGAGAAACTTCTCTCCGCCGGATAATGTGCTGACAAACCGGCCACCATGTTCCACACTGTTGCGGTCAAATACTTTGAGTTCGAGTCCTCGCTTATTCGTTCCCTGTGCTTTCTCGTCTGAACGGTACAGGCGATACCTGCCACCGTGCACGAGTTCGAGCATTTGATTTGCAGCAGCGACAACTGATGAAAACATGATGCCGAGCACATAGCGCTGCAGACCGGTTCCAGAGTCTCCGCGCAGCTTTTTCGCAAAAGCGAAATCTTCTTCTGCCTCACGGATCTTTTCTTCCATTCCTTCGCCTTCTGCCTCGAGCATCGTGAGTTTTTCTGTCAATCGGTTGATCTGTGTACTTAAAATGCCTTTGTTTTCTGCATAAAGAGTCCTGGCATCAGATGCGGCGGTGAGCTGCTCCTGACACTGCACCTCATCCGGCTCCTCTATGTCTGCCAGTTCCTGTCTCAATTCGTCCAGACTCTTCTGTGCCACTTTCACGTTCGCATCATAATCCGCAATCTGTTTTTTGAGTGCTTCTAATTCGCGTTCCCCGATAAACAATGCATCTGCCTCTTCCACGGATGTGAACTGCTGCTCCCTGAGAGCGGCTTCGGCTGCCTGATTTGCCATTCGGCAGTGTTCCTGAGCCGCTGACGTCTCTTTTTTTGCTGCTGTGATGGCGGCTCTGGCTGCCGCGTATGCCTCCTGCGCGTATTTCTGATCTTCCTCCAAGACAGCTTTTTTGCGCTCATAAGCGGTAACCGTCTGCCCAAGATCCAAGATCGCCGCATTCAATGCCTGCAGCGTCGTGATGCCTGCTACGAGATTTTTCCTCATCGCGTCCAACTGCGCCTGGGCTGTGACTACCTCTGCATGCTTTCTCTCTACTGCCGCATGTGCATCATCATAAGCTGCCTTGGCTGCCTCCTGTTCGGCAAGCGTATCCTGCAGCTTCTGATAAGCCTGTTCTGCCTCGGCTTTCTGCTGGTCGACCATTGCCCGGGTCACATGATTGTCTGCTTTGGCTGCCTTATGTGGATGCAAAGTGCTGCCGCATACCGGGCAGGGTTCTCCTTCGACAAGCTGCTGTGCCAGTTCTCCTGTGATACCGGCCAGATAACGTTCCAGACATTGCTTATGGCACTCATTTGACGCATTGTACGCACCTTGCAGTTCACTGATCCGTGATGCAAAGCCATCCAGATACTGTCTGGCTGCTTCCTCCTGTTTCTGCGCGTTCTTTTCCGCTGCTTTTGTATCATGTACCACATGCGCTGCGGTCTCGATACCTTCATAATCCGCACGTTTTCCCTCATATTGCAGCTTCTGCAATCTCTGCTCCTCGATGGTTTTCATCTGGTCCGCATGCATTTTCAAGGCTTTTTCCACATGCTCTGCGCGCTCTCTGGTCTGATCCGCACGCTTGAGCGCATGCGCTTCTTCTGTCTGTCTGGTGGACAGCGCCTGCCCTGCCTGTTCAGCAGCTTCTAATAAAACCCGCACTTTTCCGGCTCTGACAGCGTCTTTGACCTGCCTCCCCCAATGTGTGCGCGCCTCATACTGTTCCCCTAAGCGCTTCACGCGCTCCTCTGCCTTATGGAGATCGCCAAATCGTCTGCTGACCGCTAACAACTCCTGCAACCGCTTGATCTGTCTCTCATAGCCTGCCGTCTCATATGTCAGCTCCAGTTCTTTTTGTTCTGCCTCTTTTTGGGCAATCTTCTCCCGAAGCTCAGACAGTGAATCGCATTGTTCTTCCTTCAGGCTGTTTTGGATCTTCTCCCTGGTTCCTTTTAGCTGCTCCTTGCGCCCTACGGCCTCGTTATATAGCTGCTCTGCGATCGCCTGCCATTTATCCTCGCCAAAGATACTCGTGAGGATCTTCTCCTTCTCGTCCGAATTGGAAGTGAGCAGCTTTTCAAATTGTCCCTGCGGCAGCACAATAACCTGACGAAACTGTTCATACTCCAGCCCAATGATCTCTACTGCCTTCTCATTCAATGCTTTTTCTCTGGCATTTTCCAACAATGGTTTCCAGCTGCCATCTTCATCCCGCTGCATCACATTGTAGGAGGCTGAGAGATTTTTTCTCTTTCGCTCCAATCTGCGCTCGAATAGAAAATATTCTCCGTTGTTCTCAAACTCGAACTTCACGTAAGTCGTCTGTTCAAAGGCCGCATTCGTACAGCGCATCGCTTCAAAATCATCTCTGCTGTGACCGCTGCTCTTGCCATAGAGTGCAAATGTCATCGCGTCGAGAATCATCGTCTTTCCGGTTCCGGTCTTTCCACATATGAGAAACAATCCTTTCTCGGACATAGCTTCAAAATCAACGATTTCACGCCCCACATACGGTCCAAATGCCTGAAATTCTACCCTGACCGGTCTCACGCTTCCGTTACCTCCTTTTCGTAGTGTTTCAGTGCGCTTCGAAACAGCTCACACAGATGTTCACTGGGAGCTTCCTCCAGGATATCTTCACAGTATCTGTCGAATATCGTCTCCGGGTCATCCGCAACATGTTCAAATTCATCGACCGTCATCGTGATCTTCGCATCTTCACGGTCAAAACCTTTGCTCACGACTTCGAGCAGATTGGGATATTTTTCCCGAAAAGCTGCCAGCGAATCCATCCCGACATAACTGTCCGTCACATCCAGACGGACATATCCGTTCACCGCCGCTTCATCATAGTCTGCCTGCATCAACTCGTCAAATGTACCGGTGAGCGTCACCCGCTTATGCAGCTGCGGAACCGGAATCACTCTTTGTTCCATGCTGCCATCATCCATCACATCTATGATCGTGACACTTTTTTCCTGCGATTCTTCTTTTCCAAAGGAATAGGCCATCGGTGTGCCACTATATCGGATATGTGCGTTGATCTGCTGCGGACCGTGAAGATGGCCGAGTGCTGCATAATCAAATCCGTCAAATACATAAGAACCGATCATCGTGGCTCGTCCGACCTCTGCTGCCCGGTCACTTACGGATGTCTCCGCATCGACGATAAACGCATGTGCCACTAAAATATGCCTGTGTCCCGGCACAAAACTGTCCCGATAATGGTTCAGTACAATCTGATACGCATCCTCCATTGAATGCACCTGTTCCGCTTCATCCGGGTACACAGACTTTACCTTATCTGTAGAAATCCATGGCAGTAAATAGATGTCCACATTCCCTGCATTTACGACTTGCGGTGTCTCCTCCAATGCACCCGCGATATACAGCCCACTCTTTTTGAGCAGTTCATTACACTGCGAGATCCGCTCAGCACCATCGTGGTTGCCGGCGATGAGATACACCGGTATCCCCAATGTCCCACAGATATACGTCATGGCTTCATCATAGAGCTGCAGCGCCTCCTGCGAAGCGATGCTCTTGTCAAATACGTCCCCTGCGAGCAGAATGCCGTCGACCTGCTCATCGACCGCAATCCGGCAGATATGCTCTATCATATATTTCTGATCCCGACGGTACGATACGCCGCCCCGGAATGTCATGCCAAGATGCCAGTCCGATGTGTGTAGGAATCTCATGGTGCTACCCTCTTTCTAATTATTTTCGTAACTGTTCAGTACCTTCACAGTTACTTATTTTCTTTCTCTTTGGAACTTCCAGTCTGCTATGGAGAGCTACAGTTCTTTCAGAACCTCTCCGATATCTTCATTTTTCAGGGCAATCCTCTTGTACTTGTCTACTCAGTCTAAAAATGCAGCTCTGTGCGCTGAATCAGGTCTTTTTGAAGGGGTTTTCCAAGTTCTACAAAATATGCACTGTATCCTGCCACACGAACCAGCATATCTTTATAATCTTCTGGTTTTTTCTGCGCCGCTCTCATTGTTTCTGCACTCATAATATTGAACTGTACATGCATCGCCTGTTTTCTCATATACTCATCCACAAAGCTGATCAGGTTATCACGCCCCTCTACTCCTGCGACTGCCTCCTGCGGAAATCTCAAATTCATAAGCGTTCCGTTTGTAGCTAGACTGTGATCCACCTTTGTGAGAGAATTGACCAGCGCAGTCGGGCCGTTGATGTCGTGTGATCCGGCTTCCGTATGCACCGGACCCATGTTATCGGAAATAGCCTCTCCTTTTTTTCGTCCGTCTACAGATGCATTTGTATTCAGTCCCATCGCTACATTGGCATTTACCGAATAGACCCCGGGGCTAAAATAGCCGCCTCTCGTATTTTTTCTCCCGCTAATATGTCTGCAATAGCACTCAAACATATATTTAAACAGTTCATCTGCATAGTCATCATCATTTCCATAGTGATGTACTTTTGAACTATTTACGAGTGCATACAGTCTCTCATAACCGTTCCAGTTCTTCTTCACCGCATCGAGCAGCTCTGCCCCTGTCACTCGCTTTTCTTCAAATACGAGCTGTTTGATGGCAGCCAGCTCATCCGCGCAAGTCGCGATTCCTGATGCCTGCGGTCCGGTTCCGTTATATTTCGCACCGCCTTCTGTGAGATCCTTTCCTGATTCCATACAATCCTCAAAAAATGCTGATACATAAGGAAGCGGTTTTTGCTCTCTATGGGCTTCTTCTATAATATTCAAGCTGCTGCACATCTGATTTGTCCAGTATTCAAACTGCTGATCCACACTCGCAAGCACTTCATCAAATGACTGATATGTCTCCAGGCTGCCCGTGTCCGGTCCCAGCTGGACTCCTGTATTCATGGAGCGTCCCCCGTTGATAACCATCTCCAGCATCTTGGGTGTATTCACATATGCCGCATCATGCCAGCCATATTCTTTCCCCGGCAGGTCAATCTCCACGCATCCAACAACACAATAATCTCTCGCTTCTTCGAGCGTCATGCCTTTTCGCAGCATTCCCCTGATTGCCGGGCCGTCATTAAACAGCTTTGGATGTCCATATCCTGCCCTGATACATTCGATCGTTTTGACTTTCAGTTCATATGGCGTATGCTCATGCATACGGACACAGATCCACGGATTCATCATTCTTGTATGTGCGGAGCCTTCCAGCATCAGCATCGTCAGATCATTTGTGGCATCATTTCCGTCTGTATCCACACCGCCAATCGTGAGACTCTCTCCACCGAATCCACGGCCATTACGAACTGCCATGCTTCCTTTATCTTTGAGTTTTGTCGGACCATTCATCTTCACATATTCGACTTCGATGAGCTCCAGTGCAAACTCTTTTGTAATTGCCGCGTTTTCAATGTCTTTTTTATAAAATGGATACAGCCACTGATCCATTCTCCCGTACGAAATCGAATGTCCGTTACTCTCTATCTGGATCAGGGTAGTCGCGACATGAAATAACTGCAATGCCTGCCAGAATGTCTGAGGTGTTCCACCTGCAATCTGTCTGCAATTATCCGCCATCAGGAGCAATTCCTTTTTGCGCGCTCCATCACTCTCTTCTGCCTTCTGCATACACAGCTTTGCATAACGTTCGATATATTTTTTTGCGGCTTTATGCATGATAATCATCGCTTCATAAAAATCCCGTTTGTCATTATATTCGGGATCTCTCATGCTAAGCTGTGCCAGTTTTTCTTCTGCTTCATGAATCAAACCATCGTATCCGACGCGCATCAGCTTCTCATAATCTATCGCCAGATGCCCGGTCCCCGCATAATGATAGAGATTGGTCTGAAAGATCTTTTCTCCTGTCTCAGATCCTTTTGACTGGTCATAGGACAGTCTGCCCTCAATTCTGTCAGCCACCGTTTTTCCCTGCCACCAGGCACACAAATCCAGAATTTCCTGCCGTTCTGCTTCATTCCGGATATAGAACTGATCGTGCTCACGCTCTTCAAACGGCGCATGCAGGATCTCATCTATGATCCATGCCACAGAAAATTCGGGATAGATCGGTGCTGCCTTTGCAGGCGCTGCAATCTCACCCACAATCAGATCTTCATCATAGACATACAGAGTCGTATGCAGCAGAATTTTTTCAAATGCGTAGGCACATTTCAGCTTGCGCGGTGCTGTCGGGTGTTCCTTATATGCTTCTGTCACGAGTCGCAGCCGCTCAACATCTATTTCATAGGGTCTGTCAAGAAACGTCTGTCTTAAATGGTTCACTCTGGGGAACGGCGACCAGTCTTTGTGATGCACCTCATATCCCAGACTGTAGGTTTGATCATATGGTTCTGTTCCACATGCACTTGTATGATTTTGATTCATTTGATTACTCCCTTGTGATCGTCGGTTTTTTCCTTGCTTCCAACCAGACAATTGATTCCCCGACTGTTAAAATAAGCTGCGATTTCTTCCACTCTCTTTTGGAAGGACTCCCTGTCGATGTTTACTTTTTCCATCGGATAAGGAATGCCGAGCGACGCATACTTCTCTTCTCCCAGCCTCATAAAACTCAACAGCTGCAATGTTCTCACGCTTCCATGCAGACGGTTAATAATAAAATCCGCTGTCGCCTGCATATTTTCTTCATCATCATTGATATCCGGGATCACAGGGATTCGCAAGATCAGCTCGCGCCCTTTGTCCGCCAGATATTGAAGATTTTCCAGAATCCGTTCGTTTCCTACCCCTGTATACATTCTATGAATGTCTGCATCCATAGATTTGATGTCAGAAATAATCAGATCCGTAAATGGAAGTACCGTTTCTATTTTCTCTTTTTCGGCATAAAATGTTGATTCCAGACAGGTATGAATTCCTTCTGTCTGGCAGCTTCTAAACAAATCTGCTACAAAATCGCTTTGCAGAAGTGGTTCGCCGCCCGATACCGTAACTCCACCTCCGGATGATTCATAATATCCTTTGTCCTTTCGGATGACTTCCATACATGCTTCTACGCTCATTGGTCTCCCCCACTGCTTCACCGCTTCCGAAGGACATGCCGCTGCGCAGCTAAGACAATGCTTACAGACTTCTCTGTCTATCGCGATCAGCTTTCCATCCAAAAATTTCAATGCTTCGTCCGCCGGACAAGCCTTCAGACAATCCCCACAGACACTGTCAGAAATACATTTGCTGCGGTAGACGCCCGGCTGAATGAATGTCATCCAACTCTCCGGATTACTGCACCACCTGCATCTGAGCGGACAACCTTTCAAAAATATTTCTGTTCTGATACCGGGTCCGTCATGAATTGTATACCGTTGAATATTAAAAATGATTCCTTTCTTTTCCACATCACTTCTCCAATTCTCCTGCTGTTTTTCAGCATATCATATGAGAATTATATCAGCTTCTACGCTTTCTGACAGTGGCTATCAGACCTATTTCTTATAGGGAATATTCCCTATATTTTATGCCCCTTATATTTCATGTTCCATCCATTTACGAAGCTCATACCGGCTGTTGACGCCGCATTTCAGATAAATGTTCTGGACATGCTTTTTTACTGTATGATAACTGACCGTCAACTGATCCGCGATCGCCTGATATGTCAGCCCCTCATCCAACAGCTCTGCCACCCTGCCTTCTGCCGGTGTCAAAGAGGCTAATGCCGTTATTTCAGAATCACGCTTCTGTGTATGTGGCACTGCGATTGTAATCCAGTGATATCTGTCAACAATGCCATTTGAATACGTCTGGTCATATGTGTAGATCTTAAAAATATAGTCTTTGATTACCCGGGTCTGCACCCGGTCCGATGTCGGATTTCCATTCTCACTTCCTAACAGAAACGGCAGCCAGCTACATGGAACCGTACTGCCGATCTGCTCTGCCGCTGCTGTCCCGAGAATATCCGCAAGATATTTTCCTGCTTGCGCGTTGCAGCTGAGAATATGCATATAATCATCCGTTATGAGATACGCTTTTTCACCCGAGGCAATGACTTTATTTTGAATATCCACGACAATTTTTGCCTGTTCATATTTCTTAAAATTCTTATACGCATTGGCAATATAGACATAGATTTCCTTTAATTCCTCGAACTCTTCCTCTGTAAAATCTCCTTCAGATCTGCTTTTCATAAAACTGATCTGTATATATGCATTAATTCCAAATGCCATCGTCACACTGTAATGACATCCAAAATTATGTTCAAGAAATCGTACAAATCCGGATGTCTCATAGTCCTCTTGCGGAATCATATCCGTTGATCCGTACAGTCTCGGCGCCACATCAAAGTATGTCAGATGATCCCGGACTGCCTCCTCATAGATGCGATACCTCACGATATCATTGGATGCAAATGTATGATACGGATGTGTGTCACAATCCGGCTCTATGCCCTTCCAGCTCGTCCATGAAAGGAACTTTCCCTGTGTATCAAAATAGAAAATCACTGCTTTCTGCCATCCGAAATTTTTATGCAGCGAATCTAACAGCACCGAACTGAAAAATTCATTTGCCGAAATCTGATGTTCTGAAATTTCTGAATAGAATCTCATCTTTTTATCCTGAAGCAAGTCAAAACTTTCATCCTTGATATGATAAGAATATCCCTGTCGTATCTCCATAAACCACCTTTCCTATATGATAAAATTCCCCATCAGCATTCACTACTGATGGGGAACATTTACAAACTATACTACTTTTATCCCACCTGTATAGCAAGTGGCTTCATTTACGAACTGAATTATTTATATCCCGCACCATCAGCAAGCGGCAAACATTTACTTCTATCCTTAGTATATACAGTTTCTCTGAATTTAGCAACCTATTTTTCAAGTTTAGAAATATTTTTTACTATATCATGGCTCATCATTTGTCGTAACTCTGTCGTAAAATACAAATTTAAGCCTCTTAAATTGCTTGAAAACGCCCTGTTTTCGGCATTTTATTTCTCCAAGCTCTTCATTGTCGGGAGATATGACCAATTTTTTTATAACTCTTTATTACTCTACATTGCCCCATTTCTGGGAATATACTTTTTTTACTCCTGCTACACATTTCTACACATATCTTTATAAGTGGTCGTAAATCTGTCGTAAGTTGGTCGTAAGCTATATAGCATCTAATTGAACTATTTTTTGATTAGAAAAATACTTCTCGAAACTGATTAGTTCTTTCTCTTTTAGTTCCTTCGTAGCATCTGCATATATATCCATGGTTGTCTCTGCATCTGCATGACCTAAAATATCCTGCATAGCTTTGATGTTTACCCCTGCTTCGCACATTCTTGTTGTGAATGTATGTCGCAAGATATGATTGCTGAATCTTGGAAGTGTAACTGCATCCTTCTTTCCAGAATCCAGCACTTCATAATTACAATCTCGAATAATTCTTCGCAATGCCTTATTTAGTGTTCCTTGATGCTGAACACCACCAAACCGATTGACAAAG
>ERZ1035006.1760-NODE-1760-length-13430-cov-22.933234_pt1 | contig 13430 bp, 11 predicted proteins | sample MGYA00520694_ERZ1035006 | MGnify/ENA primary metagenome ERZ1035006 (study PRJEB33766, sample SAMN09781746) | gut metagenome | biome: gut microbiome | host: Homo sapiens | place: Madagascar | study: EMG produced TPA metagenomics assembly of the PRJNA485056 data... | reverse complement strand
CGTGGCATCCATATTGACCTCTGCTCATATCGAGATTTGAGAAGAATCAATCCTGGCGACAGGAAGTATGACTGCTTCTTGATGATAGCAATGCCAAGGATAATATTGGAATATGAGAAAAACAATTCGTTGGAAAAGAAACAAGATGACAAATATTAACTGACTAATACAAAAATGTATGCCAAAGAAATATAGCATATTCATCAGTTACAGAAGACGGGATGCAGGCGATAAGGCAGAGCATCTCTACAACCTCCTTGACTTATACTACAAGGACCGTATCAGCTTTGACCGAGAGAACCTCACGGGAAAGTTCAACGTGCAACTCATCGACCGCATCGACCACGTGAAAGACTTCATCCTCGTCTTGGAGAAAGGGTCCTTGATGTATGACGACAAGGACAGAAGCGACGAGACGGTAGCTTTCTACAACGAATTGGCTAGCCTCAGCCAAGAAGACTTCGCCAAGAGGATAGACGAGTTGGGATCCAACGCCGAAATCGATTATGTGAGAATCGAGATAGACAGGGCTTTGAAGAGAAAGGACTTGCACATCATCCCCGTGGTGCCGGAAAGAAACGATTCCTACAACTTTGCCGCCCTCAACTTGCCGTCCGACATCGCTCCCATCAAGGGCTATGAGGCAGTTTTCTACAGCGACAGTCCCGATGCCCTCTTCAAGGACGTGGTGCCGAAGGTGAGGAAGCACTTGATGAGCAAGCCCGACATCCTCCACAAGGGAATGTGGATAGGCGGTGCCATCGTCCTTCTCTTCGCCATCCTTGCATCGATATGGGGATGGCATCACTACCAGACCACAAAGGCTGAAGAAACGAGGGTGGCAATCATAGACTCCATCTGCGAGCAATACGCCAAGTTCAACCCCAACTTCAACCCAGACATCCCTACGGAGAAGTTGCTCGCCATCCGTGACATCCTCTCCAAGATGGAACCTGTGGAGGGCGGCACCTACATGATGGGGCCAGCCCGACAAGCGGACGGTACATACAGTGATGACGTGGAGCCCGACTTGGAGACACCACCAACCTCCCAGGCTGTCTCCTCTTTCTATATAGGAAGATATGAGGTGACGGTGGGACAATGGTGCCGTGTAATGGGATGGGAGTTCGACGAGAACAGCTCAGACTTGCCGATGACCAATATCACCATGACCGACTGCCAGGTGTTCTGTGACTCGCTCAACAGTCTCTCTGGTATCAGTTTCGCCATCCCTACTGAGGCGGAATGGGAATATGCAGCACGAGGTGGCAACAATCCCGATGGCACGCTCTATGCGGGAAGCGATCAACTCAAGGATGTGGCATGGTACAAGGACAATTCCAATGCCCAACCACACGTCTGCGATGCCAGCAACAGCGGCAAGCTCTGCAACTCGCTCAATCTCTTCGACATGAGTGGCAATGTGAGCGAATGGTGCTGTTGGTCCGACTCCATCCATCGTCTGTATAGTGACATGGCGAGCCGGAAAATCACCTCATCGGATGTCATCTACAACCATGGCATCTGCATCATCAGAGGTGGCAACTACATGAGTGAGCCATACGAGTTGACTGTCTTCCACCGTGAGACTGCCGACAAGAGCCAGAAGTCGCCCAACATCGGACTGCGTATTGTCATCAAAAACAAGTAACCGTGTGGAAATGAGTCATCTCACAGAAACAAGAACCCTTTAAAACATAAAGACATGAAAAAGCTACTATTTATCGCCACACTGCTCATTACAATGACAGCGACAGTGGCAGCACAAAAGAAGTTGAGTACTCAGAGCCAGAAGCTCTTCGATGCCTGTTGGGCATTGCGCACCGCCATCTCATCGGGTAACACATCGAGCCTTAAGAGTGCCAACACCGCCTTCAAGGCTTGTAAGGCAGGAGACTTCAGTTCCCTTAAGCTTATCTCTCCCAAACAGACCTCACTGAATGGCTTCTTTGTATGGGACGAGGATTTCGTGGATGAGCTGATAACTGACAGGAATGCTCGCAAGTTCGCCCAGAAGTATGCGGAGAACCGTGCCGTGAGAGGAGCATCTGGCAAGGGTGGCTACGTAAAGACCTTGATGGTGAAGAAGAACGGAAACACCAAGTTTTCCTTCACTACCAGAGACTTGGAGGAGCTTTCTGTCATCGCCGAGCCAGGAGGAAAGGTGACTGTTCGCATCTACGACACAAAAGCCAAGAAATGGTATAACGACACAGAGGATGTGAAGAGAGGTCGGGAATTCCGCACCCACATCGTAAAACTCCCCAAGAATGTCGTTACCACATGGGAGGTTGAGGTCATCAACTGCAGCAAGAAAGACATCAGCTTTGCGGTGTTGAGCAACTGATTTTAGCCTGTAATAGTTTATGAGACATCTCATTCTTTCCATCCTTCTATTCCTGTCATCGGCAACCACCATCTATGCCGATGACAACCCCGTGCTTGACCTCATGCTGACAGATCACTGTTTTCTTCTCGATGACACGGCGACCCTCAACAAGCTATACAGAGATTTGGAACCACGGATAACGAAGTCGAGCCGTTGGCAAGACAAGTTTTATTACTACAAGTTGAGGGCTGACTATTACTTCGACTATGAGGAGTTTGTCAGTCAAGCCATCGCCGACTACAAGACCGCTCTGTCCGCCTTCCCCGACGATGTCTTCCCTAACCAGGACTATATGGAGGCGAATTACGAGCTATGCGAATTATTGAGCAAAACCAAGCAGTATGACGAGGGTGAGAAATACGCTACCCATGCCTTGGTACGGGGAATGGCACAGGCGGACAGTTGCTTCGCCTCCTCGCTCATGTTCTCCCAACTCGCCAAATTCTACGAGGAAAAGGGAGACACCATCATGCCCAATCACTTCCATCAAAAGGCTCAGGAGTTGGGGATAAGATACAACATCCTTACTAATAAACCCGACTCAATGGATATATATATACAGAGGCTACTAGAGATGCATCAACTATTGAATCATTCAAAAGCCCCCAGTATATACTTAGCAAATCTCAGCAATTATTTAGCATGGGTATCAAAAAGCGGTAATATACCTGAAGCTGTATGGCTAGGGGAAAGGATTCTACAACTTGCTCAGCAAAACGAGCTATTACAAAGTAACTACCATTATCAAACGTATTTTTATCTAGCATGTAGTTACGCAGTCTTGGGCAAAATCGACAAACTGGACGAAGTTTACCCTAAAGCTAAGGCATACTACAAACTATATCCAAATGAAGGAATCACAGAAGCATTTTTATGTATAAACATAGCAGATTGCCTTATGAGTAAATGGCACTACAAAGAAGCCATCCCCTATCTCAACAAAGCAAGAACAAGCATAAAAAAGTATCGAGATGAATACCTCATTCCAAAGATAAATGAAATGATGAACCTATGCAGAAGAAACTTATGAAGCAAATACTCACATTACTAATTCTATTATTGGAATGTCATTTATCATTTGCCCAGCAAATGGTAAACAAGGAATTATTGGCAAATTCAGCTAAGATTGGTTTTCGCCAATACATCTATGCTTTAGAGCATAACAACGACTCCATAGAATTTGCCAAATCAAACTTTGAAACATATGTAAAAGCTCTCGAAAACGAACATACATATAAGTTAGCAGAGGATGCGTGGTCATCTTGGAATGCTATCAATTGCCTTTCTGACATTTACGGCAAGACCAATGATCCAAACATAAAGGGATTAACAGACTTTGTTTTCTCGTATTATGAATACAACAAAAGGATCCTCAAGACAACTTTACTAAACCTTAATGCAATAGAGCCTGAATATCTCTTTGTGAAAGTTGAGCCTGCCATTACTTATTTTGCAAAGAATAAAGATATTCATTACATAGAACGTACATGCAACAGGCTTGAGAACATCTTGTCGAAAGACAAATATCATCCTTTTCTACTTGCAATTTGCAAATATTTCAGAACAATTGCATACATGTCAGTAAAGGACATGGAGAAAGCTATGAAATATTCTGAAATAGCATATGACTTAGCCAAGGAAGAAGAGAAAGCATATAGGAAAACATACAATTATAAGTACTTTGTGGACATTAGTGGAAACTATGTACAAGGAAATTTACTAAAGGGCAATTATCAAAAGGCATGGAATGTCATCTTGGAAGTAGAAGATGGCATTAGAGAAGCATACACAGAAAATAGTGCACAATATTTGGCACTATTAAATACCCAATTAGATTTAGCTATGAAAATAGGAAAGATGCCCCAGGCCAAGAATATCGTAGAACAAATGGACACCTTAATAGGTAAATCAAAACTTATCAATAAGCAATACGCAGATAACCTGTCAAATAGTCTTAATTACTATAAACAGCAATTGGGTATGACAAACCATATTATTACATTACAAACTATACAAGGACAATTTGAGACACAAATGCAACAAGCCTACCAAGATGCCATATCAGGAAATTGGACTCAAGCAAAAAACTCGTACAAAAGAATCTTAAAAGACTTTGAGCCAACACTAAACGAAGGGAATATCTTGACGTATTCAGACATCATATCTAGATACATTGGGGTTCTGCTTTCAACTTATCAATATCAAGAAGCACTAGACATCATTGATCATGCAGACAGTGTGGTTACTAATTTAAAGAAGTACGACATATATGCAAATAGGTATTTCAAAGAGATAAAAGGTGAAGCCTATAGCTTTCTCAACAACTATGTTCTTGCAAAAAAGAATTTGGAAGAGGCAAAGAAATTATATGAGTTATCGGGTGACCACAGCACCAAATATTACTCATGTTTACAATTTCTTGTAGAAGTTTATCTGAAAATTGGAGACTATGCCTTTGCAAAACTTATTATCAATGAGATAGAAGCTTTTGTCAACGAAGCATATAAGGGTAAAGACTTTTCTCATGCACTATGTTTAATCCAAGGAAGATTAGGTGCTTTAAACAATATGTTAGGATATAAATACGAAGCTAAAGAGCAACTAGAGAAAGCCATCGCAAATATTAAGGACAAGACGGCACCTGAAATGGATGTCTTTAGAAGAACATTAGCTTCATATTACATGATAGATGGGAATTATGATAAAGCCTATGAGTACTATAGTAAGAACTACCTTTTATCACATATAGACTATGAGATAAATCTTGCCTTGAAAGGAATCGTATGCTGCATGGCTAAAAAGCAAGACCCACAGGCATTGCTATACTTAAAGAAATTCAATCACAGCACCAGTAATAATATAAGCCAAACCCTGCAACATTCAGACAAACTCGACTTGCAGAGCTGTTGGGAAAGTACGATGGAGGATTGCGTGGTGTTCAACAACTCCCTCCTACAAGTATTCCCCGACAACCCTGAGATGACTGAGTTGGCTTACGACAACACCCTCTATGCCCGACTAGGTCTTTCTGAAGCCACAAAGCCTCAGAAAACGTGGAGAAACGTGGCGAAGTCATTGCAAACCAACGAAGTAGCCATCGAATTCATTTTGGTGCCTGAGGCATTCTACGAAAAGCATCATGTACGATACGGTGCCCTACTCCTCCGCAACGACTATGACGCTCCCCTCTACATCGACCTCTGTGAATCGGAGGAGATGGACTCCGTAATAAGCAACCATATCATCACCGACAAAAATTTTATCAACAAGCTCTACGATATGAAGAACCCATTGATATACAATCTCGTCTTCAAGAAACTCACCAAGTATCTCAAGCCAAAGGATCACATCTACTACTGCCCAACCAACTTGATGAATCTCGTCAACCTGGGGTATCTCGGTGATGGCAAGCAAAGACTCTCGGAGATGTACGACTTCCACCAAGTCTCCTCCACCGCTCTAATAGAAAGCTTGAAACAGAAGAACTTCTCCTGCAAAGGGAAAGCCGCTGTCTATGGCGGTGTCAGCTACGACGAGAGCATGGATGAAATCGCAGAGGAAGCCAAGCGATACCAAATGGAGAAAAATAATGCCAATGAGATAGAGAATAGTGATGCCAATGAAATGATGATGAACCTGCTGGCACAAGACAAGTCAAGAGGTGCCTTGAACGGTTTTCTACAGGGCAGTCTGGAGGAAGCTATGTTCATCGAGAAACTTTTCAAGCAGAACGGCAAGGACGTGGACTTATATGTAGGCAACCAAGCCAGCGAGGAGTCTCTCAAGGCTTACAGCGGGAAGGCACCGCAAATCCTCCACATCAGCACCCATGGTTTCACCCTCACCACCGTCAACGACCAAAACGACCATCGCAACATCATCGAGGACATCGACTTAATAGAAAAGCGAAAGAGCACCGCACTCTTGTACAGCGGTTTGATGATGGCAGGCGCAGAACGCACATGGAATGGCGAGAACGTGCCACAAGCTGCAGAAGACGGAATCCTCACCGCCTACGAACTGTCACAGTTGAACCTCAAGGGCTGCGACCTTACCGTCCTCTCAGCGTGCGAGACCGGTCTGGGACACTTTGATGCCACAGGCAATGAGGCTGGTCTCAAACAAGCCCTCAAGCAGGCTGGTGTAGGCTCCATCATCTTCAGTTTGTGGCAGGTACCAGACGTGGCATCATCCATGCTGATGCAAAACTTCTATCAATTTATTCTACAAGGCAAACAACCAAGGGAGGCACTGCAAAAGGCACAAGCCAAAGTGGCAAAGGAATTTCCTGAGCCATACTACTGGGCAGGCTTCTCCATCATCGACTAAAAGATACAAGAACCTTTCAAGACACAAAGACATGAGAACGATTAGATACATCCTGATGTTCCTGATGCTGACAGTCACATCAGGCATCCAAGCACAGCTATACCACGACAACCTCCTGGAGAACGTGAAAGGCAAGGTGAAGTACATCGTGTATTCCAGAAACGGCAAAAGTGAGGTGGTCAACTTCTCGCAAGATGGCAAGATGCAGAGGAGCGACATCATCAACCCCATCTACAACAAGTATGGCTACATGACCCGATGCCAAAACCTGCTCTACGAAACCTACTGCGACAAGACCTATGAGTACAAGAACGGAAAACTCGTCAAGGAATGTGTCAAGACCGAGGATGGGACAGCCATCACGGAGTACATCTACAATGACGACGGAACCGTGCATGACGAAGTACACACCATCACCGTCAACGGTCTCAGCAAATCCTTCACCCTTTCAGCCCAGTACAAGGATTTTGACCAACAAGGCAATTGGACAAGGCGCATCATCAGTTGCAACAACAAGACCTTCGCCGATTCCCGCATCATCCTCTATTGGGAATAATCGCAAATATACAATGCAGTTAAGAACTCACAACAGATAAAATGATAAAGCAAGATGATAAGTATCAAATATTTCGCATTCATATCATGTAAGCACTCAAATTAGGGCTTAAATTAGAAAGTAGTATCTTCGCTGCTGAATTTAAAACATTGAATTATGTACAGCAGTGAAGATTTGGAAAGATTTTATTTCCAGTACCAGACGGAGGCAATGCCGAAGGGCATCTCCATAGAACAGTTCTGTTCACGTAATAAAGTACCTTATAACATATTCTACAAATGGTACAAGGATACACGCAACAAGATAGTGGAAGTAAAGGTGGATGGTAAGCCATCGGCTAACCCCGTATTGTGAGACATAAAAGTTTTCTTTAACTTTGCACGCACATATTAATATTATAAAATATTACAGCTATGCAAAGTTTTACGATTGAAGAATTCAAGAAAATCCATCAAGCATGGGAAGAGAGTGGACTCAGTGTCCGTGACTATTGTGCCAATACTGGTATCAAGGAAAGCCGTTTTTATTATTGGAAGAAACGTATTGAGGATGGCGATAGCTTTCCTTCTCCTACCGGTGGCTTTATTCCTGTGAAGTTGAATGGCAAGTCTTGCAAACTGGGCACTCACATAACCTCTGGCACTTGTGCCTCTGGTGTTCTCTGTGAACTTGTCTATCAGAATGGAGTAACCTTACGTGTAACCAGTGATATGACATTGGAGCAGCTCCGTGCCATGGTCTTACTTTTGAACTAGCCTATGTTTACACTCGGTGACTCCGACAAGTTCTATCTCTATCCTTTTCCCACGGACATGAGAAAGAGTTTTTATTCGCTCAGCGGTATCGTCTTAAACGAGATGCATCAGGACATTCAGCAGGGTGATGCCTTCATCTTTGTCAACCGTTCCCTCGCCAGTATGAAGATATTGCATATGGAATTCGGCGGTCTGGTCATCTACAACCTGAAGCTTGAACAAGGCCGCATCTAACTTCCTGAAATGGATCTGGATGATTCCGCAGTATCCAGGAATACCAAATGGTCTGAACTGGTAGTGATGACACATGGGTTGAGCAAGACGGATGTTCGACAACACCTTCGCTGGATACCTCGTAAAAAAGAGAAAAAAAAGTCGTAAATAGTTGGCAAAATGTGCTGTTTTTTTTAATATTTTTAGTATCTTTGCACTTGTAAAATATAAGTAAAATGACAGAGAATCAGATATTTGACAGCCAGTTTGTGCAAACCGTCTTGTCAAGTTATCTGATGCTCAGTCAATGGAACGTTATAACATCCTAAGTATGAAACAAGAAAAAGAATTCTACGCTTTTATAAGCTACAAACGTGAAGATGAGAAATGGGCGAAGTGGCTTCAAGACAAGCTAGAGCATTATAAATTTCCTGTGAATCTTAATGGTAGATCCGATTTGCCCAAATACATTCGTCCAACATTTAGGGATGTGACAGATCTCACCCCAGGTTTGTTGGCAGAAGAAATTAACTATGCCCTTTGCAATTCAGAGTGGCTAATTGTTATTTGTTCTCCTCGGAGTGCTAAAAGTCCTTGGGTATGCAAGGAAGCACAGGCGTTTATAGATATCGGTCGTGCTGACCATATTATTCCATTTGTAATTGAAGGTAATCCATTTTCTGATGACATGTCTACTGAATGTTATCCAGAGGCATTGCTTAATCTGACAGGTAGTAAAGAACTTCTTGCAGCTAATATCAACGAAATGGGACGCGATGTGGCGGTCATTAAAACTATTGCGAGGATGTTTAACTTGAAGTTTGACACTTTATGGCAACGTTATAGAAGAGAAGAACGAAAAAAACGAATGATACGTTTTCTGTTATTAGCCATAGTTGCATTTATAAGTATAATTTTCGCTTTAGTTCTACACAACAAGAATGAGTCAATAAGTACCCATCTTAGAGGTATGCAAGAAATGCAATCTCGTGTCGTAACGGAGTGGACAGAAAAGGAGGAAGATCCAGTAAAACAAATAGCTATGCTTCTCAAAGTTTTACCTTCTAATTATGCCAATCCAGACCGCCCATATACGACTGAAGCGGGAACAAGATTGTTAGAAATATTTAATACTACAAGAATAGAGAAGGTATTTGATAACGATAAAGTTGCAAAATATGCAGAGATAGATAAGAATGGAGAAAATATACTTGCTGTTTATAAGGAAGATAGCGCAACAACAGTGAAGATTTGGAATGCCCATAAGGGGCAAGCTGAACAAAAAGTCTTCACTATACCATATGAAGATGGAATTGCAAATTTTAGTCCGAATGGAGAATATGTGATGCTATTTCCAGGTTTGTCTTTCAAGAATATTTTAACACCATGTGGTAAGATTTTGATCCATAACGTGAAAACTGGGAAAAAGATTTTTTCGCCACAAGAAGAATTTGACTTCGCCTCTTTCCACCCTCATAAAGAGCTAATATTGGCAAGCTCATATAATAGAGGATAAGTAAAGGTTTTTGACTTTAAAAAGAAGAAAGAGTTATTCTGTATAGAAAATGACGGTGAAGTTTTGTTCGCAAAATTCAGTCCAAATGGAAATAAATTCATCATCATTCCCAAAGAAGGAGACGTACAAATAAGAAATACAGTAACAGGAACAGTAGACTGTACCCTAAAACGTACTGGATTTATATCATTCTATGATTGCTCTTTCAGTTCTGATGGTTCTAAATTGGTGACTGCTTCAAACGATAGTACCACAAGGGTTTGGAATGTAAATACGGGGCAACAAATAGCCTCTTGTAAACACAAGGATGCGATTCTGCAATCAAAGTTCAACAGTGATGGAACTGAAGTTTTAGCTATGTCAGATAAACATGTAGCTTTGTGGGATGTACAAGACAATTCTTTACAGATCAACATAACATGTAAATATGGGTTTACATCTGCAAGTTATAGTTATGATTGTAAACGGATTTTAACTTCTGAAGACGGTGGTGATGTAAAGATATGGGATAAGAGGAATGGGAAAGAACTTGTTTGTTTTAAACACCGAGGTTCCTCGTGGTATTACGGCTATGTGAGTTCTGCGCAATATTTTAATAATGACAAAAACGTTCTTACAGCATCTTCTGATGGAAGTGTTCGAATATGGAAGACTTCAAGCCCGAACGGAATCATAGATTTAGTTCATAATAAAACCGTGGACTTAGCATCTTTCTCGCCAGATTCAAAACAGGTAATAACAATGTGTATGTGGGAGGATACAACTCGTATATGGGAAACTAACACTGGAAGATTATTGAAAAAATATCCAACAACAAAAAACAAGGCTTATCCTTCGAATTATATATATAGGAATTTGAGTAGATTAAATTTACCTACAAATACTCCGGCTATTCCATGGATTTGGAATCTCTTGAATCAAGAAACTCCACAAGCCAATATGCAACGTTTATTAGAGAAGTATAACAGCTATTGCGCATTCAACAAAATGCTGTTGGCTGTTAATTGTGATGAGTTAAGCTTAATCAATCCTCTTTTACAAACAAATATTTACGAATATAAGAGTGAAAACGCTTTGATAGATTTCGTGGTTTTTGACCCTCGGAATTATAACATAGCGGTAGCTTTAGACGACAGTTCCTCTGTTATCCTTAACGGCAAATTGCAAACAATAAGAAAATTCAAGCATAAGGGCAAACTTGAATATTGTGCGTTGTCACCAGATGGGAAACAATATTCAACATCAAGCGGAACGGATAGTTGTACAATTACCTACAATCTTAAAACTGGCAAAGAGAGATATCGTGTTAATCATAGTGATGAAGTTAAGAATATTCAATATAGTCCTAGTGGTAATAAAATAGGAGTCATACTCTTTAATACAGTACAGCTAATTGATTCTTCCAATGGAAATATTATTGGGGAGCTTTCACATGATGAAAGCATAAGCTCGTTGCAATTTTGCAGCGATGGTTCTTATATCGCAACATCATCCCACGATAACAGTATTAAAATATGGGACTCTATAACATGCCAATGTGTGTATGTGATTACCCATAATCAAAATGATGCAAATTATGTCTCATTTTCACCGGATTCAAAATATATAGTAACAGCATCATATGATAAAATCGCTAAGTTATATCGATTTTGGCCTGTCCAAGCTTTAATAGAAAAATGCAAAGGGATTATCAACAATTATGAGCTTCCTGATGAGAACAAACATAATTATTATCTTCAATAGACCTGTTGATAATAGAGAATGAAGATTTTTATTCATTTGCTGTGGAGAATGATAGAAATCCCTGTTGCAAAAGCTCTATAGTTAAAAACAAAAGAAATTATGAAACAGAACAATTATACTCCACATCCTATCGACACGAAGGACGTGGTTCTGCCACAGGAACTTAAGGCCTTAGCAGAGGATATAGCAAAGAACGTACATGAGGTCTGGTCGGCAGGACGTATGAAGGATGGTTGGACGTATGGAGAGGAGCGCAATGATGCAGAGAAGAAACATCCGTGTCTTGTGCCTTATGAAGAGCTATCTGAAAAAGAGAAGGAATTTGACCGCAATACGTCTGTTGAAACGATTAAACTCATTTTGAAATTGGGCTTCAAGATTACAAGTGTTACTTCATGAAAAGGACACAAAAATGTACCAAGTTATTTTTTTATCATTACCTTGCAGGTGAATACCATATTGAATAAAAGAATTATGACTGCGAACCAAAAAGAAATATGGATATTTCTGTCTCACTCTTATGAAGACTATGACAGAGTGCGATGTGTCCGAAATATGTTAGAGGATTTCGGTATGCGTCCTATCATGTTTTTTCTGAAATGTTTAAGTGAAGAAAAAGAAATAGACAGTCTTATTAAACGTGAGATTGATTGCAGAACTAGGTTTATACTTTGTGATAGTTTCAATGCTAGAAAATCCAGTTGGGTTCAGAAAGAAATTGAATATATCAAAAGCAAGAAGAAAGGTTTCGAGATTATAGATGTCAATGATACTGACGAAAACATAAAAAAAAGATTATTTAGTTATCAAAGAAGAAATCAATTATATATATCTTATGGAAGGGAAAATGTAGATTTGGCACGTCAAGTAACAACAAGATTGCGAAAATATGACTTTAATGTTTTCTTTGATATAGATTCTCTTTCTTCTCAAATGAATTTTGCTAATGCGATAAAAGAAGAGATTCGACAAGCTGTAGAACATGGAAAGCTGATATCTTTGTTGGATTCGAGGATGTCTCAGTGGACTTTAATAGAACTGGAACATGCGATAGGACTGGACTCCGAAACGGAATCAATTATTCCTGTGTTTCTAACAAAAGAAGCTAAAAGGCAATATTCTGAAATTTTGAAAGGTTATCCAGAGATCAATGTTTCTGATATATCTAATGGTGTGGCTAATCATATAGTAAACTCTCTTTTGACACACTTTTTTGATTGTGGAGACATTCTGACTTACGCAAATAATTTCCGGTATGGTATCGGGTGTAATCAAGATATTGAAGAAGCCGATATATTGGCAGAATTATATGTTTCAGAAGTTGAGAAAATAGATGTTGGCTTTAATGGCCCTGGACTGGAACTTCATCTTGCCAGTCTTTACAGTAAAGGATATGGAGTTAACAAAGATATCACAAAGGCCAAAGAACTCCTTTATGAAGCTCACAATAATTGGGGAATAGATATTTCTTCAATGCTTCAAGCCATGAATGAATAGGAAAACCAACAATGTGGAAGCTCATCCTCAAACATTTAAAGGTGCAACTTTATAGTTAGATTTTATAATGATAGATTCTTCTTTATAATTCACTCTTTACAATAAACGTTGAACAATTAAAAATGAAGCAAACAATGAAAGAGTACATTCCAACCCCTGTAGATACCCAGAGTATCCAACTCCCCAAAGATTTTAATTCCTTGGTTGAAGAAATGTCGAAGAACGTGCATGAGGTGTGGGCAGCAGGACGCATGAAGGATGGTTGGACGTATGGTGAAGAACGTAATGATGCCGAGAAGAAACATCCGTGCCTTGTGCCATATGAAGAGCTATCTGAAGAAGAGAAGGAATACGACCGCAATACGTCTGTTGAAACAATTAAACTCATTTTGAAATTGGGTTTCAAGATTACAAGGGACTGACGTTGATAAG
>ERZ1035006.1754-NODE-1754-length-13473-cov-21.381204_pt1 | contig 13473 bp, 10 predicted proteins | sample MGYA00520694_ERZ1035006 | MGnify/ENA primary metagenome ERZ1035006 (study PRJEB33766, sample SAMN09781746) | gut metagenome | biome: gut microbiome | host: Homo sapiens | place: Madagascar | study: EMG produced TPA metagenomics assembly of the PRJNA485056 data... | reverse complement strand
TGGCAGAGGTATAAGGATTCGAACCTTAAATGACGGAGTCAGAGTCCGGAGTGTTACCGTTACACTATACCTCTATATTATTAAATTTACGCAAAACACATGGCTGTACACGCACAATATCGCTTTTGCTATGTTATTATAACACATATTTTGAATTTGACAAGTGTTTTTTTGAAATTTAAGAAAATATTTTATAAAAATCATTCTCTTTTATGCAAAATGTGATATAATTATCTTGTTGGATAGGGGTAACTTTTACCCGTCCGGAAAACACTTCACCATAAGGAGGAGAACAAAAATGGTGACGGCAAAAATTTTTGCAATCATAATCTTTATTCTTATGTTTGCGCTGATTATCATGGACAAAATTCCGAGGCAATGGGTTACTCTCGGATGCGGTCTCGCTACAATCGTCATAGTGTTCGGCATATGTATGAGATCTCCGTCTGCGATAATGGACACGCTGAATGTCAAAAGCATATTTACCGCAGAATTTTGGCATGTCAGCGGAAATTCCACCGAGGAATCAAGCGGAATTAACTGGGCAACAATAATATTTATCGCCGGAATGATGGTAATGGTAGAGGGAATGGCTAAAGCAGGATTTTTCCGCTGGCTGTGCCTTACCATAGCAAAGGCAGTAAAGTACAAAGTAATGCCCATACTCGTAACCTTTATGATTATGAGTGCGGTACTTTCAATGTTTATCGACAGCATTACGGTAATACTATTCCTTGCCGCAGTAACCGTGGAACTTTCGCAACTTTTGAAATTCGACCCCGTGCCGATGATACTAAGCGAAATTTTCTGTGCAAATCTCGGCGGCTCGGCAACAATGTGCGGTGACCCGCCTAACATTATCATAGGTACCGCCTTAGGTTACAGCTTCGGCGACTTCCTTTCAAACACAGGTCTCATCGCAGGTGTCGGACTTGTGGTAATGGTTGTTTTCTTCTCGCTTGCATTCAAAAAAGAACTTACGGCAAACGCAGGCTCGGGCACAGGAGAGGCGGTAACTTATCCCGACCCTAAAGAAGCTATCGAAAACAAGCGTGATTTCATCATCTCGACAATCATCTTTTTAACCGCTGTTGTGTTGCTTATAACTCACGCACAGTCGGGTCTTACCGTTGCGTTCATCGGCGTATTTATCGCACTGCTTACGCTGATTACATCACCAAAACACGTAAGTCACATACTCAAGAGAGTTGACTACAAAACGCTTCTTTTCTTCATAGGTCTGTTTATAGTAGTAGGCGGACTGGAGCAAACAGGCGTGCTGGAAGTAATCGCATCGTTTATCGAAAAACTCTGCAAGGGCAACTTCCTGGCTATGGTATTTATCATTATGTGGATAAGCGCTATGGCAAGTGCGGTAGTTGACAACATTCCGTTTGCGGCAACAATGGTACCGGTAATCAAGAGCCTTGCAATGACAACACCCGGCGCAGACCTCGGCGTTCTCGCATATGCGCTGTCAATCGGTACAGACATAGGCGGCTCGGCTACTCCGATCGGCGCAAGCGCAAATGTAGTAGGTACATCCGTTGCGGCAAAAGCAGGACACCCGGTAGGCTGGGGCAAATACTGCAAGACCGCAATTCCCGCAACAATTATTGTTTTAGTAATAGCAATGCTTATAATTAAGGTAAGATATTTTTAATTTTTAAGGAGGAGACAACATGGCTAAGCAAAGAATCATTGCAATTGGTCGTGAATACGGCTCGGGCGGTCACAAAATCGGCGAAATTTTGGCGAAAAAATACGGTATTCCGCTCTATGATAAGGAAATGATTGAACTAATCGCAAAGGAAAAAAACCTTGACTTAGACGAGCTGAAGAAATATGACGAGATTCCGAGAAACAGATTGTTTTCCAGAACCGTAAACGGCTTCACCAATTCTCCCGAAGAAACAATAAGCCAGATGCAATTTGACTTTTTGCGTGAAAAAGCAAATTCGGGCGAAAGTTTTGTTGTAGTCGGCAGATGTGCTACATCAATCCTCAAAGATAACGAAAATATGGTTTCAATCTTTGTAACAGGCGATTTAGTTTACGAGGCTACAAGAATCTCTAAACTGTATCGCATAACAGAGGTTGAGGGCGAGGCAATGGTAGAAAAGGTAAATAAGCAGAGAAAGCAATACCACAACTACTATTGCAAGGAAAAGTGGGGCGACTCACGCCACTATGATTTAATTATCAATTCATCCAGAGTGGGTATACAAAATGCGGCTGATATAATCGACAGTTACATAAAACTGATTCAAACAACAGAATAATAAATAATGCCGTGGGTTCGCCTGACTGTTTTGAACAGCATTCTAGGCACTAACGACTATCCCCTCTGTCACCTATGGTGACATCTCCCCTTGATAAGGGGAGCCATGGGCTGTCGAAAATACTTTGACACAATAAAAATCCGTAAGTTCAATACTTACGGATTTTTTATAGTTTAACAGAAAAGCATTTTATCAGTAAATATTATCTTCAGGTTCGATCCAATCGTCCTCTTGTTCATATTTGCCGCTTACTGTCCAATAAGTTCCTACAATTTCATCGGGGGAAAACATTATTACTTCGATTTCGGGAAGTTCAAATTCACTTTTCTTTTTCATAACATTTTTCCTCCTCATCAATTATTTTTTTTGCTGATAGCGTCCACATATTCGTTATACTTTTGGGCATAATCAAGAATTGCCTTGCTTACCGCACTACTGTCGGAAGTGTCTTTTTCGGCGATTGCCTTATAACTGTTTGATATAAACGACGAATAATGATAGCCGCTGCTGTCCTTTACGAAGAACACGGCATAAGTATTTTTATCATAGTTTGCGATAGTGATACCGTTTACATGATAAGCGACAGCCGTATTTGCATCGCCGTCAACGCCGTAAATGTTATTACCCGACTTAGAGTACATAACCGCCTTTTCGTTGTTTACAAGCTCGTTTGCATCGGTAGGTGCTTGCTCATAATCCGAGAGAACAACCACGCCGTAATCGTCATATTCGCTGAGTGCCTTACCATTTACGCTGAACGAATACTTAAAGCCCCACGGCTCGATATTTCTTATAGTTGTTGACGAATTAAAGGTGTAACCCGCCTCGGGAGCTCTAACGCTACTCTTTACTTCATTTGATACGGAAACCGAGGAGTGATAGGGTGTTGGTTTTGTAATATTATGCGGTGCGGTTGCTTCGTACATTTTATTAATAGCGTCAAGCACTGCCTTTTGTTGCTCGCTGTACTCGGTATAATACTGTTGTCCGGTGGTCTTCATATAAGTATCAATGTTATTATAAAGACTTCTGTTTTTAACATTAGCGGTATATGTAATGCCTCTGTATGTAAACTCAAAGGTTACCCACACAGGAGTTTTCATATCGAAAATGTACTGATTATTATATTGAGCACCTACTCTATTAAAGGTCTCGCCTGTCTTTGTGGTGCTGTTGAACATAATGCCTTGCTGATCCTTTGATACAACCTTAGTATTTGGATTATCCTTAATCTTTGCCGAAGTAGGCTGTGGATCGTTTACGGAGTCTGCCTTTAGGATATAAACCTTATAATCGGTTACATCCGGGTCAGTTTTCATATCTATATATTTTCCGTCATACTTGAGGGTAGCATAGGTAATCATTCGCCACGGCTCTGCAAACTGGAACTGATTAAGATAATTAAATGTAAAGGCAGGAGCGGCATAAAGGTCTATGCTCTTAGGAATAGGCTTGTTAAAATCGAATGCTGTATCCGCACCGAGATTTGTACGTGAGGTATACCAAGTCTTTACTTTTTTGCTGTCACCTGTCGGCTTCGTTGCTTTATCATTTTTATCAAGATACTGAGTATACTTACCGCCGTCGTAAACCTTATATTCGTAAGATTTTGTGGTATCGTTATACTCTAAATAATAGAAGTTTACGGCTACGCCTGTCTTTTGGAAACGAGCGTGATACTTGCCGATTTCGCCCTTAATCTGATTTACGACAAGCTCGGGATTTGTGGTAACTACATTGCCCTCGCTGTCATACCAGCCGATAAAGGTGTAAAGATGATTTGCCTTAGCGGTTGCAACAACCTGCTCCCCAACACCTGCAAAATACGACTTTGTGCCGTTTGGGTCTGCGATATAATTCTCGCTGTCGGTGGTATTTTTAAGTTCGATTGTACCGCCTGTCTCGCCCTGAGTAAAGCCTGCCGTAACCTTTTCCTGATACTCGGGGATAAAGGTATTCTTAAATCTCCACTGAGCAACCAACGTAAGAGCCTCGGACTCCTTTTCGTAAACAGAGGTAACACCAGGCTTGAGTGCCCACTCCTTGCCGATGACAGCCTTTTTGCTGTCGACAACATCCTTACCGCTATCAAACGCATCTTGAGCCTTTTTGCCGTCAACAACAATGAATTTACACTTGGACTCCTGATCATTCGGCTGTTCTACATTACAAGCGATAGCGTTAGTACCGCTTAAAATTATATCGTTACCGTTATTAATATCCTTTACAACTCCGTTGGTGTCAAACAACTTCCAGCCCGTAAACTTCCAACCTTCGTCAGGTGCAACAGGGGGATGGGACGATACAGGGTCGATAAATTTTACTCCGTTACCAATCGTTTGAGGCTTAAAGTCATAAACATTTGTTTTATCGGTCTCGCTGATTTCGTACTCAAAGCCCTTTAGGCTGTTTGCGTCATAGGTTACGGTAGGACTTTTGAGGAAGATAAAGTGAGCGTCCATAGATGAGGACACATTCTTTAACTGCATAACATATTCGATATTGCCTGTTTTATCGTCGATGTGTTTGAGCCACATATCGGCAGGAATGTCGTATGCATATTCGTTATTCGTTTGCAATCTGGAAACAACAACCTGCTTACCGTTCTGCAATGTAACCGTAGCGGTTTCGAGTTTTTCGTTTTTTGAATCCTTTTTCCATTCAAGTTTGCTTTCGTCAATCTCGCAATTTTTAAGAGGCTTAAAGACGGTAACGCTTTCGCCTTTTGCGTTCTGAGTGGTGAGGTAGATACCTGCAAAGGTTACCTTACCAATATCCTCTTTCTTGATTTGAGCAACAAGATTTTGGGTTGAATTATCCTTAGTATAAACAGAAATAGGATTAGTATGTGTAATATCCTGCTCATTGGCATGGCCGTTGTCGGCATCTGTCAGCGAACCTGAGCCGTGGTTGGTTGAACTTGCTGTAAACGAGTTAAACACCTCGAAATTTACATTATCGAGCAAGTTACCGAGGGTGGTCTTACCGGGGTGTTGGTGCTGGTATGCCGTGTCGATAGGAACGAACGCAAACATAGACTCTGTTTGACCGGCAGGAACTCTGTAAAAGTACTGCTTTAGCTTCTCCATATCGGAGGAGTTGATATTTCCATAGATGTTTATGCCGTTTGCCTTATCGTTTGAGCCGTAAGACGACCAGTCACTGTTTTCGGAAGTCATAATCCAAATATGCCATTCCTCTGTATGCTCGTCTGTGGGAACAAGGCTGAACGGAGAAAGCTCATCGTTCGACTTAAACGAACCGTTTAATCCGAAAGGCTTAGAATACACGGTGATATTCTGAGGTTCATTTCCGCTTATACTTTTGCTGTAATCGGGAAGTGTGATTTTTTGCTGTGACTTTGCCCACTCGACCATTTGCATAAACTGGTCTTTGCCATAATTCTTCTTGGTAGTCGATGACGTTGTTTCAGAATTGGTTGAGCCGCTGTTTTTGCTCGGTCTTACCTCTTGGTTCGGACCGATAACCAAAGCCATAGTATCATTACCGGAACGGCCTCTGTGGTCAAGTCCCCAAAGATATGCACTGCTCGGCATAGTGTTCACTACCTGATAAAGAGAACCCGGCTCGTCCGCATTAAGTTCGGCTGCATATTTTCCGTCAGGAATATAATTTTTTTGTGGATCACTTGCAGACATGTGTGCCATACTGCTCGCATTAAAAAGTTCTACCTTATTTTCTTCTGCTGTGGTATTCCAAGCCTGAATTTCATGAGATTGTGGCTGATTGCCTGATGTTTGGACATATGGGCTGCCGTCGGCATTATACTCGAAGCTACCGTTTTGAATTCTTTTAGCCTTTGAACTTAGGACAGTGTTATAAACCTTAGCGACCTGAACATAGTCTTCATCGCTCTTTGAGGGGTGAAGAACATACCAAGCAGAGCCGTCGGCTGCATTTCCGGCATTTCCGTCGTACTTGCCCGGATGCGCGATTAAATATTTTTTGCCCGATTCAATTTCATTTATATTTTGAACTCTCTTATAGCCGTTAATTCCCGAAGTGGTATTTCCGCTGTCCCTAACGAAAAGTGAAAATACTGTTTGAGTATTCTCCACGTTGCCATATCTGTTGAACATATAACGATATTTATCATTGCTATATTCCTCATCATGGAAGAAAAGGCGTTTATTAGTATTAGAAGAATAAATAGAAACCGTATTGCTTATTCCCTTATTAAAGGCAACAGTGAGCGTATCGGCTGTTGTATTTAACGGTTGCCGAGCTCCAGCAGCATTAAAATTAACATATTTTGTATATCCGAGGGCATCGGAGCTGAATGTACCGACAGCCTTGCCGTCGCTTACAGTACCCGTAAAGGTAAACTCACAATGCTTAATGGCAGTATAGCCCTGCTCGGGAAAGCGAACGCGGTAATTGTTACTGCTGTCAGTGCCTACGCCTGTGCCGCAATATGCAACATCCGAGGCTGTAAGATTTGTCGTTGAGGCATCACCGTCCGCTGCGTTTACGCTTAATACAGTCAGCGGTAATGACGAAATAACAAGTATAAGTGAAAGTATAATTGACACAAGTCGAATCGAAAATTTCTCCATATATCGGTCAACTCCTTTATCAAAATACAGATTTTATCCAGCAAATTATATTATAAAACTGGTATACATTCAATCATTTTGTCGCAATATCTCTGTATTCACTATTAATATAAACAAAATACAAATATTTTTTTAGTAAAATTGCACCAAACAAAGAAAATTTTTTGTTAACAATTAAGTGTATGGGTACGAAAAAAGCCACAGACTGCAAATGCAATCTGTGGCAAATATGTGCTAAACAATATGAATGTAATTTTTGCACCGATTTTATACGCCCGAATATGCGTTAAATCCACCGTCAACGGGAATATTTACACCTGTGATAAAACCGCTGTATGCCTCATCGCAAAGGAAGAGGAGAGTGCCGTCAAGTTCGGCAGGCTCGCCGAATCTGTCCATCGGGGTTGCGGCAAGGATTTTACCTGTACGCTCGGTAGGAGTGCCGTCCTCGTTCCAGAGGAGAGCGGCATTCTGCTTAGTCGAGAAGAAGCCGGGAGCGATGGCATTTACTCTGATTCCCATAGGCGCAAAATGAACAGCCATCCATTCGGTAAAGTTCTTTACCGCAGCCTTTGCCGCAGAGTAAGCAGGAATACGGGTAAGCGGACGATATGCGTTCATCGAAGTAATCATAACGATGCAGGCATGCTTCTTTTCCACCATATCCTTTGCAAACACCTGGGTAGGAATAAGAGTGCCCAGGAAGTTAAGATTAAATACAAAGGAAATTCCGTCGGGGTCAAGGTCGAAAAAGGTCTTAACATTCTCGTCTTTTTGGAGAAGGTCGATTTTTTCGAGAGTGTCCTTTGTGGTAGTTCCCTTAGGATTATTACCGCCTGCTCCGTTAAGGAGAATGTCGCAGGTGCCGAATTTTTCGTTAATCACCTGACGAGCCTTTTGCATAGACTCGGTATCGAGAACATTACAGCCGACAGCAATCGCCTCGCCGCCGTCCGAAATAATTTCATCGGCGCACTTTTGAGCCGCCGCCTCATTCAAATCAAGCACGGCTACCTTACAACCCTGCTTTGCCAGTGTTTTCGCAAACTGTCCGCAGAGAACTCCGCCGCCGCCTGTTACGACAGCCACTCTGCCTTTTAAGTTTTCATGTATCATTATAATTCCTCCAAAAGTGGTATGGGATTTGTCCTTTTTTATGGGAGTGTAAACCCCTCAGTCGGCGTTTGGTGCCGACGGTGTTCTAAATCTTGGGCGTAAACCCCTCAGTCGGAAACAAGTTCCGACAGCTCCCCTAATAGGGGAGCCGTAGTGTTCTGTTGTCGGAGAGTGAACCCCTCAGTCAACACGGTGTGTTGACTGCTCCCCTGATAGGGGAGCCGATGAGGTGTGAGGGGAGCCGATTAAGCCTTTCTGCTCTTTTCTACTGCTTCCCAAAGACCGTTAAGATAGCACGCACCGAGTGCTCTGTCATAAAGTCCGTAGCCGGGTCTTGCAACCTCGCCCCAAATCATTCTGCCGTGGTCGGGACGAACATAACCGTCAAATCCGACCTCCTGAAGTGCCTTAACAATCTCGTACATATCAAGACTGCCTGCGTTACTCTCGTGGGCAGTTTCGTTAAACCACTGATTATTAATCCGTACATTACGAAGATGAGCAAAGTAAATCCTGTCGCCTGCCGCCTTAATAATCTCTACCATATCATTATCGGGGCTTGCGCCGAGCGAACCGGTACAAAGAGTCAAACCGTTATACTTTGACGGCACCATAGCAAGAAGTCGCTCAACAGCCGCCTTGTCCGTAATTATACGGGGCAAGCCGAAGATGCTCCAGGGCGGGTCATCGGGGTGGATAGCCATTTTGACATCGCATTCCTCGCAAGTGGGCATAATTGCCTCAAGAAAATATTTAAGGTTATTCCACAAATCCTCTGCCGTGACGCCCTTATATTTTTCAAACAGGTCTTTAATTTCGCCCATTCTCTCGGTTTCCCAGCCGGGCATAGCGTAGCCGTTAGAATTATCGTCAATCTCTCTGAACATATCCTCGGGCGATTTACCCTCTACCTGCTTACCGTCATAGCAAAGGCAGGTCGAGCCGTCGGGAAGCGGCATATAAAGGTCTGTTCTTGTCCAGTCGAACACAGGCATAAAGTTATAACATATAACCTTAACGCCGACCTTAGACAGATTGCGAATAGAAGTTTTATAATTCTCGATATATTTATCTCGTGAAGGGAGACCGATTTTAATATCCTCGTGGACGTTAACGCTCTCGATGCACTCCATAGTAAGTCCCGCTGCGGTAATCTCATCATACATAGCCTGAACCCTGTCCATAGTCCAAGCCTCTCCCGCAGGCAAATCGTGCAGAGCAGGAACAACTCCGACCACATTCGGTATCTGCTTAATTTGTTCAAGGGAAACGGTATCCTTTTCCTTGCCAAACCAGCGAAAAGTCATTTGCATACACAAACCTCCTCTTTTTGTTTTATTATCAAGTCAATTTTAGCACAAGTACCATTAATCTTCAATAGGAAATTAATCGGAAATGTCCTTTATATCATAAAATTCCACGACCTCGCCGATGTTTTCAAGTGCACTCACTCTGCCCGATGCGACTCCCTTATCGGACTGAAGCGACACAGCTATATCCGAATGCAAAACATTATCGCTGCCGTAAAGGGAATTGATTTTTTCCTCGGTTTCGGCGTTAAGCATCTCCAGCAGTTCGTCATCATTCATAGTATAGGAATAGATTTCATAGGAAGTGACCTCGATATTTATAACGCCTATCGGAACGGAGCGGTTATTAATTTTAAGATAGTCGGCGGTTTTATTTACATCTGCGTTTTTATCGGGAATTTTGCCGAAATAAAGCGGAATGTAAATTCCAAAGAGAGAGAGCGCCTTACGGTTTTTAACCGAAGTGACACGCTTTCGCTTTTGCTCACGGGAGACGGTATGGGAAAAAGAGTTTTCGGTTTGAGCGATAAAAAGCCCGTCGGCGTGAGCGAACATATTTTCCTCGGCGTGCTCGCTCTCATAAACGCCGCTGACCAAAATGTCGCCCTTTATCACACTGTCGCCCTTAAATGCCTGCTGCCAGCCGTCATATACAACGCAGGAGATAATTGTGCCGTCCTTAGTCGCTTTAAGATTAGACGCCTTAGTTGAGTCGGTCATTTCGGGCTTAGGCTCGGTTTCGTTAATTTCCACCTGAGCACAAGTGCCGAGGCGGTTTATATGTACCCATGCAACCTCGTCAAATTCTGCCATAACAAGACTTTCGCATACATCTTTATCAACGCCTTTCCAATGCACGCCGGGGCGAAGTCCCTGCTCTGCGAGAAAGTCCGAAATTTGAGATGAGGTGAGTGTTTCGTTTCCCGTGACACGAACGTCCCAGACAAAACCCGAGAGAAGCGAAAAGACGGCAATGCCCAAAACGATACCGACTGAAAGTCCCATACGGTTTTGCATTTTGGAGATAAGAAAAGCGACGCCGCTTTTTTTAACAATTCTTGTTCTGCCGCCGCATTTTCGTGCCGTATCGGCAATCAGGGCATACTCCTCGGGGGAACATTCGGCGGTGAGACCGTTACCCGTGCGACGAACATTTATTATATTTAAGTCACGCACAAGGCATTCATTTATAAAATCCTCACAAAATCCGTCGGTGAAAGTGAATTTAACGCAGCCGAAAAAAAGGCGAAGAAGTCTATTTATTTGAAAAATACTCCAGAGAGAGAATATCGCCACGAATGATTGCGCCCTCGGGCGAGAACTCGTTTATTCTGAGTGCACAGCCGCTGATGCCGACGGAAAACGAACCGAGGTCGATTTTTATATATTCCGAAGTGTATTCGAGCACACGCTTTAATCCGTCAACAACGCACTCACCCGAACCTATCAGGTGGATATGAGCACAGGCGGTGTAGCCTGAAACGGTATCGGCTTTATTAAATTTCATCATAGAATCACCATAGAATTCTATGCTCTATATCCAGCGCTTATGCTTAAACCAAATGAGCAGACCGACCGCCACGGCGAGAACGAGGGCGGCGACTCCGGCATAGCCGTAGGGAGAAGAAAGTTCGGGCATATACTTAAAATTCATACCGTACCAGCCGACAATGAAAGACAGCGGCGAAAAAAGAACGGTGAACACGGTAAAAATTTTCATCGTTTGGTTAAGGCGCAAATCAAGATTTGACTGATAAGCGTCACGCAAATGCTCGATATTCTCACGAATCATACGCACGCTTTCTTTAAGGCGGGTAATTTTATCGCCGATAGGCAAAAATGATTTAAGTTCTTCATCATCAAAAATGTTCGGCTTATTCTCCCCGAGTGCCGAGACGAAATCCAGCAGATTATCACAATAAGCGTAAAGTTCAAAGAGGTTTTCTTTTTGGCTGAAAAGGCGAAGATTAAAATCCTTTGCCTCGTTTGAGGAAAGAAGTTGTTTTTCCATTTTCTCCACGGTTTCACGAGCGGTGAGCAGATATTTTGAGTCGCAGGAAATCAAATCTTCGATTAAAATACAAATGAGTCGGGCAAGGGTGGGCTCTTCGATGGGAGCCAGAGAGATAAAACTGTCACGCACGGTATGACTGCTGTCCTTTATGGCAACAACGAGAAGAAGATTTTTCCGAACATAAACGGCGAAGCGGTCACACCGAGTGTCGATAACGGTAAAAATACAGTCATCGTAGACAAAGACCTCATTCAGGTGGCTGGGAGAAGTGAGCAAAACGAGAGTTTGACACGGCAAAGAAAAATGCTTTACCGCCGCTTGAAGTTCCGTCTGCGGTATATATCCATAGGTAAGGCGACTGTCGACAGTGTCGCAAAGTTCGGCGGTAGTGGCGTCATCATCAAAGATATAGTACATTCAATCACCTAAAACATTATTCCGCATTTTGCCATAATTATACAAAAACAGAGCAATGCTTTTCAGCACCGCTCTGTACTTTGGCATTATTAAATTTACCAGCCGAGGCGAACGATAGTAATTGTGCAATTACCTACGCCGAGAGCATAGCACATAGAATGTCCTTCGGGGGTGAAAATATCTATTCTGCCCTTCTTTGAAAGACCCGAGCCGCCTCTGTCAGCTACTGTATAAAGCTGACCGTCAACATCGATTACGGTGCCGAGCGGAAGCCAGTTACAAGCAACATAGTACGGATTTTGCATACCGTTTTGAATTCTTCTGCCGGAAGTGGTAACACCTCTGGAATTGCCGTTACAAATCGAACAAGCACAATAATGAGAATATCTGCCGCTTACGGTATCGCCTACGCTGTATCCGTTCCAGGTTGTTACGCCGTTAGGCTCAACGCTGTTGTAATTATCGGGAAGTTTAGTTCCGACTCTTACTTCTTTATTTACGCTCTTTTTTGTCTCTTTACGGCTGATTTCAGTTTTTGAGTCTTCTTTGCCGTTTACAAGCTTAACCTTATAGGTTACGCTGTCCTCACCGTTTACGCCCTGAGTCTGCACCTTTTCCGTACCGACTTCCATATCGGAATCGTCAATCTTAACGGTGTCGTACTTAACTGTTTCGGTTACTGTTTCTTCAGTATAGGTTACACGGTTAACGGTAACGCTCATACCGTCCGTAAGTTCAGTATCAAGCGACGGTTCTGTATAATCATCACCCTCGAGATTAACGCCTGCCTTATCGAGCAAACTTTGAACATTGCCCGAAAGCAACGCAAAGTCCTCGGAATTTCCGTCCGCAGTGAGTGTTACGGTAATGGCTGAATCAATGCTGATAACCATTCCGTTTACCACCGGGTCGCTGAGAGAGCAACTTACGCTGTCATTTTCGCCGACCTTATAGCCGAGCTCCTCAAGAGCCTCGAGCACAGTATCGGAATAAACTCCATACTCGGTAATTACACCGGCAAGTGACAGATAGATTAAATTATATCTGTCGATTGTAATCGTTCCGCCGTGTTCTGCAACAAATTGCGAAATATCAAGTTTATCACTCGGTGAAAGAGTAATGCCTGCCGATTTAAGAATCTCGATAGGCTCGGTCTCGGTTGTAGTAACCGCAATCGTATCGCTACCGTCAATAACGGTAACATCATATTTCTTTGCCGAATCGGCAAATGCTGTGTTTACAAACAATGTTATAAGAAGCACAAGCGCAACTGCTACTGACAGGATAGGCTTAATAAGTCGTTTACCTGTACTAAATCGGTTCGTCATCTTATATCTTCCTTTCTTGGCAATCCCGAGATACGGAATATACAATGAAATTTATTCCTCTCTATAGAGTATTGCCTCAAAACGGTGCCTATTATAGCACTTATAGACAACGAGTCAAATGGAAAATAAAGATGAATTTGTGCAAAATGCATAAATGAGGCGTTTGTTAATCCGTCAAAATCGACTTGAGTTACTACATATTGTGGTTGATGACTTTTGTGCTTTAGCGTGTTAAATTGAATATTTGGACGGTTCTTACAAACTTTAGTTACAGGGTTGTTACAAATTGTAACTTTTTAGCAAGTTTCAACAACAAACATTCTATATATTGTATAATTCTCCTGATAATCTAAAAATTTCGCCTATATATAGAATTGCACAAAACTTTTTCAAATTAATATTTGTAATAAATTCCTCACCCTTGCATAT
>ERZ1035006.1753-NODE-1753-length-13485-cov-9.820998_pt1 | contig 13485 bp, 14 predicted proteins | sample MGYA00520694_ERZ1035006 | MGnify/ENA primary metagenome ERZ1035006 (study PRJEB33766, sample SAMN09781746) | gut metagenome | biome: gut microbiome | host: Homo sapiens | place: Madagascar | study: EMG produced TPA metagenomics assembly of the PRJNA485056 data... | reverse complement strand
CTTTACAAGGGAGCCTTTGACGGACAACCGCAAGGGTTGTCCCTACGGATTGTGCGTAATTATCGGTTTACGTTTCTTCGTCTTGCAAAAGATTATAAGGGTTCGAATCCCATTACCATTCACAAAAAATAGAGGGTATAGCAAACGCTATACCATTTATTTCTGGCAAATGACTTTAATTTTAATACAATGCACCCCCTTTTGAAGTTAGAGGGTGCATTGTGGGTAAGGGGATGCAAAGCAAATGGTGCAGTTCATATCGTAAACTACACCATTTTTTATAACGATTCTTTGATTATATCTTATGTATTGATAGCTCAGTTGGATAGAGTGTTTGGCTACGAACCAAAAGGTCAGGGGTTCGAATCCCTTGCAGCGCGCCAAGTTAAAAGCCTTGATAACTCTGAGCTTTTGGAGTTTGAAGGGCTTTTTTCTTTTTAGTTTTCGGTAGCATTTCTAACACTTTTTCTAACACTTATCCTGCAAACAGCTTTAAGTACCCATTTTTATATAACCTGTTGACATTTGTTTTTGAATTTGCTATTATATACATACCGAAAGTATGTAAGGAGCGAATATGAGCAGAAATAAATATCCGGAGGAAACGGTAAATCTTATCCTCGATGTGTCCCAGCGTTTATTTATAGAAAAGGGATACGACAACACAACGATTCAGGATATCATCGATGAACTGGGCGGACTTACAAAGGGCGCGATATATCACCATTTCAGTTCAAAGCAGGATATTCTTGATGCGGTCATAGAACGGCTTTTTGCAAAAAATACGCTGTCTGCGAGTTGGCGTAAAATTCAATCCGATACCGGTATTACGGGCGGAGAGAAGCTCAAGCGTATGCTTGCTGCGGCTCTGACGGATGAGCAGGAACAGCAGTTCAGAAAATTGGGAGTGCATTTGCAGAATATGCCGCAGATGCTCAGCGACCTTGTTCTGCGCTCCGTAAACGATATAGCACCTAATGCTTTTGAACCGGTTATCAAAGAGGGCGTTAGGGACGGATCTCTGTCGGTCATGTTCCCGAAGCAGGCTGCCGAGGCGGTTTCGCTTATCGCGAATATTTGGATAAACCCGCTTGTTTTTCCTGTTGACAACGAAGAGCTGAAAGCAAAGTTTGAGTTTATTTGCGGTATAACAAAGTCTATCGGGCTTGACATTTCCGACATCTATCCGCTGCTCGACAAAATGAACAGCGATATCAATCTTTAAATATTCGGGAGGGTTTTACCCCTCCCATATATATTAATATTAAACATACCAAAAGTATGTAAGGAGGTAAACCATGTCAACAACTTACACGAAAAAAGAAAAGTTCCGGTATCTTCTGGGTCTTTCCGGTCAGAATATCATATACGGAACAGTCACATCCGTGCTCGCATATTATCTTCAGTTCACGATTCTGATTCCTGCCGTATGGGTCGGTCTGATATTAAGTGTTGCGAGAATATTTGACGCCGTCAAAGACCCGTTTATCGGAGCGATGATAAGCAGAGGAAAACATAAACTAAAGGACTATCTTATCGCAGTGCCGATTCCCACAGCAATACTGACGATTCTCTGTTTCAGTAACGGAATTTATTCCGCGGAAAACAGTATGCCTAAAAATATTTTAATAGTGTTATCTGCGTTTGTGTTTTACATAATATGGGAAGTTGTGTTTACAATCGGCGATATTCCGATAACCGCGTATCCGTCAGTGCTCACAAGTGATGAGGGCGACAGAACAAAGTTGCTTTCGCTACGGCCGATAGGTGGAATGGCGAGCGGTATAAGCACGCTTGCCGTTCAGCCGATTGCTTTTGCGTTGTCGGCAGTTTTCGGCGGAAGTGCAGTGGATGAGCGAAATGCTTTTCTTATAACGGTTGCCGCGTTTTCAATCATCGGCGGGGCGCTTTTTCAGTTTACCGCAATCGGTTCGGTGGAAAGGGTTTCTGCCGAGCGCAGCGAAAATTCGGGTCAGCTCAGATATTTTATTACAAATCCGTTGCTCAGAAAAATCAGTATATCGGGATTTTTGGGCAGTCTGAAAGCCATGACCGGTGTTATCCTCACTCCGCTGGTAACCTATTATTTTGCAAGCAAAAACCCGCAGATGTCGCTGATTTATACGGCACTTTTCGGAGTGGGAAGTATTGTGGGACTGGTAATCTCGGCGGCAGCAGTCCCTAGTTTATCTAAAAAATACGGAACAAAAAGGCTCTTTGCCGCCGTCAATCTGATAAACATTTTTCCGAATCTTTTGCTATTTGCGCTGTATGTTAAATATCCACAAAATATGACGAACATTCCGCAAACGGTTGCAATGTTCGTACTTACACTTATAATCGGAAGCTGTGTAAGCATTTCTTCGACCGTTCAGACGCTGATAATCTCACAAGCCGTTGACCTTGAAGAAAAAATATCAGGTAACAGACCGGACGCACTGTTTTTCTCCGCGCATACATTCATTGTCAAGATTGGTACCGGTTTATCGTCGCTCGCGGCGAGCATAGGCTATGCCGTCGTCAAATTTTCATCCTCTGAAACGGCGGCGCTTAACGATTTTATTGCAAACGGCGGAGTCCCGAGGCTCGACGGCAGATATTCAAATCTGATGACGCTTCTGTTCATGCTGTATACTCTGCCCGTTGCGCTGAGTTCGCTTCTTTCTGCAATTCCGTTTATTCGAGGGGAGCGGGACTGAAAAATTAAAAAGCTTTGCGAAGCCATAAAAAATTCCGCCCGGTCTCCCGGACGGAACTTTTTATTTTCATCTTACTTATACAGCGGGCCGTAGGCGGCGCAGGCTTTGTAGTCCGCGCTCTCGAGGTCCTTTGTGCCGAATGCGGACCAGGCGTGCGGGCGGTAGATGTCCTCGTCGGCGACGTTGTGCATCGCAACGGGGATTCTGAGCATATTTTGATTATTATATCACAGAAAAAGCGAGATGTATACACTTGTCGCTGAAAAACCACATTTTTTTGGCGCATATAGTTTTAAAGCAATGTTGACTTGGCAATATAACGATTACTCTCAGTGATTTAACGAATACGCTGACAATTTAACGATTACAACGGTTGTTTAACGATTACAACAGCTCATACTGCTGAAACAACCATAAAACACACAAAACCCCGCCGCAGAATTGCCTACAGCGGGGTTCGCTTATGCGCCTGAACAGCCGAAAAGCTTTATTTCAAGCGGTCTTCTGGCATAGAAAAAGTCCACCGTAATTCTATCAAAATTACGGTGGACTTATGGCGGAGAGCAAGGGATTTTTCGGCGTACTGCCGTACGCCTTCGCATCGCTTCGCTCTTTAACCACGGACTTTCAAACAGTCCACCGGACTGTTTTCATCGGCAAAGCCGACCGTCCTTGTTCGAATCCCTTGCTTAAAATCACACAAAGAAAAACAAGGCATAGCAAATGCTACACCTTGTTTTTTTGGCGGAGAGCAAGGGACTCGGCTCACTTCGTTCGCCGAAAAGTTTGCTACGCAAACTATCCTGATTATAGACTTCTTTTGACAAGACTTCGTCTTGCAAAAGATTGTAAGGGTTCGAATCCCACTAACAATTCACAAAAAAATAACGGTACAGTGCTACACACCATACCGTTATTTCTTGGCGGAGAGCAAGGGATTCGAACCCTCGAAACCGTTTTGGCGGTTTACACGATTTCCAATCGTGCTCCTTCGACCAGCTCGGACAACTCTCCGTGTTACCTGAGATATTATATACGATTGTTTGAAAAAAATCAAGTGTGAATTGCAATGAATAATTTTTTGTTGTATAATATCTAAAAACAAGTGTAGATTTAATAGCTTTGTGCTTAAAATATCGGAGTTAATATGTTTAAGAAATCTGTTTGTGTTATCACTTCTTTGATTTTAATAATGCTGTCGTTCTGCGGTTGCTTCGGCAGGGGAAAGGCGAACAAATCCTTTGCTGTGCCGATTATCGGCGAGCCTACGAGCCTTGATCCGCAAATTGCAAAGACCGACAGCGAAAAAATGATAGTCCTCAACTGCTATGAGGGACTTTTCAGAATAAATAAGGACGGAGCAATCGAAAACGGCGTTTGCGAGAGCTATACCGTGTCCGACGACGGCTTGCGGTACACCTTCAAGCTTCGACAGGACGCACAATGGGCACTTTTCTCGGGGCACAAAAACGTTTTGGGGGAGAATTACGCCGACACCTTTGATATAAACGTTTATGCCGAGGATTTTGCGTTTGCTTTTGACAGGATTTTTGACCCTGCAATAAATTCGCCGTATTCCGCACTCTTTTCGTCCATAGCCTCTTACAGTGCAGACGATAAATACACGTTTTCAATTACTCTCAATTCAAAGGACGATAATCTGCTTTACAATCTTGCTTCCGCAGGGGCTGTTCCGTGTGATAAAGAATTTTACGAGCTTACGGGCGGAAAATACGGACTTGACGCCAAGTATTCGCTTTGTAACGGTCCTTTCAATGTCGGCAAATGGATTGACGGCACTTCTATCAGAATTGATCGCAACAATGAATACAGCGGCGAAAACAAGGTTATGCCCTCGTCTGTAACATTCTATGTGAACACAAGCCGTGATGCCGTTGCGGATAAAATGAACAACGGTATTTATGACGTTGCGTATCTAAACAATCTCAACTATTCACGCATTACCGATAAATCGAGCTTTAACACGCAGAGCGTTGAAAACACGGCTTATTCGTTTATATTAAATCAGTCCGACAAATATCTCGGAAATAAAAACATCAGACTTGCCCTCGCATATTCTGCCGATTTGTCGCTTGCAGGCACAATTTCCGAGGATATTAAGCCTGCCGTGAGTTTTGTTCCGCCGTATTGCAAGGTCGGCACAACACAATATACACCGTCGGATGCGACGGGCTCCGTATATACCTTTAATTCGACAAAGGCAAAGCAGTATTTTGAGCAGGGTCTGCTTGAAATAGACTCGTCAAGCGTTGAGCTTGAAATTAAATGCACCGAGGAATACGAAACCTTTGTTAAGCAAATCGTTCAGGTTTGGCAAAAAACGCTGGGTGTTAAATTTGCTGTTACCGTAAGCGTAGCAGCAGGCGACGAGCTTGATTCAACGGTTGCTTCGGGCAATTATTCGGCTGTGTTTTATCCGTTTACCGCAAACACCGTCAATGCGAACGAATTTCTTGAAAGCTTCAGCAACAACTCAAAGCTGAATTATAAATCGGATCGCTTTGAAGCCGCTTTACAGCAGGTCAGAGCTTCCTCACGGGATAATTCTCAGCTTTTGGCAAGTTGCAAAAGCGCAGAAAGCGTTTTAATCGACGAAGCGGTTATGCTCCCTGTTATATATGAATACAGCTATTTTATCCAAAGCAAGGGCGTCAGCGGAATATATTTCTATCCGACAGGGGATATAATGTATTTTATCAATGCGGTGAAAAAGTAAAATGAGTAATAAAAGAAAATTTCTTATAGTGCTTTCGTGGATATTGGTTGTCGCTTGTATGATAACGATTTTTATGCTATCGGCTCAACCTGCCGTGAAATCTTCGGAGTCATCCGATTCCTGCATAAAATGGTTATACGACCTGTTCGGAATAAGAGTGAGCTCGCACTTTATACGAAAAACAGCGCACGCATTGGAATTTTGCGGTCTGTGTCTGCTGTTCAATTTAGCGTTCGGCGCAACGACCTTGAAATTCAACCCGCTTATATCCTTTATATTGACTGTTGTATATGCTGTGTCAGATGAAATTCATCAGATTTTCGTTGACGGCAGAGCGTGTATGTTTAAGGATGTCCTTATTGACTCGGGCGGTGCTGCCGTGTGCATTATTGTTTTGTCAATCGTTTATTTAATATATAAAAAACACTGTGGAAAAAGAGGAAAAGTATGTCAGTTTTAAGACCTTTCAAAGCAATCAGACCGAAAAAAGAGTACGCAAGCAGGGTAGCCGCTTTACCTTACGACGTTATGAATTCCGAGGAGGCTCGGGAGATGGTTAAAGGAAATCCTTATTCCTTTCTCCATGTCGATAAGGCGGAGATAGACTTGCCGAAGGATACCTATATTTACAGCGAGGAAGTCTATGACAAGGCTAAAGAAAACCTTTCTTCGCTCGTATCGGACGGCGTTCTTCAGCAGGACGAAAAGCCTTGCATTTATATCTATGAGCAGACAAGAGAGGGCAAGGTGCAAACGGGTATCGTCGGCTGTGCTTCTATTGACGATTATATGAACAACGTAATCAAAAAGCATGAGCTTACAAGAGCCGATAAAGAGGCGGACAGAATACATCATGTTGACACTCTTGATGCAAACACAGGTCCCATTTTCTTGGCTTACCGTAAAAATGACGAATTAACGGAAATTATTACCGCTTGGAAAGAATATCACGAAGCGGAATATGATTTTGTGTCAGACGGAGTTCGTCAGGAAGTATGGGTAATTGACGACGACAAGGTTATCAACAGAATAACCGAAGAATTTTCCCATATTCCGTCCTTGTATATTGCAGACGGACACCACAGAGCCGCTTCTGCCGTTAAGGTCGGTCTTAAAAGACGTGAGGCAAATCCGAATTACACAGGCAACGAAGAATTTAATTTCTTCCTCTGCGTTGTGTTCTGTGCGGACGACCTTGCGATTATGGATTATAACAGAGTAATTGCTGACCTCAACGGCAATACAAAAGATGAGTTTATAAATAAAATTTCCGATAAGTTCGAGGTCGAGAAGGTCGGTAATTCCGCTTACAAGCCCGAAAAACGCCACACCTTTGGTATGTACCTTGAAAATGAGTGGTATTGCCTTAAAGCGAAGGACGGAACATTTGACGAAAAAGACCCTGTAAAGAGCCTTGATGTTTCGATTTTGCAGAATAATCTCATTTCTCCTGTTCTCGGAATTGACGACCCGAGAACCGATAAGCGAATTGACTTTGTCGGCGGTATTAGAGGGCTCGGCGAGCTTGAAAGACGTGCCGACAGCGATATGAAGCTTGCCTTTTCAATGTATCCGACCACACTTGACGAGCTTATGGCGATTGCGGACGCAGGACTTATTATGCCTCCGAAATCGACTTGGTTTGAGCCGAAGCTTTTAAGCGGTTTATTTATTCACGAATTGCATTGAAAAAACAAGAGGTATAGTGTATAATACTCTGTGCCGAAAACAAAATAAAGGAATGAAATAAATGAAATTAGGAATAGTAGGCTTGCCGAATGTCGGTAAAAGCACACTTTTTAATGCTATTACAAACGCAGGTGCACAGTCGGCAAACTATGCTTTCTGTACAATAGAGCCGAACGTCGGCGTTGTCGATGTTCCGGATTACAGACTTGATAAATTGGCTGAGATGTATTCTCCCGACAAGGTAACTCCCGCTTCAATCGAATTTGTTGATATTGCAGGACTTGTAAAGGGTGCGTCAAAGGGCGAGGGACTCGGAAATAAGTTCCTTTCGCATATCCGTGAGGTTGACGCAATCGTTCACGTTGTAAGATGCTTTGAAAACGACGATATAATTCACGTTGAGGGCTCGATAGACCCTACAAGAGATATCGAAACCATAAACCTTGAATTGCTTTTGTCGGACGCTGAAATTCTTGACAGAAGAATTGCAAAGGCTGAAAAAGAGCTTAAAGGCGATAAATCACTTCAAAAAGAAGTTGATTTTCTCCACAGACTTAAATCGGAGCTTGACAGCGGCGTAAACGCAAGAGCTGTTGAAGCTGATGAGGAAGAGGCCGAAATACTTTCGGGTATCGGCTTGCTTTCGGCAAAGCCGGTTATCTACGCTTGCAATATGAGCGAGGACGATTTCAAGAATAACATAGAAACCAATGCACGCTATAACGCAGTCAGAGAGCTTGCGGCTAAGGAGGGGGCAGAGGTGCTTCCGATTTGCGCAGAGCTTGAAGCTGAAATTTCTTCGCTTGACAAGGAAGAAAAGGAAATGTTCCTTTCCGATATCGGCGTTGATAAGGGCGGACTTGACCTTTTAATTCAGCGTTCATACGACTTGCTCGGTCTTATGTCCTTCCTCACGGCAGGCAAGCCCGAGGTCAGAGCGTGGACAATAAAGAAAGGCACAAAAGCACCTAAGGCGGCAGGAAAAATTCACTCCGATATTGAAAGAGGCTTTATTCGTGCCGAGGTTGTTTCGTTTGATGACCTTATGGCTCTCGGCTCAATGCAGGCGGCAAAGGAAAACGGCAAAATTCGTTCCGAGGGTAAGGACTATATTATGCAGGACGGCGATATTGTCCTCTTTAGATTTAATGTTTGATAAAATTTGATTATCAGCGCCCGTAGCTCAGTTGGATAGAGCGTCAGACTCCGACTCTGAAGGCCGCTGGTTCGACTCCAGTCGGGTGCGCCACGTCGTCACGGACTTTGTATCGTTCGTGACGGCTTTTTTTATTGAAAAAGCCATCCCTCACTCACGCCGTCGTTCCTCCTTTCCGAAACAGGTCACGCTCAAGTCGCCTGCTCGGTTGTTATCAAATTTGAAAAATACATTAAACCGTAGGGTCAGGGCTTGCCCCTGTCCGCAACAAATCTCATATAAAATCAAATTCTTGGGTGTATGTTTTCATATTTTCAACTCCTATATTGAATGCATTGAAATAATTTTACGACATTTTCTGTAGGAATTGAAAGAAATATGGAAATATGATATAGTTAGAAAAACAATCATTTTTATTTGATAAAAAGATTCACGACTTTTTATTAATTATAAGACCAACGCTGGAAAAAACGTACTTAATGGGTGAAAGCGCTTTTAGGTCTGACAAGGGAGGTGAACAACATGGATGATCTGAGAATCATAGAACTCTACTTTGAACGGGATGAGCAGGCAATCAAGGAAACGGATGCAAAGTACGGCAAGCTCTGCCACAGTATTGCCTATAACATTCTGAACAATCACGAGGATTCGAAAGAATGTGCCAACGATACATACGTGGGAGTGTGGAATGCAATTCCGCCTACAAGACCGAGTAATTTTATGTCCTTTGTCTGTAAGATTGCGAGAAACCTGTCTCTGAAGCGGTTGGAGTTTATGAAGCGTGAAAAACGGTCAGCGGATGTAATGTTGTCCCTGGATGAACTGGAATCGGTACTGCCGGATGATCGGTATGCCCCCGACGTGAGTGACGAGGACGTAGGCAAACTGGTCAGCCACTTCCTGCGCACACAAAAGGAGGACGTGCGAAATGTCTTTATCCGGAAATATTTCTACTTCGATTCTATCGGAGAAATTGCAGAGCGCTTTGGGTTTACCAAAAGTAAGGTCAAAAATATGTTGTTCTACACCCGAAACAAACTAAGGGACTATCTCATTAAGGAGGGCGTTGAAATATGAAAATACCGAGATTTTCTAATGCCATCGGTAACCTCGATGAGGATCTTGTCGAGGCGGCAGCAGAATGCAAGAAAAAACAAAATCATTTGCTCAAATTGGGTTCAATAGCAGCCTGCTTTGCCGTGATCATTGTTGTAGGCGCGCTTGTTCTTCCATCGCTTTTAGGCGGCGAACCTACACCAGGAGGCACAAACGATAGGTATAAAGACATTAACATTATGGCAGGCGAATCAGGAATTGTATGGCCATGGGAATATCAAACCGTTTTTGAGAAATACACTGAAGTAACAATTGACGGTATTGTATACCGAAGTCAAGGTCGCCTTGTGTCTGAAGAACTCCTTGGCGATTTGATTGGAACATATACCGTATTGGGCATTGACGAAATTGAAGGAGATAGATACACTGAAAAATTTGAAGTGTATCAGTTAAAATATGCCGATAAGAGCCAGCTTGTCGCCGTGAGGATGGAAGGTAGTTGTTATACCTTCAAGAGGGATAATTATGAACCTCCGCACACGCTCGGTGAGCTCTTCAAGCTGGTAGACCTCCCAAAAGCAATTGAATTGAAGCGGTTCTCTGTAAACGGCGACAGTCCGAACAAAAAACACTATACACTGAGCAATGATGACTATGTATGGGAAGTTCTTGCCGGATGCGAAAATGCACCATTTGTTGAGGATGAGAAATGGGTTGCACATGATAGAGAGTATTACAGTTTTACGATCACATCTGAAACTCTCGGCGTATATAAAGTTGCCATGTATGTTACTGTAGATGGCTATCTGTGGACAAACGCTTTTAATTACCAATACCTCTTCAATATCGGAGAAGATGCAGCCAGTAAGATTATCAAATATGCAAAAGAGAATTCCACCGAAGCAGAGTATGAGCCGTATCAGAATACCATTGTCGGTAAGATTACGGAGATAACCGATGAGTATATTCTGTTAGACGATTCCATTCTCTGCGCCAATCCCGATGACGGAATCACGTACAAAATCCTTCTGAATGATCTGCGCATCTCCCGTTATGCAGAAAGCGGAGCTATCCGAGTGGGAGAAAATGTTCAGATAACATACGAAGGCGAAATTGACGAATCGAATACCATTGACAGTGCCATTTCTGCATCTGACGTGGTAATCTCCGGCGGGGATGTTCTTATTTCCGAATAATAAAATAAAAGTCGCATATATGATTAACCGAATATAAGTTTTTGCGAGAGTTCGAAGTCATACGCAAAACTGCCGAAAATATCTTTTTCGTAGCCCATAGACACGTCGTCACGGACTTTGTATCGTTCGTGACGGCTTTTTTTATTGAAAAAGCCATCCCTCACTCATGCCGTCGTTCCTCCTTTCCGAAACAGGTCACGCTCAAGTCGCCTGTTCGGTTGTTATCAAATTTGAAAAATACATTAAACCGTAGGGACAGGGCTTGCCCCTGTCCGCAACAAATTTGATTTATAATTACATTTACGGACAGCCGTATATTCAGGCTCCCTCTGACGAGGGAGCTGTTGAGCGTAGCGAAACTGAGGGAGAGAAAGCAATAAAAATCAAATTTTCGTTATCTCTCCCTCAGTCATTTTTTCTGCGAAAAACGACAGCTCCCTCGTCAGAGGGAGCTTTTTCGGACAACCGCAAGGGTTGTCCCTACGGGCGTGCGAAAATTCTAATACCGTTTCATATAATTTATCATCGGTCGCAACCTGCTCACATCACAATTAAATTGTAAATTTCAAAAAATTATGCTACAATGAATTTATAAAATCTGAAAAGGCAAGGGCTTTTTCTTCATATAGGAGAATACTATGAATATCAAGGATATACTTTCAAAATGCGACCACACGCTTTTATCGCAGACCGCAACGCTTGACGAAATTAAAGAAACCTGCACAGATGCGATTAAATACGGTACTGCATCGGTTTGCATACCTGCTTGTTATGTCAAAGAAGCAAAGAATTTCGTCGGCGACAAAACGGCAGTTTGCACGGTAATCGGCTTCCCGAACGGATATTCCACGACGGCGGCAAAATGCTTTGAAACCCGTGATGCGGTCGAAAACGGTGCTGATGAAATTGATATGGTAATAAATATCGGTTGGCTTAAAGACAAAAAATATGACGATATATTATCGGAAATAAACGAGGTCAAAAAAGCGTGTAACGGAAAGCTGTTAAAGGTTATTATCGAAACCTGCCTTTTGACAGATGACGAAAAAATCAAGATGTGTCAGATTGTTTCAAAATCCGATGCCGATTACATTAAGACCTCAACGGGCTTTTCGACTGCGGGTGCTACAAAACACGATATTGAGCTTTTCAAGGCTAATGTTACGGGCGATACAAAAATTAAGGCGGCAGGCGGAATATCTTCCGTTGAGGATGCGGAAGAATTTATAAAGCTTGGCGCATCAAGGCTTGGAACAAGCCGAATTGTCAAAGCGCTCAAGCAGGGAAATCTTTTATAAGGAAATGATTTTATGTCAAAAAGAGTGTTTTTAATTGTGCTTGATTCTTGTGGCGTGGGTATGCTTCCCGACGCTTCGGAATTCGGCGATTACGAGTGCAACACGTTAAAAAGAATATCGGCGTCGCCCGAGTTTTCGGCTGAAAATATGCTGAAAATGGGTATAGGTAATATCGCAGACTGTGATTATCTCGAACAGACCGAAGCACCGTTGGCGGCTGTCGGAAAATGTGCCGAGCTCTCACGGGGCAAGGACACTACAACGGGCCATTGGGAAATAGCGGGCGTTATTTCAAAAAAACCTATGCCGACTTATCCCGACGGCTTCCCGAAGGCTATTATCGATGAGTTTTCCGAAAAAACGGGTAGGGGAGTTCTCTGCAATAAACCCTATTCGGGAACGCAGGTTATCAAGGATTACGGCGACGAACACATAAAAACGGGCAAGCTTATTGTCTATACCTCGGCAGACAGTGTGTTTCAAATTGCGGCGGACGAAGAAGTTGTACCGCTTGAAACGCTTTATGAATACTGTAAAATCGCACGCAAAATTTTATGCGGTAAAAACGCTGTGGGCAGGGTAATTGCGAGACCGTTTGTTAAAAAAGACGGCGAGTTTATAAGAACGGCAAACCGTCACGATTTTTCACTTGAGCCGCCGAAGCCTACATTATTGGATATGCTTTCAGGCAACGGCAAAGCAGTTTATGCGATAGGTAAAATATATGATATTTTCGCTTCCCGTGGCATAACGGAGCACGTGTTTACACATTCCAATAAAGAGGGAATGGAAAGGACTTTGGAAGCTGTTTCAATGGATTTTGAGGGACTTTGCTTCACAAATCTTGTCGATTTCGATATGCTTTACGGTCACAGGCAGGATATTGACGGCTATGCACGTGCTTTCTCCGAGTTTGATAAATGGCTTCCGTCTTTTACTGAGAAAATGCGGGACGACGACATTCTTATCATAACGGCAGACCACGGCTGCGACCCGGGCGATAACAGCACAGATCATACAAGGGAGTATATTCCGCTTGTGGTTTACGGTAAAAAAATCAAGCCTGAAAATCTCGGTATTCGAAAGACCTATGCCGATATTTCCGCAAGCGTTGCCGAGTATTTCGGAATTGATTACAGCGGAGCAGGGGAGAGCTTTCTATCAAAGGTCAAGAAATGAGGTAGCTTATGACTAAACAAGAGCTTTGCACTTTGGCAATTAAAAGTATGAACAATGCCTATTCGCCTTATTCGGGTTATAAGGTCGGTGCGGCGTTGCTTTGCGATAACGGTAAGGTTTTCACGGGCTGTAATGTGGAAAACTCGTCTTACGGTGCTACCGTGTGTGCCGAAAGAACTGCGATTTTCAAGGCGGTAAGCGACGGAGAACGTGATTTTTCAATGCTTGCCGTGGCAGGCGGTAAGGAAAACGAATTGAGCGATAAGTTTTTGCCGTGCGGAATTTGCCGTCAGGTTATGGCTAAATTCTGCAAGCCCGATTTTATAATTTTGGTTGTAACGGGTCAAAACACATATAAGGAATTTACTCTTTCTGAGCTTTTACCGAATGCTTTTTCGCTATAAATGTCTTAATTGAGACAAATTAAAAAGCTCACAAAAAATATTTTAACGGTCAAATGAACATTATATTTAGC
>ERZ1035006.1752-NODE-1752-length-13490-cov-33.617268_pt1 | contig 13490 bp, 14 predicted proteins | sample MGYA00520694_ERZ1035006 | MGnify/ENA primary metagenome ERZ1035006 (study PRJEB33766, sample SAMN09781746) | gut metagenome | biome: gut microbiome | host: Homo sapiens | place: Madagascar | study: EMG produced TPA metagenomics assembly of the PRJNA485056 data... | reverse complement strand
GCAATCTGTGTGTAGCGAGTAAAAAACAAGCAGAAAAACCCACGAAGTGTGTTTGGAAGCCGAAAAACAGGCGAAAAAACCCAAAACCGGAAGCAGAACCGGGAAAGTGGAGAGCAATCTGTGTGTAGCGAGTGAAAAACAAGCAGAAAAACCCACGAAGTGTGTTTGAAAGCCGAGAAACAGGCGAAAAAACCCAAAACCGGAAGCTGAACCGGGAAAGTGGAGGGCAATCTGTGTGTAGCGAGTGAAAAACAAGCAGAAAAACCCACGAAGTGTGTTTGGAAGCCGAAAAACAGGCGAAAAAACCCAAAACCGGAAGCTGAACCGGGAAAGTGGAGAGCAATCTGTGTGTAGCGAGTAAAAAACAAGCAGAAAAACCCACGAAGTGTGTTTGAAAGCCGAAAAACAAGTGAAAAAACCCAAAACCGGAAGCTGAAACACAGAAATAAAGCGGAATAGCGGAGAGAAATATGAGCGTAGAGAGTAAGAAAGAATTATATATTGTCGGGCTCGGCCCCGGCGCTAGGCAGAAGATGACACAGGAAGCAATTGACGTCGTGGAAGCATGCGAAGTGATTGCGGGATACAAGGTATACATAGAACTTCTGAAACCGTATTATCCAGACAAGGAATATCTGGTGAATGGTATGAGGCAGGAAGTAGAAAGATGCCGGTTGGCGCTGGAAACCGCAGCGGGTGGGAAGAAGACAGCGCTTGTGTGCAGTGGTGATGCAGGCGTGTATGGCATGGCAGGAATCACGCTGGAGCTGGCAGCAGAATTTCCGGAGGTGGATGTACATGTGATCCCCGGCGTGACAGCAGCATTGTCTGGTGCGGCGTTGCTTGGGGCACCGCTTGGTCATGATTTTGCTGTGATTAGTCTGAGTGATCTGCTGACACCGTGGGAGCTGATCGAGCATCGGCTTGGGGCAGCGGCTGAGGGAGATTTCGCAATCTGTCTGTACAATCCTTCCAGTCACAAACGGCATGATTACTTGCAGAAAGCATGTCAGATTCTGCTACAGAAAAAAACCGGGGAGACAATCTGTGGAATCGCACGGAATATCGGGCGAGATGGAGAAGAACAGCAAATCCTGACATTGAATGAGCTGGCAGAAACGCAGGTTGATATGTTCACGACAGTATTTGTCGGTAATTCCCGGACACGAAAAGTCGGTGATGCGATGGTGACACCACGCGGATATAGAAGAGATAACGAATGAAAGTAGTCATATTTGGTGGTACAACGGAGGGGCGGCAGCTCGCCGGGTATCTGATACAATTAAACAAGCAGCAAAAAATGCAAAAAATACAAGTCCATGTCTGCGTAGCATCGGAGTATGGTGCACAGGTGCTGCCGGAGGGTGACGCACTCAAAGTGCATGTCGGACGGCTGGAGCAGGCAGATATGCAGGAATTTCTGCAGGAAGTACAGGCAGATATCTGTGTGGATGCGACACATCCGTATGCAGTGATTGTGACACAGAATATCTATCAGGCTTGTAAGGTGGTGGGCGTCCCATATGTCCGCGTGCGGCGGGAAATGCAGGAAGAACCGGAGAATACAGATCCAGTCATGCAGGAAGAACCAGGGAATACAGATCCGGCCATGCAGGAAGAACCGGGGAATACAGATCCGGCCATGCAGGAAGAACCGGGGAATACAGATCCGGCTATGCGGATGAGCGGCGCATATATCGGAGGCGCAGACGGGAAACGGTATACCGATGAAACATCGAACAGCATTTATGTCAAAGATACACAGGCGGCGGTAGACTATCTAAAGGGTGTGACAGGAAATATTCTGATCACAACAGGCAGTAAGGAGCTTCATTTGTATACGCAGATCCCGGACTATGAATCACGCTGTACGGCACGTGTGCTTCCGACCCGGTCGGTGGTAGAGGCATGTACGGAGCTGGGATTTACCGGGAAACATCTGATTTGCATGCAGGGACCATTTGATCTGGAGATGAATCTGGCAACCTTGCGTTATGCAGATGCGGATTTTCTGGTGACAAAGGCAAGCGGGAAGAATGGCGGTTACGATGAAAAATGTGAGGCCGCGCTTGCTATGGGCGTGCATCTGGTTGTGATCGGGCGTCCGAAGGAACAGGTAGAACCGGTGATGTCTCTTGTACAGGCAGAGATATATCTGCGGGACAATATAGAAATGTAATGGAAACAAAATGCTTGGGACATAGAGTATGCGATGGGAATTTTCGGATAGAAAATAAACGACAGAATATTAGTCATTTGGTACAATATGAAGCAGAAAGGGGTATAAAATATGGAGAATAACCAAACAACAATCGTATATTTGATTGGTATGGGACCGGGAAATGTAGATTGCCTGACCAAGGAGGCGGAGCAGGCGTTATCACAGGCAACGGTCTGCATCGGAGCTCCCCGTATATGCCAGATTTTGGAAAAATTAAAGACAGCTGGGGGAATATGCAAGAAAGATCAGATAGTTTATGATGCTTACAAGGAAGATGAAGTCGTAGCATTGCTTGAAAAACATGCAGGAGAGACGGTTGCAGTATTATTTTCCGGAGACATCGGATTTTATTCGGGGGCAAAGAAGCTCTCGCTGGTGTTGCGGAGTGCTTCGAGGAAAGACCCTAATATGTCACAGGACATGACTGGAACAACCGAGCAGATCAATGCAGGGAAAATAAGCTATGAGCTTCATTATATTTCGGGACTTTCATCCATTCCGTATTTATTTGATAAGATAGGCCAAACATGGGAAGATGCAGAGATGGTCAGCAATCATGGTATCATCGCAAATATTCCGGCGAAGGTGCTGCATCATGCAAAGGTTGGCACGCTTCTTGGCGGGGAAGATCAGGTGGCGGAAATCTGTACGAGGTTGACAGAAGTCGGATTGGGAGATATCCGGGTAATTGTTGGAGAGCGATTGTCCTATGAGGATGAAAAAATCACGATGAAGTACGCTAAAGGTCTGTGTGAAAAAAACTTTGATAAGCTGACAACTGCGATATTTTTAAATGATCATCCGGAATTAAGATACGTATCCCCCGGAATCCCGGACGACGCGTTTATTCGTGGAAATGTACCAATGACGAAGGAAGAAGTGCGGACGGTTGTCATCTCGAAACTTGGAATCTACCAAGGCATAGGGCGGAAAAAATATGATCCCAATAGTGGACAATTCCGAGTAGATAATCTGGGGGCGGTTGTTTACGATGTAGGTGCAGGAACAGGGTCAGTGTCAATCGAAATGGCGCTTCTGATGGAGCAGGGATCCGTTTATGCAATCGAGAAAAATCCAGAGGCAGTAGAGCTTTTGTATGCAAACCGGGCAAAGTTTCATGCGGGAAATATGGAGATTGTTGCAGGAGAAGCAACGCAAGTGATCCCGTCACTTCCTGCGCCGACACATGTATTTATCGGTGGAAGCAGTGGAAATCTGCTTGAAATTGTAAATATGATTTATGCAAAAAATCCGAATGCGTGCATTGTTGTGACGGCGGTTACAATGGAGACACAGAATGAATTGCTTACAATATCGGAAGTTGTGAAGAAGCAAGGAAAGACATTTAATATGGTACAGTTGGCTGTGACGCGCAGCCGGGAGGTTGGTGCATATCACATGCTGCAGGCAGAAAATCCGGTGTGGATTGCGTCATTTTGGTAAACGGGGAGATACGATGGAGAATAAGAGCAGGATACAGGTAAATACCCCGCGTGTGATGTTTGCTGCGATGCGGAGTGGCAGCGGGAAAACGACTGTAACATGCGGCGTGCTGGCGGCACTAAAAAAAGAAAATATAAGAATACAGGCATATAAATGTGGACCGGATTATATCGATCCGATGTTTCATCGAACGGTGCTTGGAATCGACACAGGCAATCTGGACACCTTCTTTGCGGATGCCGATGCGATTGGGCGCATCCTGGCGCGAGACACGAAGGATGCAGAATTGATCGTGATGGAAGGCGTCATGGGATATTACGACGGTGTCGGTGGCACAACAACGATAGCAAGCTCATATGAATTAAGCAAGGTTACGAAGACACCGGTTATTCTGATCGTGGATGCGAAGGGCGCGAGTGTCACGCTTGCAGCGACGATTCGCGGAATTATGGAATATAAGAAGGACAGTCGAATTGCAGGAGTGATCTTAAATCGCGTATCGCCGATGTTTTACAGCCGGATCAAGCATGTGATCGAGACGGAATGCGGTATTCCGGTGCTTGGATATCTGCCGGAACATGCGTCATTTACGATACCATCCAGACATCTTGGACTGTTGCAGCCGGACGAAATGCGGATACAGAGAGACTGGGTGGAAACGGTTGCGGAAGCTGCCCGGAAGACGATCGATATCGATGGGGTTCTGGAGATCGCGGCACAGGCAGAGATGTTGCAGATACAAGACCCCGTCGATATGAGACAGAATTTCGGGGATATGCAGCAAGAAGCTGATGATGTGAGACAAGAATCTGTCGATATACTGCATGAACCGGCTGACGTGCGACAAGAACCGGAGAACATGTCCTATGAGCGTGCAGAAGAGCCGGAGAATTGTAAGTTCCCCGCCGGCTATCGTATCGGTGTGGCAAGAGACGCAGCGTTTTCTTTTTATTACCGCGAGAATTTGCGCATGTTAGAAGATATGGGAGCGGAGCTTGTGTATTTTTCCCCGCTTGCAGATGCACATGTGCCTAAGGTGGATGCGCTGATCTTTGGCGGCGGGTATCCGGAGCTTTATGCGAAGCAGCTGTATGAGAATCCGTCGATGCGAGCATCTGTCCGGCAGGCATTGGAAGCAGGGATGCCGTGCCATGCGGAATGCGGAGGCTTCTTATATCTTGGGAAGTCACTTGCCGATGCAGAGGGAAATGTATATGAGATGGTCGGTTTCTTAGATGGTGCGGGATTTCGGACAGAGCGGTTACAGCGGTTTGGATATGTGGAGCTGGCACCGCGGGACGCAGGTGTATTTGCGGTGAATACGGTTTTGCGCGGACATGAGTTTCACTACTGGGACAGCACGGATTGTGGCGATGCCTGTCTGGCGTGGAAGCCGCTTTCCAAGGAGAAGACCTATCCATGTATGGTGAAGAAGAAAGGCACATTCGCAGGATTTCCGCATCTGTATTACGCGGGTGCGGAGGTGTTTTTCTATCATTTGTTTGCCGGGAGCAGCATTTGAATTTACCGGAAAACTTGTCAGATATTGCTGGTGGGATGGGAGACTTTTTTAGTAAGGATTATTTGCTTTCTCCTGAAAGAATCAGGAAAAAGGAAGCAATCAGATAGTAAGAGGATATTATGTTAGAAGAAATCAAGCTGCAGCAGGTGCTGCCACAGGAAATTGAAAAACGAAGCTTTGAGATTATCACAGAGGAGCTTGGGGGTGTTGAATTAGATCCGCTGCAGGCGCCGATCATCAAGCGGGCAATCCATACGTCGGCGGATTTTGATTATCTGGAGAATCTGACGTTTTCCGGGCGGGCAGTTTTGAAATTCCATGATGCAATAAAAAATGGTGCCTGTATCGTCACGGATACGCAGATGGCAAAATCCGGCATCAATAAAAAAGAGCTTGCGAAATACGGGGGTGAAGTTTATTGTTTCATGAGCGATGATGATGTGGCAGAAATTGCAAAGAAACAAGGTTCTACACGGGCGGTAGCAAGCATGGAGAAGGCGTGCACGTTAGATAAGCCGCTTATCTTCGCCATCGGAAATGCACCGACTGCATTGGTGCGTCTGTATGAGCTGATCGACGAGGGAAAGCTGCATCCATGCGGCATTATCGGTGTGCCGGTCGGTTTTGTAAACGTGGTGGAAGCGAAGGAGCTTATCATGCGGGCACCTGTGCCGTACATTGTGGCGCGCGGCAGGAAGGGTGGCAGCAATATCGCTGCAGCAATCTGCAATGCGCTGCTCTATGAGCTGCGGGATATGGAGAAGTAAGAAATTATGAATGAAACACAGCAGAAAATCTATATACAGGCAAAAGAAAAATGGGATGCGATTGCCAAGCCGATTGACAGTCTCGGCGTGTTCGAGGATATGGTTGCCAGACTTTGCGCGATTGCAGGAACGGTGAATCCCGGTGATTATAAGCACCGGGCATTACTGACGCTATGTGCCGATCACGGTGTTGTGGCAGAGGGCGTGACGCAGACGGATGCTGGCGTGACAAAGGTCGTGGCGGAGAATATCGCACACAGCTGTTCCGGTGTCAATTATATGGCGCAGACGGCAGGTGTCGATGTGTATGCGGTTGATATCGGCATGCTGGGTGAACCATATCCGGATGCATCATTTGGCATGGGACATATGATAAACCGGAAGGTACAGGCAGGAACCGGAAATCTCGCGAGAGAATCTGCCATGTCAATGGAAACCTGCGACCGTGCGATTGAAGCAGGAAAAGAACTTGTACGGGAATGTAAAGAAAAAGGCTATGAGATATTAGCGGTTGGCGAGATGGGAATCGGAAATACAACCCCGACCTCAGCTTTGCTTGCAGCACTGCTTGATCTGCCGGCGGAGGCGGTGACCGGACGAGGCGCCGGACTGAATGATGCCGGACTTGCAAGAAAGGTGCAGGTAATTACGCAGGCACTTGCACGTGTGCAGGAAACTTCCGATGTGAAGCAGCCTGATGGGCAGGAACAGATTGACGTGAAACTGCAATGCGGCAGGACGGATGTACAGGGAACTCCCGATGCGAAGCAGTTACTTGCCGAGCTTGGCGGGCTGGAGATCGCCGGAATGGTCGGTGTATTTTTAGGTGCCAGACAGTATCAGATTCCGGTCGTGCTGGATGGTGCGATCACCTGTGTTGCAGCCCTCGCTGCGATGCAGATGGAGCCGGAGGTTGTGGATTATCTTCTGGCATCGCATGTATCGGAGGAAGCGAGTGGAAGGCTGGCACTGGACGCACTCGGACTTCCGGCTGTCATCCACGGCAAACTGTGTCTGGGCGAAGGCAGCGGTGCGATGATGTTATTTCCACTTTTGGATATGGCATTATCCATCTATAAAAACATGGGAACGTTTGATGATTTGTCGATCGAAGCATACAGCCGGGATGGAAAGCCGGAAGAATAGGAGGAAAACAAATGAAGCGGAGAAGGATATGGACAATTATAGGAAGTGTAGTAATTATTGTAGCGGGTGTATTGGGAATTTTGTTTTTAAGGCATGTTGAACCTAAGATTAATTTTACGTTTGCATTTGACGATTTTACATTTATGAATCATACTTTGTCAGAGGGTGATCAAATGAACGCAATTATGCGGGAGAATAATATTGTTATGACAGATAATAGACTTGATCAAAAGGATATGGATTTTTGGGTTAATTATGATGAAAGGTCAAAAACGCAGATGTTGATGTGCCCTGTTGAGACGAAAAAGGAATCTGAAAAATGCTCAATATCGGTGTATAATGTTTCGAAAGACTATGTAAATGATGGACGGGTCAGTTTTGGCATAATTGAAGATCTGCTGGACTATGCGTCATATTATAAAGGCCCGATTCATACAGGTGACTCTCTGGAGCAGGTATATAGGAATCTTCAGATAGAAGAAATTATGAAATCTGGAGTATTGGTGGAAAAGAATAATCGGAGATATTATACATGTGATAGTAATCTTGGTGAAATTACATTGCTAATAAAAGCGGATAGCGGGATTGAGGATTTAGACAAATATAGTACAACAGAGGAATATTTAAAAGCAGGAAATGGTATCGGGTATGGTATTAAGTTTGATGAATATTATTTGTCTGTTCATGTAGATGAAAGTCAAACTGTTTCAGGTTTTGGGTTGACCTATGATCCAAACCATGTGATTGAAAACAGCTCTCTTTCGGATTTGATTTTTTAGGTACAGTTAGATTGCCTGTGGAAATGCGAAAGGGGAAAGGTACATAGACGATGTTACATATTGTATATGGCGGAAGTGCCAGTGGGAAATCATCGTATGCGGAAAGTTTTGCCTTGTCCTTGCAGGGCGATGGGCGGCTGCTCTACATTGCGACGATGTATCCGTATAAATGGAATACGACAGAGATTGACCCGGAGACGATGCAGCGGATAGAGCGCCACCGCGCGATGCGTGCCGACAAAGGGTTTGATACGGTCGAATGTTACCGGCATGTGGAACATATTGTGGCAAAAAGGCAGGACGTGTTGCTGCTTGAGTGTATGTCGAATCTGCTTGCAAATGAGATGTATCTGGAGCCGGAGAATGATGATGGCAGACTAGCGGAACCGCATGCAGAAGTGCAACCAATGTCGGAAGTGGAGAAAGTAGGAACCGATTGTAATGCAGGTTCCGATATGGCAGAAACGATGTCACCGGTGAGCAAGAAAATCGTACAGGCGCTCGTTGATTTATCTACGCGTGTGCAGGATGTGGTGATTGTCACCAATGATGTGTTCTCCGATGGCGGAAGTCTGACTTACGATGAAAGCACGCGGGAGTATGTGAGGAATCTGGCAGAGATTAACTGTGCACTCGCACGGGAGGCGGCAACCGTGACGGAGATTGTCTGTGGGATTCCGGTTAAGATAAAAGGAGACAAGCAACCATGATGAAAGCAATCTTAATCGCATTTTCAACTTATTCCAAGATACCAATGCCGCATTTCAAATGGGACCCGAAAGCCTTGCAGTACAGCATGTGCGCGTTCCCTCTGGTTGGGGCTGTGATTGGTGCGGGTGAATTTGGAATCTGGTATCTTCTTGCCTGTGTATTGCGGTGGTCGGAGGTTTTGACTGCGGCACTTCTTACGGTATTCCCGATCCTGATCACAGGCGGCATCCACATGGATGGATTCTTAGATACCGTGGATGCGAAATCTTCTTATAAATCCAAGGAGGAGAAGCTGCAGATCCTGAAAGATCCGCATACCGGGGCGTTTGCAATTATCCGCGGCTGTCTGTATTTCCTGATCTATTTTGGATGCATGTATGAGCTTGTAACTGCAAGTTCTGTAAAGCTTGCTGCCGGAGTGCAGACGGCAGGAGCGGGGGAGGCTGCTGTGAATGGCAGTCTGACAACGATCGGGAAGGATGGAAATCCTATACGGATGCTGGCGGTCTTTGCCATCGGATTCATCTTGGAACGTACCTTGTCCGGACTTTCTGTACTCACGTTCAAGAAGGCAAAAAAAGAAGGCATGCTGGCAGATACCGCACGCCTTGTAAATAATCGCTCGAAGGGGATTATGTTCGTATGGCTTATTGCCTGCATTGCCGCAGGCTGTCTGATACAGCCGGTTGCAGCACTTGTGGTCGCAGGCATCACCATACTGATGTTTTTCTATTATCGTTTCATGTCGTATCGCACCTTTGGCGGGATCACCGGCGATCTGGCTGGATATTTCCTGCAGATGTGCGAGCTCTGGATGTTAATTGGAACCGTCGTTTTGGTGCATGTTATTTAACAACGATGACACCACCAGTCACATAATCCCGATCGCTTAAGCTAAGTCCATCGACCATGATACCAATGCTTTCGCCGAGGGTAGATTCCGTGACATCCTGACGGAGCTGCTCCATGCGGCTGATCGTGCCTTCTACAACCTTGCCGTTTGTGAGCTGTACATAGACAGGATCGCCTGTCTTGAATATGCCCTTATTGGTTGTACCATTTAAGACGAGTGTATCTTCGCCGCCGAGCTTGAAGCAGTCGGTGATTGCCATATAGACATCATTTGCAGCTTCACTGAAATCACGGTCAACATCCACATAGTTGGAAGAATCAGTTGTGCTTTCCGTTGTTTCTGCATCGGTTGTGGAAGCGGTGCTGTTGGCAGACTTGACAAGGTTCACGATCTTGTCCTCAGGTGTCAGGTATTCGACATCGCCGAACAAAGCCGTTTTCTCTGCCATCAGTTCTTTCACGATGTTTGTTCCATAGCGACCATCAAAGGTGTCTAAGAAATAGTCTTCCAGGGTTCCTTTCTGGATTGGAACGTATGTAAATCCAACTTCATTCTCCGGATATACGTAATATCCGCTTGTCTCACTGTAACGAAAAGTGTCAAAGAAGTCTACCGCAATTCCAAAATCTTCAAATTGCCAGCCAATGTACATTAGATATGATGAGAACTGGTCATCCGATTTTTCCGGATGCAGGAACGTGTCAACAAAGTACTGGGTATTTTCTTCGACGGACTTTTCTGCATCATAGTCGTTGCTGAAACAGATATAATTTGGGGCACCAAACATGGTTGTCAGCATATCCATATAGATATATGCAGGATTCGGATCGTCGTAAAAGTTGTAGACGTCGTTGTAAGAATCCTCGGAAACCCCGAAAGCATCGTAATCTAAATATGTACTGAACAGTGACCAGAGATTCTTGTCAAGGGCTTCGTCAATGGTCATATCGTCTTCGTCTATCAACAGCTGGGGAAGGGAGTAATTATCCTCATAAAAAGATACGGAATATGCGGATTCATCCAGTGCATCCGTAAGTGGCACGTCGGATGTGCTGTAAGACATGTTAAAAAGCGTATCCGTCGTAACCGGGAATGTCATTCCGTACAGACCGGCACCCTCAGGTAATTCCAGTGTCTCTGCGTCTGAAAGCCCGCGGCTAAATACCCATGGACAGATGGCGTAGTCGATCGTACCGGCTGCTGTTTCGCTTCCGGAATTATCGGAACTGCTTTCGCTTGTTACTGCCGGAGCAGGAGTGTCCGACGTGGTATCTTCTTTCTTGCCACAACCGGTTGTCAGTGTAAGGGCGGCTGCCAGTGACAGTCCAAGTGCCAGTGTCTTTGTAAGTTTTTTCTTCATTTTGATAGTCTCTCCTTTAAGTAAATATTTAATAAGACACGCGTTATGCGCAGACAGAATCGTCTGCTGCACATAATCATGTATTGAATATAAATGATACGGAACAATTTTGCAATCCGTCCGTTCAATATATAGACGGACGAGAAGAGGAAAAGGTTGGGAAAAATAAAAAAAATTATGCAATATGAAAATGTATCTTGCAGAAAAAGTATAAAGAAGTATAAAATAATCGAAAAAGTATAAAAAGGTATAAAGAAATATAAAAAGTATAAAGAGGGAACGCTATGATCTTAATAATCGGCGGTGCATATCAGGGAAAGTTCGAGTATGCCAAGGCAAATTTCAAAGAAGGACATCAGATTATCAATAATTTTCATAAATATGTGCGGAAGACAATGCAGCAGGGCAAAGACCCGGAGCTGGAGGCAAAGCAGCTTATGAACAAAGCGGTTCTCGCCGGAAATGCAGACAAGCTCGTTTTGGTCAGTGATGAGGTTGGAAGCGGCATTGTGCCGATCGATGCATTTGAACGGGAATTCCGTGAGAAGAACGGACGCGTAAACTGCTATCTGGCAAGTCAGGCGGAGCAGGTTATCCGCGTGACGGCAGGAATCGGAACGAGGATTAAGTGATATGAAAGCAAAGATTGTATTAATCCGCCATGGCATGACGCAGGGAAATCAAGAACATCGGTATGTCGGTACGACGGATGAAGGACTGCTTCCGGAGAGCGTGGAAGATCTGCGAGGTATGCAGGAGTTCTGGCAGAAACAGGTGCCGATGAATGGTAGAACCGTGGCAGATAGTGTACATGACGAAATCGAAATTGCACCGGGGAAAATCACATGTGAGCAGTATAGTGAAAAAAACGAAAACAAAAATCAGGTTGTCTACGTCAGCCCGTATCTGCGCGCAATGCAGACGGCGGATATTCTGTTCCCGGATGCAGGAAAGGTGGAAATCCCGGAGCTTGCAGAGTGCCGGTTTGGTGAATTTGAATACATGAATTATGCGGAATTAAATGGCAATCCCGATTACCAGCGCTACATCGACAGTGGCGGTACGACGGCGTTTCCGGGCGGTGAGACGAAAGCGGAGTTTACAGACCGTGTGATGCGGGGATTTGAGAAGGTGTTTGTGGATGCGGAAAGCAGGGAAGAACAAAAACGGTTACGATGTGACGTTTCATTGAGAATAGAGACGGCGCACACATCCCTGTCAGACACGATCATTATCGTCGCACACGGAGGTACGATCATGGCACTGATGGATCAGTTGTCAGAGCCACACAAGGATTATTTTGACTGGCAGGTGAAGCCGGGCGAGGGAATTGCAGGATGGATAGAAGTGACAGCGGATGGGATGCAGATTGTATCTTATGAGAAAATGAAATTGCCGCACGGTATGAAAAACGGTGCCTGATGCTATGAAATAGATGTGATAGAGACACTATGTAAAAGCAAAGTCGTGTGAGGTATGTCAGGTAACTAACAGTACGGAATACAAATATGCAATGCAGCTATGAAAGGAAATGAAAAGTGACCGTGTTACAGGAACGTATATTTATCATTATAATTGCATGTTTGCTTGATCTGGTATTCGGTGATCCACACTGGCTGTGGCACCCGGTACAGGGGATGGGCTGGCTGATCGACCATGTGGAGGCATGGATGCGCAAGCGGTTTCGGATACGGGAAGATCGCGACGCGGATATCCGTAAAAAACAGGTGGCAGGAACATTTACAGTTGTGATCGTGATAACGGTGTCACTGCTTGTGGCGGCAGGAATCCTATATGGGTGCAACCGGATTCATCATACATTGTATCTGGTTGTGGCAATCTGGATGTCATACCAGATGCTGGCAGCCTGCTCGCTTCGTCGGGAGAGTATGAAGGTGTGCAAGGCACTCGAAGCCGGGGATGTGGAACAGGCGAGAACGGCGGTATCCATGATCGTCGGCAGAGATACAGCATCGCTCACTGAGGAAGGCATCGCGAAGGCCGCGGTGGAAACGGTCGCTGAAAATACGTCGGACGGCGTGATCGCACCGCTTTTTTATATGTTTTTGTTCGGACCGGTCGGTGCGTGGGTGTACAAAGCAATTAATACGATGGACTCCATGCTTGGATATAAGAACGACAAATACCGGTATTTTGGAACGTGCGCGGCGCGTGTGGATGATGTCGTGAATTTCATTCCGGCACGACTTTCCGCGTGGCTGATGGTTGGTGCGGCAGGCATTTTGGGTATGGACATGGCTGGCGCGGCGCGGATTCATTTGCGGGATCGACGAAACCATGCAAGCCCGAACTCTGCACAGACGGAATCGGCGTGTGCGGGAGCTCTTGGATTGCAGCTTGCCGGAAATGCATATTATTTTGGAAAGCTATACGAGAAACCAACGATTGGCGATGCGAAAAGACCTATCGAGCCGAAGGATATCCGCCGGGCAAACCGGTTGATGTACGGAACCGCAGTGTTGATGGTGATCGTGGGTGTCGGCGTACTGATCGGATGTGGATGTTTCACTTAGTAATAATTACTATTATTATATTGACAATAGAATAAAAGAGAGATACAATCCTTATTAAGAATAGTATGAATTTATAACACTCATGGAATTGAATTTTTGATTTCATTTAAAGGCATTTGCCCGAAATGCAGGGAGAAGGTAAAGGAGGAAAAAT
>ERZ1035006.1749-NODE-1749-length-13499-cov-6.189006_pt1 | contig 13499 bp, 10 predicted proteins | sample MGYA00520694_ERZ1035006 | MGnify/ENA primary metagenome ERZ1035006 (study PRJEB33766, sample SAMN09781746) | gut metagenome | biome: gut microbiome | host: Homo sapiens | place: Madagascar | study: EMG produced TPA metagenomics assembly of the PRJNA485056 data... | reverse complement strand
GTATGCCGCATCCGTAAGCCAGCTTGCGCTGGCAACGGCTGCGCTATATTTCCCATTTTTCAAACCGCAGACTGGGAACAAAAGATTCGCCGCTCAGCCGCAGACGATTTATTCAGAGTTTCCCTAGAAGGATACTTGTGATATTGCCTAGAAATTACCGTGAAAAACTGGCACAATCCCCTATTGTCCCTTCATGCAAAATATGGTATCATGGGTGTATCCAGGTGGAGTATGCCTACTCCACAAAATAGGCATATTACCGCTAAAATAAAGGAGGATAAACCCGTTCGGCTCACGGTGCGGCAGTGTGGAGACCTGTCGTAATGCTTCCGCAGTTTTGCTCTGCGGAATGCGAGGATGCACCCGAGGATTCGGTGCGTTTGGAGCCAAAAAAGTATGGCAAGTGTAACCCTGAAGAACATCACCAAGATCTACCCCCACAGCGATGACACCAAGAAGAAAAAGAAGAAGGGCGAAACCGAGAAGAAGAACAACCTGAAGATCACCGACGAAGGCGTTATCGCCGTCCAGGAGTTCAACCTGGAGATCGCGGATAAGGAATTCATCGTTCTGGTCGGTCCTTCCGGCTGCGGTAAGTCCACCACCCTGCGTATGGTGGCTGGTCTGGAAGAGATCTCCGGCGGCGAACTGTACATCGGCGACAAGCTGGTCAACGATGTGGCCCCCAAGGACCGTGATATCGCCATGGTTTTCCAGAACTACGCTCTGTACCCCCACATGACCGTTTACGAGAACATGGCTTTTGCTCTGAAGCTGCGTCATGCTCCCAAGGACGAGATCGACAAGAAGGTCAAGGAAGCCGCTGAGATCCTGGACATCACCCAGTACCTGGGCCGTAAGCCCAAGGCTCTGTCCGGCGGTCAGCGTCAGCGTGTGGCCATCGGCCGTGCCATCGTTCGTGAGCCCAAGGTTCTGCTGATGGACGAGCCTCTGTCCAACCTGGACGCCAAGCTGCGTAACCAGATGCGTGCAGAGATCATCAAGATGCGCGAAACCATCAATACCACCTTTATCTATGTTACCCACGACCAGACTGAGGCTATGACTCTGGGCGACCGTATCGTCATCATGAAGGACGGCGAGGTTCAGCAGATCGGCACGCCTCAGGAGGTCTTCAACCATCCCCGCAATCTGTTCGTTGCCACCTTCATCGGCACCCCTCAGATGAACCTGTTTGAGAATGCCAAGCTGGTGAAGGAAGACGGCAAGTACGCTGTGAAGCTGGACTGCCTGACCGTTCCTCTGAGCCAGGAGAAGCAGGACAGACTGGCTGCCAACAATGTGCCTGAGCAGGATGTGGTTCTGGGCGTTCGTCCTGAGCACATCACCCTGGCAGACGAAGGCATCACCGGCACTGTGGACGTTTCCGAGCTGATGGGCTCCTCTGTCCACCTGCATGTCACCTCCATGGGCCGTGACGTGGTCATGGTGGTCTCCACCATGAATATGACCACAGCCGAGGTCAGCGCTCTGAGCCACGGCAACACCGTCAAGTACAACTTCCCCGGTCATGTGTGCCACCTGTTCTCCAAGGAGACTGGCCTGAACCTGGAAGGCTAAGGAATCATATTCCCGAAAGACCTGCCTTCGGGCAGGTCTTTTTGCCCGCCAAGGGAAAAGTCTTGTACCGAACGCATATATTTTGTGCATAAACGGCTTTTTCCTTCGGATTTGACCGGGGGCGGGGGGATTGCAACTGGACAGAATGGGAAAAAGATGGTATAATCAACCCAAAGTCAGGCTATTCTCTCCGGGAAAGATTCCAACTCCCCACCCGGATCTGACACAAAGAAAACCACTTTGAGATTGGAGAACAGGTTCTATGAGCTATAATTGTCAAAACATCCTGAAATGGACGGAGGCCCAGCTGAAGTATACCTATGACGTTTCTCTGCAAAATGCCACCCCCCAGGAGCTGCACGAGGCTTTGGGCGTGGCGGTGATGATGGCCATTTCCGATAACTGGAGCCGCTGCAGACGGACACGGCTGAGCAACCGGAAGGCTTACTACATTTCTGCCGAATATCTGATCGGCCGTCTGGTGTATTCCAACCTGTTTAATCTGGGGATCCTGGATGAAATGAAAAAGCTGTTTGCCCAGCAGGGTGTGGATCTGGCTGTGCTGGAGGACATCGAGGACGATGCTCTGGGCAACGGCGGTCTGGGCCGTCTGGCAGCCTGCTTCCTGGACAGCGCCGCTTCTACCAATATTCCCCTTTCCGGCTACGGTCTGCGCTATAAGTTCGGCCTGTTCAAGCAGCGCTTTGACGAAAAGGGCAACCAGGTGGAAAACGCCGACGACTGGACCCGCTACGGCGATCCCTGGTCCTACCGCCGGTATAACCACACCGTGAAGATCAAGTTCCCGGAGCACACCGTTCTGGCGGTTCCCTACGATGTGCCCATCATTGGCTATGGCACGGAAAACATCGGCACCCTGCGCCTGTGGCAGTGCGAGGCCGAGCAGGAGCTGGACTTCAACGCCTTCAACAATCAGGACTATCTGCGGGCTCTGAATGCCAAGAACATGGCTGAGGATATCACCCGTGTGCTTTACCCCAACGACTCCACCTGGGACGGCAAGCGTCTGCGGATCAAGCAGCAGTACCTCCTGTCCTCTGCCTCTTTGCAGGATATGCTGCGCACCTTCAAGCTGGCCCATGGCAGCACCAAGGAGGATCTGCGCCGGTTCCCTGAGTTCTGTGCCGTGCAGCTGAATGATACCCATCCGGCCATGGCCATCCCTGAGCTGATCCGCCTGATGATGCTGGAAGGCTTCACCTTCGAGGAGAGCTTCAGCATTGCCCAGCGCACCTTCTCCTACACCAACCACACCGTTATGAGCGAGGCTCTGGAAAAGTGGCCCCAGGATCTGCTGGCTTCCGTTGTGCCGGAGGTCGAGCATATCATCTGCCTGATCGACTACAAGCTGCGCCATGATCCCCACCTGAATCATGACCCGGCCAACTTTATCATCAATAACAACATCATCCACATGGCAAACCTGTCCATCTATGTGGGCAGCTATGTCAACGGTGTTGCCGAGATCCACTCCCGGATCCTGCGGGAGGACTGCTTCCGCAACTGGTATCAGGCATTCCCGGAGCGGTTCCAGAACAAGACCAACGGCATCACCCCCCGCCGCTGGATCGGCCTGTGCAACCCGGAGCTGACGAACCTGATCCGGGAAAAGGTGGGCGGCGATTTCCTGAAGGATATGAACCGGATCGGGGAAATGAAGAACTTCCTGGATGATGAGACCGTGGCCCGGTTCAATGACATCAAGCGCGCCAAGAAGGAGCAGCTGAGCGTTGTCATTGCCCGTCAGGAGGGGGTGGGCCTGAACCCCAACTTCCTGTTTGATGTCCAGGTCAAGCGCCTACACGAGTACAAGCGCCAGCTGATGAACATCCTGTCCGTGCTGGATATCTACTACCGCCTGAAGGAAGGCCGTCTGCCGAACTTCTATCCCACGGCATATATCTTCGGGGCTAAGTCCGCCCCCGGCTATGCCCGGGCCAAGGCCATCATCCGCTTCATCAACCGGGTGGCCAAGATGATCAACAGCGACATGGAGGTTGCCGACAAGATGAAGGTGGTCTTCGTGCAGAACTACAACTGCTCCTATGCCGAGCATATCATGCCTGCCGCCGATATCTCCGAGCAGATCTCTCCTGCCGGTACAGAGGCTTCCGGCACCGGCAACATGAAGCTGATGCTCAATGGTGCCGTGACCCTGGGCACCCTGGACGGCGCCAACGTGGAGATCGCCCAGGAGGCCGGTATGGAGAACGAGTATATCTTCGGCCATACCGTGGAACAGCTCAACGAGCTGCGCCATAACTACCATCCCAGAGACATCTACAACAGCAACCCCGACCTGCGCCGGGCTCTGGATACCATGGTCAACGGCACTGTGGAGACGGATACCGATCTGCACACCCTGTACCGCAGCCTGCTGGACGAGGTCAATGGCGAGCAGCCCGACCGCTACTACATTCTGGCGGACTACGGCTCCTATATCGAGGCAAAGCTCCGTGCCAACCGGGACTATGCCGACCGTCTGGCCTTCGGCCGCAAGTGCCTGATGAACGTGGCATCCTCTGCCAAGTTCTCCTCCGACCGTACCATTGCCCAGTACGCCGAAGAAATCTGGCACATCCAGCCCACCCAGTACTAAGGCAACACCACACAATTGCGTCTGCGGACATCAGCGGATCTTTTGCCCCAATCTTGCAGTTTGAAAAACTTGAAATACACAAAGTATTCCTGCGTTTTCCAAACTTTATCTTGGGGCAAAATCTCTCGCTGATGCCTCTTGCCGAATTATGTGGTGCTGCCCTAAGATAAAAAAGCCCCTGTATCGGTTTTGTGCCGATACAGGGTTTTCTTACTTATTTGTACCAGGCGATCAGCTTTTCGGCATCCCGGTATCCCTTTTGGTACATTTTCTCCAGACTTTCCTTGTCCTTGGTCAGGGTGGACATTCCCTCGGTGCTGTCCGGGGCAACGATGCACACCCGGCCCTCCTGCTCCAGAGCCAGGGCCTTTTGAACGGCGGCGTTGTACCGCTGGGAGCGCAGGGCCATGCCCTTGGCGGCTTCCGGGTACTTCCGGTGGAGCAGCCGGGCGATCTTCATGTCCTGACGGCTGTTTCGCACCAGGGAGACAGGCTTTGTCAGGATGACAGCCACCCGGTCACAGCCCAGCGCCAACGCTTTATCCAGGGGCACAGGATCCGCCAGACCGCCGTCATAGTAGGGAACGCCCGCAATGAAGATGGGCCGATCCACCACCGGGATGCAGCAGGAGGCCATCAGGGCGTGGTAGTCATCCTGGGGGATATCCGCCTTGGTGAAATACCGGGGCTGACCGGTGCGGGCGTTGGCAGCCACCACCAGAAGCTCCGCCGGGTTTGCCATCATAGCAGGGTAGTCCAGAGGATTCTCCCCGCCCCGGTTGCTCAGAGTGCCGTAGACATAGTCTAGATCCAGGTAGGAATGCTTTTTCACCAGATTTTTCACGCTCATATATTCCTTGCGGAAGGCGTAGTCATCATAAAAGGGCTTGTTCCGCCCCCGCTGTTTGGCAACATAGGAGCAAACATTGGCACTTCCGGCAGACACGCCGATGCAGCAGTCAAAGGCAATGTCCGCCTCCAGACACCGATCCAAAACCCCTGCGCCATAAATCCCCCGCAATCCGCCGCCCACATCAATGATTCCATACTTCATGGCAGTCACTCCCTCCGATTTTGCAGATAGTATACCACGAAGCAGGAAAAATTGGTATGAGCAAGTGGGGAAGATTGATAAAAATCCCTCTGCTGCTGTTGGGTAACATACAGGTAAAGTTATAGCCGTATTCCCAATGGAGATGACAATGGTCGGATCCCTGGGGTGACGTTCATAAAATGTTTTCAATATGCGAATAATTTGCATATTGACAATTTTGCCGCTTCAAGGTATACTGATTTGCGAATGAAACGCAAATTGGAGGCGTGGTGAATTGCTGAATTACAGCACCCGGCAGCGGAAGGCTTTGCTTGCCTACCTGAGCCGGCACCCGGATGAACTGCTGTCTGCACGGCAAATTGCGGCTGCACTGGAACAGGAAAAAATCAGCCTGAGTGCCGTATACCGAAATCTTGCACAGTTAGAGGCAGAGGAAAAGGTACGCCGCAGCAGCAAGACCGGAACCCGGGAGGTTTATTATCAGTACCTTGCGGCAGAGTGCTGCAAGGGTGCGCTGCACATGAACTGCACAAAATGCGGAAAAACCTTTCACATGACAGAGGATCACGCCGCACTTTTTGCAAAGCACCTGGCCCAGAGCGAGGAATTCCAGCTGGACACAGCCGACACGATCCTCTACGGAACCTGCTCGGACTGCAAGAGCAAGAGTAAATAACTATCAGGGAAACTCTGAATTAATCGTCTGCGGCTGAGCGACGAATCTTTCGCCGTCAGTTCTTGCCGATTTCATCAGAGCTTCCTGAGAAAGGAGACAGACCATGACAAAGAGATTTCGTTTTGCAAAGGGCTTGCTGGCCGCAGTGTTGGTCTTTGTTATGCTGTCTTCTGTTGCTTATATTGTGGCGGAAGCCGACCATGACTGCACCGGTGCAGACTGCGCCGTCTGTCATCAGATCGGTGTCTGCCAGAATCTGCTCAAGAGCATCGGACTTGCCGGCATCGCAGCAGCGGCCGCAGGGGCGATTTTCTATATGCTGTGCAGGGTGATTCACCCCTGCGCACAGCTTGTGCATACCTTTACGCTGGTCTCTCTCAAGGTAAAACTTTCGGATTAAATAGAATAAGGGCAGTACGGCACCATTGCGCCTGGACACAACAGCGGATCTTTTTCTCAATCCTGTGGCTGAAAATAGGAAATACACAGAGAATTTCCATGCTTTTTTCAGTCACATTTTGAGAAAAAATCTTCACTGCTGTCCATCGTCGATGGGGGCGTGCTGCCCAAGAACGTTTACAAGGGTACAGTCTGTCTTTTTTGGGGACAGGCGATTGCAGTGCTGCCGTTACCCTTGTATTTTTGCGCCCATTTTCAGGCAGCACTGCATCATTCGGAAGCGGCGGAAGCGGTACGTTTGTCCCAAGACAGGGTTTGAAAAATTTGGAATACTTTGTGCACCCGCAGGGGGTGTGCCGCATCCGTAAGCCAGCTTGCGCTGGCTGCGGCTGCGCGGTATTTCGGGTTTCAAACGGCAGAAATTGGGAAAAATCTGCGGATGCCCCGGACGCATTTGTGCGGTGCTGCCTCAAGCTCTAATAACAATCCGGAGGTATTGATCCTATGAAAAAAATAACTGCATTACTGCTTGTGTTTCTGATGCTGCTCGGCGTTATGGTCGGATGCAGCGAAGCAGGAAAGAATAACGAAACCACGGTTACCACATTGTCCAAACAGCCTTCTGCGGACAGCGGCAAGAGGGAGGAAAAGCCCTTGAAGATCGTCACCACGATTTTTCCGGAATACGATTGGGTCAGGGAGATCCTTGGCAGCAAGGCGGATATGGCCGAGCTCACAATGCTTTTGGATAACGGTGTGGATCTGCACAGCTATCAGCCCACTGCGGAGGATATTGTCAAAATCTCTGATTGCGACCTGTTTGTCTATGTGGGCGGGGAGTCTGACGGCTGGGTGGAAAATGCCTTGAAAAATGCCGCCAACAAGGATAGAAAGGTCATCAATCTGCTGGATGTGCTGAAGGACAGGGTCAAAACGGAAGAGGCAGTTCCCGGTATGCAGGCAGAGAAAGGCCACAGCCATGGTGTGGCAGACTTTGCCGACAGTGATGTACAGGACAGAAGCCTGTCCGATTGGGACGGCCAGTGGCAGTCCGTGTATCCCTATGTTCTGGACGGTACATTAGACCCTGTTATGGAAATGAAAGCAGAGAGCGGAAAGATGACTGCGGAGGAATACAAGAATTTCTATCGTTCCGCCTACGAAACGGATGTTGAAAAAATCACCATCGACGGCAATACGGTCACATATACCCGCAAGGACGGCGCCGCTTCCGGCGTATATGACAGTAAGGGATTCTATATCCGGCATAAGGACAATGGAAGCAAGCAGGTGCGCTACAAATACCAAAAGGTGTCCGGTGATGCCGGTGCGCCGACCTACATTGTTTTCAGCGACCACAATATTGCCTCCGCAGAGCCGGAGCATTTTCACCTGTACTTCGGTGATGCCGGTTTTGACGGCCTTGTGAAAGAAGGAAAGCGTTTTCCCACCTTCTATCCGGCTGACTTGACCGGAGAACAGATCGTAGAGGAAATACTGGAGCATGGCGCAAAGGAATATGACGAGCATGTCTGGTTGTCCTTGAAGAATGCTGCGGTTCTTGTAAATGCCATTTCCGAGTCTTTGCAGGCGCTTGATCCCGATAACAAGGATACCTATGCAGCAAATGCGGCTGCGTATGGGAAAAAGCTGTCTGTTCTTGACGCAGGCTATCAGAAAGCCGTGGACGCAGCAAGCAATCAGACCGTTCTGTTCGGCGACCGTTTCCCGTTCCGCTATCTGGTGGACGATTACGGCCTAAGCTACTATGCCGCATTTGCAGGCTGCTCTGCCGAGAGTGAAGCCAGCTTTGAAACCATTTCCTTCCTTGCCAAGAAGATGGATGAGCTGAAGCTGCCCTGTGTGCTGACCATTGAAGGGACAAACCACAGGATCGCCGAAACCGTTGTTGCCAATACCGCAGAAAAGAATCAGAAGGTGCTGACAATGGACTCCATGCAGTCCACCACCTCCCGGGATAGGGCCAATGGCACGACCTACCTTGCGGTGATGGAAAAGAACCTGGCGGTGCTTGCGGAAGCACTGGGTTAAGGAGGCGGGATTATGGCTCAGCTCACCTGTCAGAATCTCTGCGTCGGCTATGATGGGAAGTCTGTTCTGCAAGACCTCAATTTCGAGGTCCATGCAGGCGACTATCTGTGCATCGTAGGGGAAAACGGCTCCGGCAAGAGTACGCTTATGAAAACGATCCTCGGCTTGCAGGTGCCCATCAGCGGTAGAATTCTGACGGGCGATGGGCTGAGGAAAAATGAAATTGGCTATCTGCCCCAGCAGACACTGGTGCAAAAGGATTTTCCGGCATCTGTCAAAGAGATCGTTTTGTCCGGGTGCCAGGGTCGCTGCGGCAGCCGTCCCTTTTACAGCAAGGAAGAAAAGCGGCTTGCGGCGGAAAGCATCCGGAAAATGCAGATCGAAAGCCTTTCAGGACGCTGCTACCGGGAACTGTCCGGCGGCCAGCAGCAGCGGGTGCTGCTGGCCCGTGCGCTGTGCGCTACCCGAAAGATCCTGCTTCTGGATGAGCCGGTTTCCGGGCTGGATCCCAAGGTCACGGCGCAGATGTACACGCTGATCGAAAGCCTCAACCGGCAGGACGGCATCACGGTTATAATGATCTCCCATGACATAGCCGCGGCGGTCAAATATGCCAGCCACATTCTGCACATCGGCGATACCGTTTTTTGGGGAACGAAGGCAGCATATCTGCGCAGCGCACAAGGACGGCTGTTTGCCCCGGAGAAAGGCGGTGAAACCCTATGATGCAGATTTTGGAAAAGCTGGCACTCTATTGGACATACCCCTTTGTCCGCTACGCCCTGGCAGTGGGGGTGCTGATCGCCCTGTGTTCCTCTCTGCTGGGGGTGACGCTGGTGCTGAAACGGTTTTCCTTCATTGGCGATGGGCTGTCGCATGTGGCATTTGGGGCAATGGCCATTGCCGGTATTTTGCAGGTCAAAAATGAAATGCCTCTGGTGATGGCCATTACGATCCTCAGCGCTGTCCTGCTTCTGCGAACCGGACAGCATACAAAAATCAAGGGCGATGCCGCAGTTGCAATGATCTCCGTTGGCGCTCTGGCTGTGGGCTATCTGCTGATGAATTTGTTCTCATCTTCTTCCAATCTTTCCGGCGATGTGTGCAGTACGCTGTTCGGCTCCACTTCCATACTGACCCTGTCTGCTGCGGAGGTGTGGCTGTGTGTGGGGATGTCGGTGCTGGTGGTGGCGATATTTGTTCTGTTCTACAACAAGATTTTTGCGGTGACCTTTGATGAGGATTTTGCAAAGGCTGCGGGCACCAATGCGGGAGGCTACAACCTGCTGATCGCCATTGTTGTGGCGGTTATCATTGTGCTGGCAATGAACCTGGTGGGATCGCTGCTGATTTCCGCTCTGGTCATCTTCCCGGCGCTGTCCGCCATGCGGATGTTCAAAAGCTTTCGCAGTGTCACGATTTGTGCGGCGGTGCTGTCGGTTTTTTGTGCACTGATGGGGATTCTGATCTCCATTCTGGCCGGTACGCCGGTGGGCTCCACCATCGTGGCCGTTCAGATTGGCGCATTCGGCCTGTCTTGTCTGACGGGCATGGTACTTGGAGGGATACGATGATGAAAAGACTGCTCCTTATCCTGCTTGCTGCGGGGATCCTGGGCAGCACAGCCGCCTGTGGAAAGCTGCGAAGGGAGACGGCAATCCCGGAGACAACAGAGACTTATATTACGGAGCCGACGGCAGCCGAACCCGGTGAAGGGACAGCGGAAAGGATTTCCGCCGCGCCGGAAACTGCCGCTGCATCGGATCCTTCGGGTGTTGATGTGGATCTGACGGTGCTCAGCAGCACAATGGTCTATGCAGAGGTGCTCAATATGATGACGGAACCCAATGCGTATGACGGTAAAACCGTAAAAATGCGCGGCAGGTTCGGTGCCAGCTACGGCTACCGGCCGGATGGAACAATCAATGAGGATGTGCTGATTTTTGCCTGCATCATTGCGGATGCCACCGCCTGCTGCTCACAGGGTATCGAGTTCGTCTTGTCCGGGGCATACAACTTTCCGGAGGATTACCCGGAATTGGACAGTGAGATCACAGTAACAGGAACATTCAAATCGGGCGAGCAAAACGGCATCCCATATTTCCGGGTGATCAACGCGCAGATGACGGTGTAGGAACATGGGGAACAGAAAAACAGGTGTTTTTTGAGATCCATCCCGAATCCATGGCTCCTTTCGTAAATCTGAAATTTCTCCCAAGGGCTTCTTATGATACCGTCCGGCCAATGGAAGGCTGGCTGCGGCTTCATGAGAGGCCCTTTCTGCAAACGGTTCCATCGGAAAAGGATTCCTTGAGCGGTGCCCCCGGCGTTTGGACGCTGCTCTGACATGGAAATTCAAGAAGATTGTCTGAAAGGCTGGAAATAAGAAAACCCATGAAAACCATTGGCTTTCATGGGTGGGGGTGCTGGGTTTGAGGGGGGACAACAGGACGCGATTGCCGAATTGCCCCTCTGGGGGCAATTCGTATAGATGCCACCAGTTTTGTCAGCTGGTGGCCGCAATATGCCACAGGCATATTGCATTTAGATGGGTTTGAGTCCTAGCTCCACCAAAAAAATCACCACCCTTGGGTGGTGATTTTTTTGGTGGAGCAACGCAAGTCATATCCGAACTTAAAGCATCTTCAATTTCTTTCAGTGTTATGGTCTGGGTGCCATCTTTGAAGTTGTAGGTCAGGACCAATTTATCATCATACACATAGACGGAATTGACAAACACATCGATAATCTCCCGTTGGTAGGCTTTGTCGTTGATATTGCCGTATTTGAAGCGGCTAATCCATTGGACGATCTGCTCCTTGCTATACTGGGGACGGGCAATCTGGGCTTGAAGAATCGATGCCTTTAAGGTCTCCCGCTGTTGCTCCAACTGCTCCAGGCGCTCCTTGGTGGAAACGGTCAGAATTCCAATCTGGATGGCATTCAAAATATTTTCGATGCCTTTTTCGCAATCCCGGAGTTGCTGCTGCAATGCCGGGATTGTAGTATCCTCCTTGGCCTGCATGGCAACCATAGCGTCCGCAATGCGGTCAATGGCAGTATCCGTCAAGACCTTTGTCACGGTGAGCTGGACTACCGTCCGCTCAATCCAGTCCTTTTTCAAAGCCTTGCGTTTACAGCCCAAATGGCGTTTGGAACCGCTGCACTTGTAATAGTGATAGATTGTCCCTTTGCTGCCCTTGCCGCTTTCGCCGGCCATGATGCGACCACAGGTCCCGCAAAATAGCTTGGTGGTGAGCAGGTATTCTTCCGCCGCTTTCGCTCTCGCGGGAGCTTTTTGATTCGCTTTCATTCTTCTTTGCACCCTTTCAAACAGTTCCTTATCGATGATTGCCGGAATTCCATCCGGGATCACGACCTTGGAATACCTGTATTCTCCGATGTACTTCCGATTCTTCAGAATCAGACTGACCCCGCCAATGGTGAACGGAACGCCACGTCCGGTTCGCAGGCCACGGTCATTGAGCGACTTCCGAATGTCCGTGATCCGCTCTCCGGCATCAAACCGTGCGTAGATTTCCCGAATCACTGGCGCTTTGACAGGGTCAACCGCCAAAACGCCGGTGGCTTTGTCCACATAGTATCCATATGGAATATTGCCGCCGTTGTTCTTGCATTTCATGGCATTGTCGTACTGTCCACGCTGGATTTTCTGGGACAGTTCTGCCGAGTAGTATTCGGCGTAGCCCTCCAACATGGATTCCAGGATAATTCCCTCTGGGCCGTCAGAGATGTTCTCTTTCGCGGAAATGACCCGGACACCATGCTTTTTCAAGATGTGCTTGTAATGGGCGCTGTCATAGCGATCTCTGGAAAAGCGGTCCAACTTCCAGACCAGTACCGCATCAAAAAGTCCGCCCTCGCTGTCGGCAATCATGCGCTGAAATTCCGGCCTGTCCGCCGTTCTGGCGGACAAGGCTCTGTCAATGTACGTCCGCAGCAGGGTGATTCCGTTTCGGGCGGCATATTCCGTACATTCCCGAATCTGGCCCTCAATGGATTCCTCACGTTGGCTTTCCGTAGAGTAGCGGGCATAAATTACAGCTTTCATCTTCTACCTCCTTTTTTGCTCTAATCATAGCCCTTTCCCTCAGAATTGACAAATGTGTGGGAATCCATTTGTTTATCTGTCTCCTGCATCCTCGTCAGGAAGAAACGTGCCATTCGTTCAATGGCAGTATCGGGAAGCAGGGTGCCTACATCCCGCACTGCAAGAACCGTATTCTGTTCTTCATTTTGAACCAATTACACCCCTCCCTATCTGGCATCTCGCTCAGAACGCTTTCGGAATTGCGCCTCACACAGACGAACAATTTCATCTTCCATCTGCGCGGTAGTGTAGCTTTTGGGGAAGAACTTTCGGATACGTTCCATAGGGATGCGAATGCGCTCCTTCTGATTTGCCTTTTCCTCGCCCATAATAGAACGTAGTTTTGGCACAGTCAGAGCCTTTGCTTGGTATTCCTTTTTCAGGCGAACAGCCTGAGAAAGGGATGGGGTGCAGTCGTTGCGGCGCATTTCTTCCAGAAGGTAGGCCTGGGCTTTTTCCGGGAGGTAGCTCAACTCCACGGCGGGGGTGAGGGCGATTTTGCCGTCATCGATTAGTTGAAGAAGCTCAGGAATCAGGTAGATCAGGCGGATGTAGCGTTGCACTTGGCGGCCACTGTCATCATCTGTCAGGGAGTCTCTCGACTTGTGGCCAACTTGTCCACAAGTGATTCCACGGTGCTTCAAAGCCTCCATTTTCAGTTTGTAGGCAAATGCCTTTTCGCTTGGCAGGATATGCTCCCGGTGGAGATTGCTGTCCACAAGCATAATGGCGGCCTCTTCCCGGCTGATTTCATAGACAAGGGCAGGAACCTCCGAAAGCCCTGCCCTTTGTGCTGCGTGTAGTCTGCGGTGGCCGCTAATCACTTCGTATCCGTCTGTGCCCTCTAATGGGCGAACAATCAACGGGGAGAGAACGCCCTCATTGTGAACGCTCTCGGTCAACATTTCCATTTCCTCGTTGTCCAGGACCTTGTAAGGGTGGCCCTCAAATGGGTGCAGCTTTGCTATGGGAATTGCAATAGGTTTACATAATTTATTATCTATTC
>ERZ1035006.1747-NODE-1747-length-13502-cov-5.235220_pt1 | contig 13502 bp, 15 predicted proteins | sample MGYA00520694_ERZ1035006 | MGnify/ENA primary metagenome ERZ1035006 (study PRJEB33766, sample SAMN09781746) | gut metagenome | biome: gut microbiome | host: Homo sapiens | place: Madagascar | study: EMG produced TPA metagenomics assembly of the PRJNA485056 data... | reverse complement strand
CTTCTAACTGACCCTAAAAATCTTATTGTTGTTAATACATACGATGTTAAGTTAAGAAAGACATCAGAGGGCAGGGAAGCAATTATGAAAGACAAACGTTTTTATGTTGCTCATCTTGATTATGATGCTGTTATAGAAGAACTTAATGCGACGGCTATAATTACCGGTTTAAAATAAAAATATGGGGTTGCTGTATAGGTTATATTATTACAGTAACCCCACTAAAGTAAAGAAAGGAAAATTGAAATGAATAAAAATGTTGGGAAAAAAATAAATCGTAGCTATTATTCAGCTAAATTCAGCGATATCAACGGAAGAATATTAAGAACATTAAATGTTCTTGATGATAAAAAGCCAAAACTTAGCGCAATTATAACGCTGTTTAATGATGCTGAATTTAAGGAGTTTACCGATTCTGTGAGTTACCTTTCATTATGTGGTTATATCAGTATAATTGATGTTTACACAGGCAAAGAAAAATCATTTGAAATCAGTGAATTTGATAATCTAGCATTAAGGTTGACGGCAAAAGGAATAAAACTCTTAAAGGGAAAAAAAGAAGATAGTGCAGTAGATATTTAGGAGCAGGAAATGAAAAAATACAGAAGAAAACACTATGCGATTGAAAAGTTGCCGGAAGATGTAAAAAATGATGTTGATGAAATGATTAAAGCAGATTTTACATATTCTGATATTGTCGAATATATACAGAATGCCGGCTATACCATTTCACGTTCCAGCGTTCAAAGGTATGCAACTAATTTGTTGACCACTCTTCAAGAACTGAGAATGTCGCAGGAAAATTTTAAAGCCATTATGGAAGAAGCGGAACAATACAAAGATGTTGATTATACTGAATGTATAATGAGACTGATAGGAAGCAACATTCTTGAAGCTTTAAGCAATACATCTAAAGAAAATATACAAAATGTAGATTTTCTTTCACTTATGAAAAGTGCCGTTTCTCTGACAAGAGCAGCAACTTATAAAAAGAATGTTGAATATAAAACGGAAGATATTAAAAAATTTGGCATGGAGCAGGTAAGAAGTATGCTGTTTACTGCTCTGGCTTCAGACCACCCGGAACTATACAAGGAATTGAAAAAAGTCTTAAATGATAAATTTAATAGTAAAGAAAAGCCTCTTTAATGGAGGCTTTAATTATATTATTTAAGCGGTCTTATATTGCGTTTTTTATTGACCGTTTTGTCCCTCGAAAGTTTCGCGAAGTTTCCTGAAAGTATAATCAAATCCCGGCTTGGCTCGTGATATCCCATGAAATCCCGCTTTAAATTTACATTTTAAAAATGCGTTTTTTCAAATAATGTTAGCGACAACACATGAGATTTTCTCAGCTATTTCACCGAGAATAGAAATATGTCTCATAAGTTCATCAGCCTCAAAGTTCAAATGCTGTATCTTCTTTAAGTATTCTTTTGCTTTCATACCATTACCTCCGTGCATAAAAACAGCCACAGCAGATTTTTCTGCCATGGCTCAGTTTTTCCACTATACAGTATATCACACAAGTGAAGTATCATCAAGTCCCGGTAAGTCCCAAATTTCAAAGCTTTGACAAAGCCTGTTTATGTATACGGTATCCGGCAGACCTGCTGTAACCCATTTCACGAAAAACATCATTCCAGTTCTTGAATTCAATGTAATGTTTGTACATCAGGTCACGTTCATCAGGATTATCAATTTTTTGCAGTGATTCCTGAAATGTGCTTTTTAGTTTTGCCAGTTCATCAAAGGCTATATCTGCTTCATGGTCAAGCTCTATTGCACGAAGAATATTATCCGATTTTTGATGAGGATTGTGAGTAACAGTCTTAGGCATGTCACTGAATGCAGCTGTGGAGGGTGTGCTTTCTCTGATTCGGATATCTTCTGCTTCACGTCTTTTACGTTCAATTCGTTTCAGTAATGTTTTCGCTTCTTTCATGTATTCTTTAGCGGTCATTCTACACTCCTCCGTATCATCTGCATAAGTACTTCTCCATCACATTCAGACAGCATATCAAACCACTGTGAACGGAAAAACTGTTCGAGAGTATGAATAATAGAATTGTCTTTTCTGTTCAACGCTTTTTTATAATCCAGAACTGCTCTTTCCACGATTGCATCTGATAATTCCTTATATCTGTACATTTATCCCTCCAGTTCTGCCCTGACTGCTGTCATCAAGGCTGATTGCGTTTCATCTTTTTCCTTTAGTGCTTTCAGAATCCTTTCATCAACCGTTCCTTTTGTAACGATATGCTGTATAATGACTGTTTCGGACTGCTGTCCCTGTCGCCATAATCTTGCATTTGTCTGCTGATATAGTTCCAGACTCCATGTAAGCCCGAACCATACAAGGAAGTTGCCGCCGGATTGCAGATTCAAACCATGTCCTGCTGATGCCGGGTGAATAAGTGCAACCTGAAGTTTTCCGCTGTTCCAGTTTTTTATGCTTTCAGATGATTTAATTTCCTGGTACACAATTCCCAGTTTATTAAGTCTTTCAGCAATTCTTGTTCTGTCATGTTTGAACCAGTAAGCTACCAGTACAGGTTTTCCGTTTGCCGATTCAATGATATCTTCAAGTGCGTCAAGCTTTCGGTTATGTATCGGAATGATATTATTTTCATCATCGTAAATCGCACCATTGGACATCTGACACAGCTTGTTGCTGAGTGCCGCCGCATTTGCCGCAGTTATCTCCGAATTCTGAACTTCAAGAATTAACTCGTCTTTCAGTTCATTGTATTTTTCCTTTTCTGCCTCCGACATTTTCACGGTGTATTCGTTGGATATGAGTTCCGGCATTTTCAGGTGGTCAACTGCTTTCATGGAAACCGTGATGTCTGATATTTTCTCGTATATCCTTTCTTCTGCATCGGGGAGAGGCTTGTAGGAATACACTATGTGGCCATTCTGCTTATCGGGTTTGAAATATACGTTTCTGTATTGCCCGATGAATCTTCCGAGGCGTTCTCCCATATCCAGCAATTTGAACTCAGCAAATAAATCCATAAGTCCGTTACTGGCAGGAGTACCTGTCAATCCCACGATTCTTTTGACCTTTGGTCTGACCTTCATCAAAGCCTTGAATCGTTTGCTTTGGTGATTTTTGAAACTGGAAAGCTCATCAATAACAACCATGTCATAGTCAAAATTTGTGTTGCTGACAAGCCAGTCCACATTTTCACGATTGATTATGTAAATGTCTGCATCGGTATTTAATGCTGCTTTTCTTTCATCCGGAGTTCCAATTACAACGCTGTATCTCAGATGACGGAGATGCTCCCACTTTTCGATTTCAGCCGGCCATGTATCACGGGCAACTCTTAATGGACCGATGATAAGAACCTTTCTGACTTCAAACATATCAAACATCAGATTGTTAATTGCAGTAAGGGTTGTGATTGTCTTGCCTAAACCCATGTCCAATAAGAGTGCTGATACGGGATGTTCTTCAATGAATTTGACCGCATATTCCTGATAATCATGTAGCTTCATTAGTCATCACCTCCGATATAATTTTTTCGATGTCATGAATATTATCCAGCACGAAAACCTTAAAGCCTAACCGCCTCAGAAGTCTGTGTCTTGACAGTTGGAGAGGTCTCGGTTTTTCTCCCGGTGCTTTAACTTCTACAAATGCAATCTGTCCCTTTGGCATCAAAATTACTCTGTCAGGGACTCCTGCAGTACCCGGTGATGTGAACTTCCAGCATACACCGCCTCGTTCTTTGACGGCATATACCAGTTTCTTTTCAATCTCACGCTCACGCATCATGGAAATACTCCTGATAAGCGTTTGAGTGATATTCCATCATGATGATGAAATCACAGCCACCGCTTGTATGCTTGTTTTTCATCATTGTAATGTTCCTTTCTGCCACAGACCGTCCATGTCAGCATCATTGAAAAGTCCGATTTTTCGGGGCTTTACGGCACTAATGACGGTCTGGGGCGGTCATTTCTTAACCTTATATATAAAGACCATTTTTTAAAAACCTCTCGCCTGCGTAAAGTATAGATATAAGTGTCACAGAGTGCCACTTTCCCAATTCTACGTGGGTTGTGAGCCTTTTTAGTGACAGTCAGTCCAGAAAATCTTCTGCCTTGATACGAAGTCCCAGAATGATACGGACACTGCTTGTCTTTTTACGTTCAAAACCTGCCTGATCCAAAGCACCGTAGAAATCGGTTGTACTTCTTGCAAACTCACCATTCTCGGCACAGTAACGGCGGTATTCCTGATACAGTTCACCTGACCTCTCACGGTAGGTCTTGTCAATTTCACAGCATTCGGCAAGAAAACGTCCCAGCCAATCGTTATCATCACGATAAGAGCCGATAGCGTCCTTAACGCACTGGGGAGGTTCAATCTGAAAGTCAGCAGCAATAACCTTTCTTGCACCCTCAATCAGCCAGGAAAGCACAGCACCGCCGGCGTTCTCTACGAGATATTGTGTATAATTCTTGCGGTCATCTTTTCCTGTGATTTTGGCATGAAACGGAATAACAATGAGTCGTCTCCAGGTGCCGTCATCGCTGGCAGATACTTTTGGTAGGTGGTTTGTATACAACACCAGCGTATGGCTCGGCTCGAAGGTAAACGGAGCCTTGAACTTCTTTTCAGCGAAAATGGGGTCAGTGGAACAGAGCTGTTTTACCACAGAGGTGTTAAGCCTCATGCCTTCCTGCAACTCGGCAGCAATAATCAGCCGTTTGCCTTTCAGTTCTGCAAGTTCCGGCTTGACGTTACGTTTGCAGTTGACGGTCAGAGCATCGGCAGACATATTACCGCTGTAGCTGCCCAGAACTTTGAAGATTACATTCCAGAAAGTGGACTTACCGTTTCTGCCGTCACCGTAAGCAATGATAAGAGCCTCTATATACACTTTGCCGATAAGACATAGTCCGCATATCATCTGCACATATTCGATAAGCTCCTTATCACCGCAGAAAAACTTACCGACCGCCTCCAGCCATATATCCATACCCTCATCAGACGGAACAACAGCCGTTATTTTCGTAAGATAATCTGCCGGATTGGTCACGTCCCAGCCGTCAAGTCCTTTCTGTAAATCGTAAGTACCACCGGGAGTGTTAAGCAGAAAAGGGCTGTTGTCAAGCTCTTCCGGTGCTTTTTCCAGTCCCGGTTTTGCTGCATCAAGGGCAGAACGCAGGCTTCGCATATTCCTGTATTTCATCACGAAAGACTTGTATGCTTTTGCCAGCTCATATTTGCGATAAACCTGTGCCTCATCGCTGGTAAGATTACTTATGAACTTCTTCCCACCGCCGATTACATCCATGCGATCTATACCCAGTTCTTCAAGCTTTGTAAGTGATGCCTCTATCATTTCTTCCGCTTCACGCAACTGCTCATCAGTATGTTCCATCATTGCTGCAATAGCTCTTTGCTCTGACTCCACCCAATAGGTGCCGTTATATCGCAGAAAATCGGTTGCAGTAGTGTAACAGACTTCATCATCGTACATATCCACAAAGGTACGAGCCTGTCCTATGTCACTGAAATCTGCCGGAATCATATTATGTATCATATCCGCATACTGTTCCGGAGGAATGTAGCCGTCCTGTCTGGATACACGCTTGCCGAACTTTGATGCACTTTTCCAAATCGTTTCCAGTTCTTCGTTATCAAGGGGAGGGTCACATTCAGCGGCACGTTCGAGGAATTTTCTGTGTGCTTCCTCGCCAGTACCAAACCGCTTGACAAGCTTACCGGCATATCGGGACAAGGTGTTATTTCTCTGACCGGCTGGAATGCTTTTCTTTTGTTGCATGAGCAACATATAGTCCTCAATTGTAAGACTGCCTTCATGCCATATCACATCACCGTCCGAGCCGAACAGGAAACGTGCGGCATCAAGAGCATTGCCGTCAAAGAATGGTAACTGCTGCTGTATCTTCTTTTTCAGTGCTTTGTAGGCAGCTGCGTCTTGGAACAGGCTGGTCGGAAAATAGACATGGAATCTCGGTCGTGCCGCATTGCCATCTTTTTCTTTCATGTGGTTGCGGCTGAACATCAGACCAAATGCAACGTCAGGCAGAATGGCATCAAGTGTCTCCGGTGTAATCCAGTCATCAGGATTCTCGGAATGGCTGTTGTCGCAGTCCATCGGGACATTGTCGGCAGACAGGAAATTCGCCTCACTGCGGCTATTACTGGTGTATCTGGCACATACATGGTCGAACCTGGCTGACTTCTTCATGTCTGCTGCTGATGTAATGACTGCTTCGTGTGGGTACAGCTTGTTCTGCGGATTGCCTGTGCAGTCAGCAGTATAAATTGTAAACTTCATTACTTTTCCTCCAATTCTTCAGTAAAGTATCTTATCTTCATGTTCTTGCGTTTCGCACGGTTGATTTCAGACTGCATTCCTTTTGAAATAACATCTCCGAACACCCATATTTCAGCACACTTGCTCATCAGCACGAAGTTCATGAAGATTGCAGTTTCACGTTCTTCGGAAATTTCGTCATTCATAAACTGTGTGAACAGAAGATGCGGTGCTATGGGCAGGTAATGCTTATCAACAGCGAAACGGCTGTACTTACGAGCCATTTCGATATTACGGTTTACATTGCCGGAGTAGGGTGAGCATATGTAAACAATCGGTCGGAAGTTTGCAGCTTTTTCTTCCTTTTCAATGTTAGTTAAAGCTTCATATTCTGTGGGGCTGTAATAGCCCTCTGCGTTATACTTGTTTGCCATGTTTTTGACTCCTTAATCTTTCTTGTAATATTCGCACTCGTATCCGTCAGCACGGAGTATAAGTCCCTCCGCCCATGCAGGAGTTCTTGCCATCTGCTGACATACAGATTCAACTGACATTCTTCGGTCGGCTTCAATAATTATTTCATCGTGAACGTGTCCGACAATAAAGCAGTGGGACAAAGTCTGCATGGAATACATCAGCAAATCTCTTGCATTAGCCTGAACAATGTTTTCCACGAATTTCGGACCATAGCTTTCAAGCCTGTCCCATTTCTTCTGGGCGTTGATTCCCATGTAGGTGACAGATTCACCTCCGAACTGGTTTTCACCGATACGGGGTTTGGCATAGGCAAGCCGTCTGCCACTGGGCAATTTAATAAACAGAAATCCGGATTCATAGGAAAATGTAAGTCCGTGGGTTTCGGTGGTTGTCTTTTCCTTTACCGCTTTCTTTACTGCACGGTCAACAGACCACCATAAATCTGTGATATGGGGAGATGCTTCACGCCAGTCGGTTACTATCTGTTTCAGTTCAGCATCAGAAAGTCCCAGAGAATCTGCACCCATAGCTTTCATGGCTCCGACTGATCCGCCATAGCCACAGGCGAGTTCGGCTACCTTGCCTTTATGCCTGAGGTGTCCGTTTTCACCATGCTTTACAACAGGCACGCCAAACATTTTTGTTGCTGATGCACAGTAAATGTCCTCACCGTTTTCAAATGCCTTTATTCGCCATTCTTCACCCGCAAGCCATGCGATAACACGAGCTTCAATAGCCGAGAAGTCCGCAACAATAAATTTTTTACCCAGCCCTGGAATAAATGCTGTACGGATAAGCTGCGAGAGTGTATCCGGCACATCATCATAGAGCATTTCGATTTCATCGTGATAGCCGTACTTTACAATTTCTCTTGCTTCTGTCAAATCAGGAATATGATTCTGCGGCAGATTCTGAAGTTGTATATTCCGCCCCGCCCAGCGCCCAGTTCTTGATGCACCATAAAAACTAAACATTCCTCTTGCACGGTTATCTGAACAGGCTGTTTGTTTCATAGCCGTATATTTTTTGACCGATGATTTTGACAGCTGTAATCTCATTTCAAGCACAGACCTGACAGGCTCTTTGGCATTTTTGATGAGTTCCTTAACCTGTGCTTTGCCAAGAGAATCCGACTTGTAACCCTGTTTTTCAAGCCAGTCAAGAAGCTGATACACAGAGTTAGGTTTTTCTACTCCCGTTAATCTTTGCATTTCAGAAGTCAGTTTTGCCTTTGACTGTTCATCAAGCGTAATGGCTGCGTCAGCGAGTTCCATATCAACGAGAATTCCACGGTCGTTTATCTCCTGGTCAAGGTAAAATTCCTCCCACAGAAAATCGGGAACAGGAAAGCGGCTTAGTTTCCTGTCAATTTCCATTTCAGCTTCAACATCACGTTTGTTGTACGTCTTGAATATTTCCCATTTTTCAGGATAATCAGCAGGGGAGTGGAACTGCGGTATTCCGTCAATCACATCATAAGGAGTACAGAAAAACTTTATAAGTGCCTTTCCCTCTGTCATTTTCTGCTGCTCTATTCCAAGAACTGTTCCAACCTCTGCAAGGGAAGAAGGAAGTCCCAGGGTACGGCTGTGAATCATAGTACATTGCCAGCCTTCCGGATTCAGATAGTTACCGACAGTATCTTCATCTATGCTGTAACTCTGAAAGTACTGCGGATAATTTTTTTGAAGATAACGTGAAAGACACACTCTCTCAAAATTCACATTAAAGGCTCTTTTTATAATTTTATCATCAGCGAGTGCTGAAAGAATAAATGCAGGTATTTCTTCACCATTTGTCGTATCAACCACCTGAACCGGCTGTCCGTCCAGAGAATATGCAAACAGCAGAATATCAAAATACGGCGAGTCGGCGTAAGCATACACACCGCATTTTGATATATCTTTATCTGATTTTGTTTCAATATCAATTGTTATCATAAAAACCTCAAACCCACCCAAGCATTAAGCCTAACTGCCCACCCAGCTATTCATGTTTTATCAGTCAAGAAAATCGTCATCTTCATCATTAAAATCATCTTCTGCACGGCTCTTTCCGCCGAGAGGCTCACCGTCACGGATTTTCTGTAAATTATTCAGTCCGCAGGCGATTCCCTTATTTCCGTTGGAATTGAAAGCGTAAAAGTTGATGCTTGCACGACCATAGACACCGGAGTAAACTTCGCTGTGGTCGATAATCGGCTGACGGTCAGCATCTACGATTCCCGGAGCAGAAGCAGAATTTGCATTGATGAAGTAGCTGTTGGCATATGCCTCATCGTCGGGACGTTCCAGATCACCATCACGCAGCGGAGTTTTCAGAACTTTCAGCTGCGGTACAGTCTTGCCGTTTCCTTTCAGTTTGCTCTGTCCCTCCTCATAGGCTGCCTGAATTGCTGCTCTGACCTTTTCGATTGTTTTGGTGTCGGATTTAGGAATAATCAGTGAAACACTGTATTTCGGCGTACCGCCATTGATTGCCTTTGGTTCCCATGCGTTGCAGTAGCTCCATCTTGTGTCGGGACCTGTGATTACTTTTGTTGGGTTTACTAATTTTGCCATAATATAAAACTCCTTTACTCTTTGAAATCTTCCTGTGCCGGATTCCATGCTTTTCTCTTGTCAGAAGCAGGAACCAGTGTCGGTTTTCCTTGTGGTTTACATACATATTTGCTGAGAAGTTCATCAAACTTCTTTTTGCCGCCCAGCAGTTTTGTCATAGCAGTGATTCCGAGAATTTCGGGTTCACTATAAGGGTTCTTGCCGATACCTTTGACAGCTTCAGCAACCTTTTTTTCATCGGTATACTTGCGGTTGGATTTGCCTTCAACAACCTTATAGCCGTTCCACTGCTTTCCGGCAAGTGCCTGAGAGAGTGCATACTCTTTTACATCCGTTGCCCATGCTGTCAAGGCATCCGCTTTTTCAAGAATTGCTTCAATTTCCGTATCTTCCAGCATATCCGGCGGTGCAAAGTCATACTGTGCAATTGTCAGATTATATTCAGCTCTCTTGCGACAGGTAGCTTTTACTTTACAGAACCGGCAGTGTTCTCCGGCACAAAATTCTCCTTCACCCTTTGCGGCAAGTTCTGCTTTGGGTCTGAGTTCATTTTCTGCCCAGTCAAGCAAATCGGATACTGAGATTACAGATTCACTGATGTTTTCTATTCTCGGCTGAAAAATCACCATTTTGATTTCGCTGATGTCATATAAGACACCGAACATTTCAAGTGCTCCGAGAGCGTACAACATCATTTGAGGGTTAAGTTCCGCAATGACCGCAACGCCCTTACCATGCTTATAGTCCACTATGGTCATAACATCATCAGCAACAATGATACAGTCACCTGTGCCGAAGCCATCGGGAACATACCTGCTGAAATCAAGACGCTGTTCCACCATGACAACCGTTGAATCATACTTTGTTATCTGTTCTGCAATGTACTGAGCATAGCTGTCTGTACAGTATTCCATTTCTGAATCATAGAAATCAAGGCTTTCTGTCGGGTTCTTTGCCTCAATGCCAAGCATCTTATTTACCTTGTACTCAGCAAGCTCATGGGCACAGGTTCCTTCACGGGCATAGTCTGTTGTTACATCGGGAATCTCTGCACAGAGCTTTGCCGACGGGGGACAGGCAATCCATCTGGCACTTGCAGATGCTGACAAAATTGCATGGTTTCTTGTGCTGTGCTTAACTGCCAAGGCTTTCAGCCTCCTTCAAAAGTGCAGCGTATTCGGTTTCGGCAATGCCGGATAGCTTTTCTGCACCGTGTTTCATCAGAAGCTGCTTTACCTCCTCCGTAAAGCCTTCACGGGATTTGTTTGCAAGTACGGCTCTTACTTCAGTAAGGGTGACTGTCTTTTCCGGTGATGGTGGTTTCGCTGATTCTGATTGTTCTTCCACAGGCGGATAAATCTGTGTGAATGTTTCCAGTTCTGCTTTTGACGCACTCTCAGCCCATTCTGTTGCAACGGTAACAAAATCACCGAGTGCAGAAAGGACTTCTAACAGGGTTTTCATGTTTTTACACTCCTTTGCTATGAAAACAAAAAAGCCTGATCTGACAATAGGAATCTGAGGCTATCTCACGAACAACAAACAGATTGAAAGTGTTCTTGTGTTGTGAGATAACCATTTGCCCTATTGCAAATCAGGCAATTTGTTTTCTGTTTTTTCGTAGTTCTCCTGACTACATTGTCATTTTAACACGATTTGAAAGGGATTACGATGACAAAACTGTGTCACCCTAAATATACATTTTAAGCCATTTTATGCATAAAATCATGTATATTTTTATTTAATCTATATATCGAACCATACTTGAAATTTTTGTGAATATAGCATAATGCACAAAAATAGGGTGACACACTTTTGTCACCCTTTTTGAATTTTTTCAAAAAATAACGGCTGGTTTTTCACCAACCGTTATTATACTATGCTTCGGCAGCAAGCAAATCTTCTTTTAAAGGTGCAAATCCATGCTGTTCCAGCATTTCATTCCATTGATATATGGTTTCACGATACATGGTACGGAGCATCACCTTATAACAAAGCTGTTCTGGTACGCTGATATCAAATTTTCTGTCTGCTTTTTGTAAAAGATCGTCGCTCAGTTCCGGCAAGAGATTCATTCCAACTGAAACTGCAACAATGCTTTCCAGTGAAGGCATTTTTTTCGTGCAGTTACGCATTCTTGAAATGGTTCTTGTACTCAGCAGGGAACGCTCCGAAAGCAATTCTTTTGTCATTGCAAGGTTGTGCATATGATACACCATCGTTTCTGAGAATTTCTCAGGCATATCCGTTACAATTTTCTGAATTGCAAGTGCCTCTGATACTGCGTTCGGATATTTTTCCTGATACAAATAGGACAGTTCACCACGTTTGGTATTACTGTTCAGAATACCGGGAATATATTCATAATTCTGCCGTTCATGGCGTATCGTGAACAACAGACAGCATTCTTCCATGTGAGTTCTGGCATATGGAGATAAACAGGGCTGACCGTTTCTGTACCAGATGTATTTGTCATTGTTCTGGCACAGATGACCCTCCACATAAATGTAGATCCCTTTTTCCAGAACCTTGCGAAATTCCTCATTCCGGATATATTCTTCTGTGATTTTTTCAAAGTCTATGGTATATGTCTGATTGTAATGCACATTATTTCCGACCAGATATCCGGGGACAGGTTTTCCGTTTGCAAAATGTCCGATACCTCTTGCCTTGTCATATCCAAGCTCTACCAGACGGTTCCTTGCAGTTTCCTTTGATACACCATAAAATTCTGCAAGGTCTGATGTTACATGTTCCAATGCAATTGACTCAGGCATTTTTTCGTACTTCTGGAAGAGCTCCTCCGCTTTTGTGGTAGTCTGATTAAGAGGCATACGCACTCTTGGTGTCATGTGTACCGCCTGATATTCAATCCAGCAAAGCGGGTCATCTTCAGATTTACCCACTGCCATATCTTCAAATTCAGGAGTATTTTCTTGCAGGAAAGAGTGGTACATACTTTGCGTATAGTAAAAGAAATAATGCTCATATGCGTGAATGCATTCGTGTACCACAGTGTCGTCCGGATTTCTGTTTCGGTTGTTATGGGCAGTTACATCAATTAAAATAGTTTTTGCCGGAACAGTAGAACGTTGAGGAGTACTGCCTTTGTAATGCGTGATAACTGTATCCTCAAAATAAATACTGCCCAGTCTTGAATCATCAGGGGATAGCCTTGCAACTTTCACCTGAAATCCCATGTTTTCTGCAAGCTGTCTGACATTCAGTTTCATGGGAGATTCCAGTGCTTCCGGGTAATACTTATGCAGCATGGCTTCTGCTTCTGCATCAAGGTTCCGTTTAGTAAGGTATGGGACAAGATAATCGGACAGTCCACCCTCCTGCGGTATATCATTCTTTTGATAAATATGTACCGATTCAAAAAAGTCTGACTTATCACAGACATGGAAAGTTCCCTGTACACGATACCATTGTCTGATTTTTGTGGCTGTGCCATGGGTATAGTGTATTGTAAAACTGGTAATGACAATGGTATCTATCCGAAAGGAAACGTCATTTATTCTGTGCATATAAACCCGGTGTATCTGTGTATCATTCAGATGAACAGATGCTGTCTGATTCCGGTAACGGTCAATATGTTCTCCATAGGGGACAAGTCCGTTTTCAATGCAATGACGCATAACCCGTTCATAATCTTCCTGGTAATTCCAGCAAATGAAGTCACTGAATGAGCAGATTTCCGGTATCTGTGACCACTCCGGATTTTTCTTTACCTGATAGAAATCTGGGTTTATGGGGTCAGGTACAATGATAATCGGGCCTTTTTCGATGTAATATGGTTCACTCATAATTCAACCCCCTTTATCAGCAGTTCTTGTATGAGAGATTAAAAAAGTTTCACATATGATATTGACTTTCACTGTGAAATATGCTATACTCAAAGTGAAATCTAAGTTCATCGACTTAAGTATACAACATTAAATTTCACTTATCAAGTGAAATTGAGAAATTTATATTCACTGGAGGACGATATGAAATTTGGCGAAAAGGTGAAACAACTGCGTTTACAACAGGGGAGAACACAGCAGGAGTGTGCATCAGCCGCAGGTGTCAGCAGAAGAATGTACATATCCTATGAAACAGAAGGACGCTATCCCCGAAACAGAGAAGTATATTTTAAACTGGCAGAATTGTTTGGAGT
>ERZ1035006.1743-NODE-1743-length-13517-cov-4.153989_pt1 | contig 13517 bp, 11 predicted proteins | sample MGYA00520694_ERZ1035006 | MGnify/ENA primary metagenome ERZ1035006 (study PRJEB33766, sample SAMN09781746) | gut metagenome | biome: gut microbiome | host: Homo sapiens | place: Madagascar | study: EMG produced TPA metagenomics assembly of the PRJNA485056 data... | reverse complement strand
AAAACTCGGCAGAGAAGTGCCGGCGCCATACTACTAAAACAACTCAATAACTCAAATGTCCGCGTTGATTCCAGTGCTATAAATCACGCAGATAAGATAACTCATCGTTATTTTGCCTCATTCTTGGCCAAATCGTCTAACAAAAACGTAACAATTTTGAGGAAAAACATAAAAATTTGTGGGAGAAAAGTCTCAAAATTGGGGATTAACCCAGAGAACAGATCAAATCCTCGGGGATTTTGAGGCCGTCTTCGGAAAGTTCTTCTTCCCATTTTCGCTTGAGCCAATTAATCAGCAGAGTGATGCGATTCGGATGAGGTCCTCTTGAGGGGGTGACGATGCTGTAGACCATTGCCAAAGAGTCGAGGTGATTGAGAATACGAACAAGTCGACCGTTATTCAATTCTTCCTTACAACAATATTCAGGCAAACCGATGGCAACTCCCAAGCCTTGAAGTGCGGCTTCCTTGATGGCCGCCATGGAATCCATGCGCAACGTTTTTTGTGCTTCGAAAGAAAAACGCGAAGCCGATTCTTTGTCATACATGACCAAGGGACAAACCCATTCGCCGTTGATCAGGACACGGTGCTTGACCAAGTCGGAAATCTTCCGAATTTCTCCGTGCAGCTTCAGGTAATGCGGAGTGGCACACATGCAAGTACGTACGGCCCCCAAATCGATGGACTCGGCAAAATGCTGTTTTTCCTGTTTTGCCCATAAAGCCAAATCCCAACCGGTCATTTGGAATTCTTGAGGCGTCGTGATGGTGTGAATTTCCAACAGTAACTGAGGGTAGAGGTCTTGAAATTCGCTCAACCACCTCACGGCACGTTGCGCAAGTCCTGCCTCAAGACAAATCCGAATCATGCCGCGAACGTCTCCGGGCTTTTTACATAGACCGGCAACGGTTTGTGTGAAAAGTCGCATTACCGGGTTGATTTCTTTGATGACATGATCGCCTTCGGGAGTGAGAGTGCACATTCGATTAGAACGGACAAAGAGCGAGTAACCGAGCTGATTTTCAAGTTTTTCGATTCTTCGACTGACCGACGAAACATCGATGCCGAGTTCAACTGCGGCTTTGTTCATCGAGCCTTTTGATGCAACACTGAGAAAAATTTTCCAAGCATCCAAATCATCGACGTTGAAGTGTTTTGTCATGAAGTTCCTTGAAAAATAAGGGGATAACAAGTTGTTGCGATCATTCTTATGTATTTTAGCTTTGCATAGATGCAAAACTCAATGCGTAGAAACATTGCGAAACATCGGTCAAAAGGAGTACAAAGCATAGTATCCGTGCAAACGGAATAACCATAAGGAGAGAGATATGGAATTTCTAACGTTGCTTTTGTATTTGGCTTCGTTGTGGGTGTTGTTTAAGCATCCGCAAAAAGAAGCTCTGGCTTGGAAGTTGTTTTTGGCCGCAACCGGTGTTTGCTTCGGCATGTACTTCATCAGCAGTTGGCCGTCTTTGTTGCCCTTCGGTGCATACTAATTTACGGAGGGTGGACAAATGAATCTTCGCTGGATGAATCATCAGAGCTTTTCGACGATTATCGCCGTTTGCTCTTTGTTGGTGCTGGCCATTCCGGTCGGTATTGCCAATATGTACTTGGGATATGTGGTCGGTGAGTCTCCCTGCACGCTGTGTTGGAATGAACGCATCGGCATGGTGACCTTCGGTGTGGTTGCCTTGTTTATGGCCGTCTACGGTCCCAAGCTGAAATATATCGGCACCATGATGGTGTGCGCCGCCTACGGTTTGTGGATGACGGCTCGCCATACGTCTTTGGACGGCTGGTCATGGGACGTCGGCATGGGGTTCGGTACGGCCATTTTCGGCGCTCATACTTACACTTGGGGCGTTGTCGTTTATTGGGCTGTGGTATTTGTTCTCGGTTTGGTGCTTTTGATGGTTGCCAAAGATCCAGTGCTGATGGAAAAACTCAGTGAAAAGGATTGTAAACCGCAACCGCTTTCGCCCTTTGTGTCCGTGATCTTTATTCTTTCGATGATTGTCGTGGCTTCCAATGCCGTTCAGGCTTTCTTCCAGAACGGTATTCCGCCGTTTTCCGGCAAGGGCGAACCCGAACGCTTCACAATGGATTTGACGACGGCCGGAGAACGCTGGACGACCGGTGTATGGAATCGTCTGACCAAGCCGATTTCTTTGACCGGCAAGAATACGGTCGACTCTCCCTACATTGTCGGAGCAAGCGAACCGAAGTTGTTCAAGTTCAACGAAAAGTCGGCCGACGGTGCCATTGCCAACCTGAAACCCGAATTGAAGCTCGTCAGTACAAAAGACTTGCCCTTCAAAGCCACCGGTTTTATGGGTAACGGCAATGCAGCCGGTATTTCCTACAATCCGGAAAAGAAGCTTTTTGCCGTGGTTTCCAACGAAGCAGGCATCTACTTCACGGATGAGTCTTTGAATGTCACGCATCGTGCCGTTCTCGATAAGGTCAACGGTTACGATATTCGCTATACGGCCGATACGACTTGGGTCGGCGGTATGGTGATCAATACGGGCGACAACAAGACGCTTTGGGCTGTCGAACCGACCGATAAGGTCAACGACTTCAAGGACTGGAATACTTTCCGCGAAAGTACGAAGAACTTGAAGACTTCCTGGTATCGCGATCGTCCGGTTGTCACGACCGTGCGAGCAAAGAAGGCTCACGTGGCAACGATTGCCGCCAACGAATCGGCCGATACGTTCTACATGATGAGCGTTCCCAACGAAGTCGTCGGTCACAGCGTGTTGATCAAGGTAGATGCATCCGACTTGATGTTGAGTGCGGAAACCGTTTTGAAACCTGCAGCCGGTTTGGCACTCAAGGACGGTCGCAATTTGAAGGACTACTATGTTGTCGGTATGACTATGCACAAGGGCAAGTTGTTGGCTTACTCCAAGCAGTACAACACGCTTTTGGTGGTGGATCCTCAGACGGCTCAGGTCCAAGACGCCTACGCAATGCCGACGATGAGCCAGGCTCACTCGATGACGGTGTTTAACGGTCAGATCGTGATGCTGGGGTCTGAAAACGGTAAAGATATCGTTTATACGGTGGCTTTGCCTGAAGAACTTCGCTAATTTTCAAATTGGACTGCGAGGACGGCCGGTGTCGACCGTCCTCTATTCCTATAGGACAAATCGAAAACACGACCGCATGCAGAGATTGTTTTCGCAATATGCACGTACGGCCATAGTGCTGACGGCACTGATTTGGAGTACGGGAGGCGTAGTTGTCAAAACCGCGGATTGTTCCGCAATGGTTTTGACGGCATTGCGCTGTCTGTTTGCCAATGCCGTTTTAATTGCGGTCTTTTACCGGCAGATTCGTTTCACATTTTCGAAAGTTCAGATTGCCGGAGCCATTTCCTATTGCTCCATGGCCTGTACCTATGCTTTGGCAACAAAATTGACCACGGCAGCCAATGCAGTTTTGCTACAGTATTCGGCACCGGTTTTTGTTGCAATCCTTTCGTGGTACATCCTCAAGGAAAAAATTACACGACAAGACCGGGTCACTGTCGGCTGCGTCTTTGTCGGCATGGTTCTCTTTTTCTCCCAAAGGCTCGATATCGGCAGTGTCTTGGGTAATGTTTTGGGACTTGTCAGCGGCATATCTTTTGCCATATTTGTGATTTGTTCGCGGTTGCAAAAGGATTCGAGTCCGGTCGGAGCCATCATTTTGGGGAATTCTTTGGCATTTTTGTTGGGGGTGCCCGAAATGCTATCGGTGCCGCCTACTGCGGACGTATGGCTGTCCGGCATTTATTTCGGGGTCGTTTACGGCGGTCTGGCTTTTGTTTTCTACACCGGTGCCATCGTTCACGTTTCGGCAATCACGGCGATTTTGATTGCAACGATTGAACCGGTACTCAATCCCGTATGGGTCTTTTTGGTCGTAGGAGAAGTTCCGGGTATCTCCACTTGTATCGGTGCGGTCGTCGTCATATCGGCATTAATTTGGCGAAATTGCGTGGTCGAGCGTCAAAAATTTCGGCAATGAACAAGGGTGTGTACAACACCCCGAAAATCGTTTAAAACGCGTTTTAGTGCCCTTGACGGGCATTTTTTGAATTTCAGAGCGTTTTCTCAAGGTCGGTGAAGGAATTTGTCGCCGCAAATCGCTAAAATAGACCGATTGTGAAAATTCAACCGAAAAGAAGTGCCCTTGAAGCGGCAATTCTTTTTTCGACGACGAGATAACGGACACTATGGCGCAAGACGACGATAACAAGACTCTTCCGGGGGAAGAAAACCAAAACCAGACCGAGGAAGCGACTTCGGGCGTGGAGGGCGAAGCCAACGGCATGCCGATTTCCTATTCTTTGGAAACGCTGCCTGTGACGCTTGAAAACGAAATGAAGCGCTCTTACCTTGATTACGCCATGAGCGTGATCGTGGGACGTGCTCTGCCCGACGTGCGAGACGGTTTCAAACCCGTGCATCGTCGCGTGCTTTTTTCCATGCACGAATTGGGTAACGACGCTTCCCGCCCCACCAAGAAGTGTGCGCGTGTGGTGGGTGACGTGATCGGTAAGTATCACCCGCACGGCGATCAGGCCGCTTATCAGACCTTGGTGCGTTTGGCTCAGAGTTTCTCGATGCGCTATCCCTTGGTGTTCGGTCAGGGTAACTTCGGCTCTATCGACGGCGACGGCGCTGCCGCCATGCGTTACACGGAGTGTCGTTTGGAGCGAATTGCCGAAGCTATGCTCGACAACCTCGACGAAGATACGGTCGACTTTGTGCCCAACTTCGACAACTCCGAAAAAGAACCGGTGGTGTTGCCGGCACGTTTGCCCAACCTTTTGATCAACGGCTCGGCCGGTATTGCCGTAGGCATGGCCACCAACATCCCGCCGCACAACTTGGGCGAATGTATCGACGCTTGCCGCCACCTATTGCATAATCCCGATGCCTCTATCGACGACTTGATCGCCCGCATGCCCGCGCCGGATTTTCCGACCGGGGCCATCATCTACGGGCTCAAAGACGTGCATGCCGGTTACCGCACCGGGCGCGGTCGCGTGGTGATGCGTGCGCACACCCACTTTGAAGAGCTCAAAAACGGCCGTCAGGCTTTGATCGTCGACGATATTCCGTATCAGGTCAACAAGAAAGTGCTGGTCGAATCGATCGACCGCCTGATGCGCGAAAAGAAAATCGAAGGCATCAGCGAGTTGCGCGACGAGTCGAGCAACACCGTTCGCATCGTGATGGAACTCAAGCAGGGTGCGTTCGGCGAAGTGATTCTGAATAACCTCTATAAACTCACGAGTCTGCAGTCGACTTTCGGCATGAACATGGTGGCCTTGGTCGACGGTCAGCCGCGTTTGTTGAACCTGCGCCAAATCATCGAAGCGTTCCTGCGTCATCGTCGCGAAGTGGTCAACCGCCGTACAATCTTCCGCCTGAACAAAAACCGCATGCGCGGTCACATCTTGGAAGGTCAGGCCGTTGCATTGAGCAATATCGACGAATTCCTGATGATCATTCGCAATGCGCCCAACCCGCCCATTGCCAAGAGTCAGTTGATGGCTCGCGGTTGGAAGTCGGAACTGGTTTCGGCACTGTTGCTCGCTTCGGGCGCCAATCCGGAAGCGTATCGCCCGGTCGAAATCGATGCACAGTACGGGCTTGACGCCAACGGCGAATACCATTTGAGTCCGTTGCAGGCCGACCGTATTTTGCAGATGGCTTTGCAGAAGTTGACCGGTCTCGAACAAGACAAGATCAACGACGAGTATCGCGAATGCAATGCGCAGATCACGGACTTGCTCGACATTTTGGCCAGACCCGAGCGCGTTGTTCAGATCATGGACGAAGAGCTCGAAGAACTCAAAACGAAGTATGGCGACGCCAGACGCTCGGAAATCGATCACTCGGGCGACCCGAATTTCAACCCCTTGGATTTCGTGCCTAACGAAACCGTGGTGGTGACTTTGTCTCGCGAAGGCTATGTCAAGCGTCAGTCCTTGACCGAATACCGCAGCCAGCGTCGCGGCGGCACGGGCAAGATCGCCACTCGCATGAAAGAAGGCGACGTGATCGAGCAGCTCTTTATTGCCAACAGCCACGACAAGATTTTGTGCTTTAGCGATTTCGGTATCGTTTACTCGTTGGATGTCTATGCCATCCCCGAAGGTGCTCGCAACAGTAAGGGCAAAGCCATCATCAACCTGATTCAGATGCAGGAAAACGAACGCATCAACGTGATTTTGCCTGTGAAGACCTTTGCCGATGATCACTTCGCGTTTATGGCTACGGCCAACGGCTACGTCAAAAAGACGCCTTTGACCGAATTTGCCTCCGTTTTGCGTAAAGGTAAGCGCGCCATCAATTTGGAAGAGGGCGACACTTTGATCGGTGTGGCCATCACCGACGGCAAGCACGACATCATGCTCTTTAGCTCGGAGGGCAAGGCCACGCGCTTTACCGAAGAGTCCGTGCGTCCGATGGGGCGCACCACGCGCGGCGTGCAAGGCATGCGTTTGAAGGGTGCCAAGGTCATTGCCATGGTGGTTGTCAACGACGAAAACAAACTTGTTTTGACAGCCTGCGAAAACGGCTACGGCAAGTGCACGCCCGTGAGCGAATACAAGCTTCACGGTCGCAATACGCAGGGCATGATCGCCATTCAGATGAGCGAGCGTAACGGCAACATGGTTGCGGCTACCTTGGTCGATCCGGGCGATTCGGTCATGTTGTTGACAAGTCTGGGCAAACTCGTTCGTACCGAAGTTTCGAGCATTCGCGTCTTGAGCCGCTCGACGCAGGGCGTGACGCTGATTGACGTCAAGGACGATCGTCTGGTGCGCATCACGCGAGTGGCCGATGACGACGCCGACAAAGACGAAGCGGCCGAAACGGATGAAATGACGGACAATCAGGACACGCAAACGACGGATACGGCAGTCGATAACGACGACGGTTCGTCCGAATAAAAACGTCAGGCGACGATTTTCTTTGACGGCAAAACAAAGAAAACGTCGCCTTCGTTGTCTGATGCGAAAGGAAAAGTATTTTTAGGGAGTGCAAATAGATGAGTCGCGTATATAACTTTTCGGCGGGTCCGGGTGTTTTGCCTGTGACGGTTTTAGAAGAAGTTGCTGCCCAAATGGTGGATTATCACGGTCAGGGCATGAGTTTGGTGGAAATGAGCCACCGCGGAGCAACCTTTACCCAAATCATCCGCGAAACCAAAGAGATGTTGCGCGATCTGCTGTCCGTGCCCGAAACGCATGACATTTTGTTGCTGCAAGGGGGCGGACACATGCAATTTGCCATGGTTCCCCTGAATCTGTTGGGGGCTGCGGCCGAAGCCACCTACATCGTCAACGGCATCTGGTCAAAAAAAGCCGCGGCCGAAGCGCAAAAGTTCTGCCATGTCAACACGATCGGCACGCCCGTGCGTGCGGCCGTGCCCGACAGCGAAGACATCATTGTTCCCAACGATGCGGCCTATCTCTACTACTGCATGAATGAGACTGTGAACGGCCTGGAATTTAACTACGTACCCTCGGCGCCCGAATGCGTGCCCTTGGTTTCCGACGTGAGCTCCAACTTCCTGTCTCGTCCGATCGACTTCAAGCGCCATTCGCTCGTGTTTGCCGGTGCTCAGAAAAACTTCGGGCCCGCAGGCTTGAGTGTTGTTATCGTGCGCAAGGACCTCTTGGGTATGGCCGACGAAGTCTGCCCCACGATGCTCAATTACGAAGTTCACGCGCAGGCCGAAAGCATGTACAACACGCCGCCCACCTTTGCTATTTGGGTCGCCAACTTGGTGTGCCGTTGGTTGCTCGACGAAGGCGGCGTCGAAGTCATGAACGAGCGTGCCAAGGCTCGTTGCAAACTGGTGTATGACGCTATCGACACCTCCGACGGTTTTTACATCAACAACATTGCAGCAGCTCACCGCTCGCGCATGAATGTGGTCTTTAACATCGCCGAAGAAGCGCTCACCGATCTCTTTATCCGCGAAGCCGAAAAAGAAAACCTCAAAAACCTCAAGGGCCACCGCTTGGTGGGCGGGTTGCGCGCCTCGCTCTATAACGCCATGCCGATGGACGGCGCCAAGATTTTGAGCGAATTCATGCGCGAATTTGCCCGCAAGCACGGTTAAGTTTGATTGCGAGGTTAATGATGAGTCAAGAAAATACCCAAACCGAAAACGAAGAGCGCATTGCCGAGCTTCGAAAAGAAATCGATTCGCTCGATGCGCAAATTATTGCCTGCTTGGTCAAGCGCGCTCAGTGTGCGCATGATGTCGGTGTGGCCAAAGGGGGCGCTGCGGTATATCGCCCCGAGCGCGAACGCCTGATTTTGGAGCGCATGGTCAAATTCGCCCGCGATTGCGGGTCACTTTTGACCGATAAAGCTGTGGCCGAGCTCTACCAAGATATCGTGGCCGCGTGCCGCGCCGTCGAAGGCCGCCCCAAGGTTGCCTATCTGGGGCCGCAAGGCACCTTTACCGAAATGGCGGTGATTTCTCAGTTCGGGCGCAATATCGATTTGATGCCGATGGCCACGATCGATGCCACGATCAAAGCGGCCGAGTCCGGCGTTGCCGGCTTTGCCGTAGTGCCGGTGGAAAACAGCACTCAGGGCTCGGTGACGCTTACTCTGGATTTGCTCTTTACGACATCGTTGACGGTGATCGGCGAAGTCAATGTGCCGATTGCGCACAACCTGATGAGTCGCACGGGAAAACTCACCGACGTTCGTCGCGTGATGGCCCATCCCCAAGCCTTGGCGCAATGCCGCAATTGGCTCTCGACCCATTTGCCCGATGTCGAGCAGCTCAGCTGTACTTCTAACGCTCAGGCCGCCGTCGAAGCTTCGAAAACCGAAGGTGTGGCCGCCATTGCCGCCATGCGTGCCGCTGAAATCTACGGGCTAAACATTGCCGCACATGCCATTCAGGACGATCCGCGCAACACCACGCGCTTTTTGGTGTTGTCCAAGTCGCCCGTGGGGCATGAAAAAACGGTGGAAAACAAAACGTCCTTGGTCTTTTCGGTGCCCAATCGTGCAGGGTGCTTGCTCAAAGCTTTGGAGCCGCTTTCCAAACACGGCGTGTCGATGATGCGCTTGGAAAGCAGACCGGCACGCAACGGCGCTTGGGACTACAACTTCTATGTGGACGTGCAGGGACATCAGGAAGACGCTGCGGTTGCCGCAGCTCTGAAGGACATGTCCGAAATTGCCAGTTTCTTTAAAGTGCTGGGTTCCTACCCGGTTGCCGCCGCATGGGCGGGCTAAAACAAAAATATTGCAGGGAGTAATTGAAGATGGCTCAACAAGGTTTTGTTGCCAAAGACTATATCGGGGAGATTTCTCCCTACGTGGCCGGCAAACCCATCGAGGAAACGGCAAAAGAATACGGACTTGATCCGACGAAAATCGTAAAGCTTGCCAGTAACGAAAACCCCTTGGGTATGCCTGAGTCGGCCAAAAAGGCCATGGTCGAGGCTGCTTGCCACGCTTTCCGTTATCCTGACGGCAACGCGCGTCACTTCCGAGGCGCTGTCGCCAAGTTTTTGGGTGTGAACGACTCATGGGTGATTGCCGGTAACGGTTCGGACGAAATTTTAGGTTTGATTGCCCGCTTGGTGTTGGCACCTGGGACGCGCTGCGTCTATTCTCAGTATTCGTTCTCGGTTTACGAGTTAAGTGCTCAGGAAAACGGTGCCGAATGTGTACAGGTGCCGGCCAAAGACTTTGCCGTGGATTTGGATGCCATTGCCAAAGAGTGTCAAGTGCCGGGCACGCGCTTGGTCTTTATCACCAATCCCAACAATCCGACGGGTTTGGCTTTGACAAGTGAAGAAATCGAGCGCTTTATCGAGTCGGTTCCCAAAGACTGCGTGGTCGTCTTTGACGAAGCCTATTGCGACTATTTGCCGTCCGAGATGCGCGTGGATTCGGTTGCGTTGGTCAGAAAGTTCCCCAACGTTTTAGTGACGCGCACCTTCTCCAAGGCATACGGTTTAGCCGGGTTGCGAGCGGGCTACGCGGTGGCGCAGCCCGAAATGATCGAAATGATGAATCGAATCCGCCCGCCCTTTAACATGAATTATTTGGCGCAGGCTGCAGCTGCCGGCTGTATCGACGATCAGGCATTCTTAAAGACCGTCTACGAAACCAATCGCGCCGGCGTCGAAGATCTTCAAAATTTCTTTGGCGAACAAAAACTTACATACTTAAAGACCTGGGCCAACTTCATTTTGGTGAAGGTGGGTCGAAAGGCTGCCGAAATCAATACCGAGCTCTTAAAGCAAGGTGTCATCGTGCGCCCGGTCAAAAGCTACGGCTTGCCCGAGTGGCTCAGAATTTCCGTGGGTACGGCCGAAGACAATCGCCGCTTTAAAGAGGCTTTTGTGGCGGCACGAAAGACGCTTAACGTCTAAAAACAAGAAGAAGGAAATCCGAACATGCAGTTGGCTTTGATCGGTGTGGGCTTAATCGGCGGTTCGGCCGCTTGGGCCATGAAAAAGGCCGGGATTTTTGATTGTGTTTCCGCCTGCGACTTGCGCATCGAAAACGTGCAAAAAGCGGCCGACCTCGGTATTGTCGACAAGGTGGCCGCCAATATCGAAGAGGCATTGAATGAGGCCGATGCCGTGATGTTGGCTGTGCCGGTGCTGGCCATGGAAGCCGTTTTTAAAGAAGTCGGCCAATACGTCAAAGATACGGCCTTGATCACCGATGTCGGATCCTGCCGTCAGTCGGTGATTGCGGCGGCTAAGAGGTCTTTGGGCGAAAAATTTAAAAACTATGCGCCCGTGCACCCGATTGCGGGTGGCGAAATGCCCGGCATCGAATATGCCCAAAGTGATTTGTTTGTCGGTGCCAAAGCGATCTCTACGCCCGAATTCGGTATGGACGTCGAAGCGGTTCAATTCTGGGAAAAGGCTTGGAAGGCGGCAGGTTCCAACGTTTTGCGCATGACGCCCGCTGAGCACGATACTGTTTTTGCCGAAGTCAGCCACGTGCCGCACATTTTAAGTTTCGTGATGGTCGACAGTCTCCTTTACGGGGACGACTTCGACCGACGCCTGTCCTTTGCCGGTGCCGGGTTCAGGGACTTCACCCGCATTGCCGCCTCAAGTTCCAGAATGTGGAGCGACATCTGCATTGCCAACAAAGAAGCGATTCTGACTTCGCTCAAAGGCTTTGAAGCCGACTTGGCGCAAGTCACCCGCGCCATAGAAAAGGGTGATATTGCCGCCCTTGAGCGCGTTTTTGAAAAAGCCAGCGCCGTGCGGCGCAAACTTTTTGTGCGCAAACCCTTGCACTAAAAAACAATTGGAGCCAAACCCCATGACTCAGAGAAGAGAAAAATTGACCGTGACGCCGATTGCGCATGCCAAAGGCACAGTGGCGTTGCCCGGCAGCAAATCGATCTCCAATCGAGCGCTTCTTCTGGCGGCGCTCTCCGAAGGCACTACGCGTTTGACGGGGTTGTTAAAGGCAGACGACACCGATCGTATGATCGACTCTTTAGGCAACCTTGGTGTTGAAATCGTGCGCGAGAGCGACGATTGCGCCGTTGTCAAAGGTTGCGGCGGCGTTATTCCCAATCGTCAAGCCGAAATCTTTGTCGGCAACGCCGGCACCGTGGCTAGAACTCTTTCGGCCGTGCTGGCTTTTGCCGGCGGCAACTACCGCATGGACGGTGTGGAGCGAATGCGCGAGCGCCCGATTGCTGACTTGGTCGATGCATTGCGTATGTTGGGCGCCGATATCGAATATGAAATCAAAGAGGGCTATCCGCCTTTGGTCTTTAAACCGGCTCAGTCGGTTGCCGATTCGGTCAAGGTCAAGGGCAATGTGTCGAGTCAATTCTTGACAGCCGTGTTGTTGGTCTCTCCCTTGTTGGCCAAGTCCCGGGTGCTTACGATTGAAATCGAAGGCGAATTGATCAGCAAGCCCTATGTGGAAATGACGGTGCGCATGATGGCCGTTTTCGGCGTGACGGTGGATAAGACCGAAACGGGTTTTGAGGTCGCAGCCGGTCAAAGTTACAAGACGCCGGGCGACTATCGCGTCGAAGCCGACGCTTCTGGCGCAAGCTACTTCTTGGCGTTGGGTGCCATGACGGGCGGCCCTGTCACGGTTTTGGGCGTGGGCAAAAATTCCATTCAGGGCGACGTGGGCTTTGCGCAGTATTTGAGCGAAATGGGGGCGACGGTCGAGATGACGGAAGACTCCATTACGGTCTCGAGAAAAGAGGGGCAACCCTTGATCGGGCTTGAGCTCGATTGCAATGCGATTCCGGATGCGGCAATGACGTTTGTGCCCATGGCGTTGGTCACCGAAGGCCCCATTCGACTGACCGGTATCGGCTCCTGGCGTGTGAAGGAAACCGATCGCTTGACGGCTTTGGCCACAGAAATGAATAAGTTCGGAGCCATTGTTGAAGAGGGCACGGATTGGCTTTGCATTCATAAGCCGGGCGATAAGCCCGTGGACGCCGAAATCGAAACCTATGACGACCATCGTATGGCCATGAGTCTGTCTTTGGCGGCAGTGGCCGGTGTCAACGTCACGATACTTGATCCTGACTGCACGGCCAAGACCTTCCCGACATACTTTGAGTTGCTCGAAAGCCTGCGTTGCGAAAAATAGAGCCGTCGGCGTAAACTCAAAAAATCGTCTTGAAAAATTTTGAACGGAAAAACATCCTATGAACGAAAAAATCGACGTCATCGCCATCGACGGACCGACTGCCAGCGGTAAGGGCACGGTGGCTACTTTGGTTGCGCAAAAACTCGGTTGGCACTATCTCGACAGCGGCGCACTTTATCGCATCGCCGCCTTGGTGTGCCTGAAAAAGGGGATCGATCTCAAGGATGTTGTCGCCTGCGAGGCTTGCGCACGTACGATGGCGCCGATTTTCAAAGACAACAAGATTTACTTGGACGGCGAAGACATTACCGACGCCATTCGTAAAGAAGAAGTCGGATTGGCTGCAAGCACCATCGCCGCCATCCCCGAAGTACGAGACGCCCTTTTGGACGTTCAACGCGCCTATCGTCGTTACCCCGGGCTGGTGGCCGATGGGCGAGATATGGCAAGCATCGTGTTTCCTGACGCCGGCTTGAAGGTTTTTCTGACGGCTTCGGCCGAATCGCGCGCCAATCGACGCTTTAAACAGTTGATTGCAAAGGGAATTTCTGCTAATCTAACCGACCTTACGCACGATTTGATCGAACGCGACCGTCGCGATCGAGAACGTGCCGTGGCGCCTTGCGTGCCGCACGAAGAAGCACATGTGCTTGACAGTTCCGATTTGACCATTGATCAGACGGTCAATCAGGTGCTCGATTGGTGGCAGGAAACGGCTCAAAAAGCCTGACCGTACCGAGCACAACGTGCTAAAATGATTACTTTATTGCCCGCCGAACCGGAGTCGGCGGGTATATTTTGATTGAAACACCACCCAGCAAACGCTTGAAGAATCGACATCCACAGATTTCGAAAAGCGCTCTCCGGTCG
>ERZ1035006.1741-NODE-1741-length-13553-cov-6.045636_pt1 | contig 13553 bp, 8 predicted proteins | sample MGYA00520694_ERZ1035006 | MGnify/ENA primary metagenome ERZ1035006 (study PRJEB33766, sample SAMN09781746) | gut metagenome | biome: gut microbiome | host: Homo sapiens | place: Madagascar | study: EMG produced TPA metagenomics assembly of the PRJNA485056 data... | reverse complement strand
CTGGAGAAAACATTTTGTTTTTTCGTCTGTCTGCTTGACAGGGAGCGGTTCAAAAATTCATCCACCTGTCTGACCTGCATTTGGGAAAGCGGGTCAAAGAAGTCTCCATGCTGGAGGACCAGAAATATATCCTTCAGCAGATTTTGCAGATCATCGACACGGAAAAGGCTGAGGCCGTACTGATTTCCGGGGATATTTACGACAAGAGTATCCCCTCTGCCGATGCCGTCGCTGTATTTGACGATTTCCTCTGCCGCCTCGCGAAGCGTGACCTCCAGGTATTTATTATCAGCGGCAACCACGACAGTCCGGAGCGGCTGGCCTTTGGGGGCCGTTTGATGCAGAGCAATGGCATCCACATTTCCCCGGTATACGACGGGCACCTTCAGCCCATCACCCTATATGACAATTTTGGCGATGTGCATTTCTGGCTGCTGCCATTTCTGAAGCCGGTTCATGTCCGTCAGTTTTTCCCGGAGGAAACCATTGAAAGCTATACGGATGCCTGCGCCGCTGCCGTTGCGCATATGCCGCTGGACAAAGGGGCGCGCAATGTACTCCTTACACATCAGTTTGTCACCGGCGCCGAAACCTGCGATTCGGAGGAGCTCTCCGTAGGCGGCACAGACAATGTGGATGCCTCTGTGTTCGCGGACTTTGACTATGTGGCGCTGGGCCACATCCACGGCCCTCAGAATGTGGGCTCGAACCGAATCCGCTACTGCGGAACACCCCTCAAGTATTCTCTCTCCGAGGCCACCCATCATAAGAGTGTTCCCATTGTGGAACTGGGAGAAAAGGGAGAACTGCATCTGGATCTGGTTCCTCTGATTCCCAAGCATGATCTGCGGGAAATTCGGGGCAGCTTTTCGGAATTGACAGATAAGGCATATTACGACAACACCGCCACCGATGATTATTTGTATATTGTTCTCACAGATGAAGAGGATATCCCAGAAGCCAGCGGAAAACTCCGTATGATCTATCCCAATTTTTTGCAGCTCAGCTATGATAATACCCGCACCAGAACCACGCAGGTTGTAGACTGTGCAGAAAATGTGAAACGAAAAAGCCCGCTGGAGCTGTTCGATGAGCTGTATCAGGCACAGAACAATCAGCCTATGAGCGAAACGCAGCGTGCATTTGTGCAGGAACTGATGGATGCCATTGAGGAGGGGAATGCATGAGACCTTTGAAATTGACGATTTCCGGCTTTGGCCCTTACGCAGGTACGCAGGAATTGGATTTTTCCCAGCTGGGCACCAGCGGTCTCTACCTGATTACAGGCGACACCGGTGCGGGCAAAACCACTATTTTCGATGCTATCACCTATGCCCTGTTCGGAGAGGCCAGCGGCGACAGTCGGGATGCCTCTATGCTGCGCTCCAAATATGCCTCCCCGGATACCCCAACCTATGTGGAATTGGCCTTTGACTGTGGCGGAAAAAACTATACCGTGAAGCGCAATCCTGAGTATTCCCGTGCAAAGGCGCGGGGAACCGGAAGCACAAAGCAAGCCGCAGCGGCAGAGCTCATTTATCCGGATGGGCATCCAATTTCCAAGCTGAAGGAAGTTAACGTTGCTATTCGGGACATCATCGGCCTGACCCGTGAACAGTTCTCCCAGATTTCCATGATCTCTCAGGGAGATTTCCGGAAGCTGCTGCAAGCCGGAACTGAGGAACGGCAGAAAATTTTCCGGGATATCTTCGGGACAAAGTTCTATGACCTCCTGCAAAGCAGTCTGAAGGATAAGGCTCTGGAAGTAGGTCGCCAAAAAGACGAAACCTCCCGCAGTATCCGGCAGTATGTGCAGGGCATCACATGTAACGAAGATTCCGCGTATTTCCCTGATGTAAAAAAAGCCAAGGACGGCCAGCTGCCCATGGCGGAGTTCCGGAAGGTACTTGAAGTAATTCTGGATGAAGACACCCAAGCGGCGGAGAAGCTGGGCGGTGAGCTGGAAACCGTAGAAATAAGATTGGACACAGTTAAGAAGCAACTGACCGAAGCCCAAAACCGTCAGGAAACGGGAAAACTGCTTGCACAGCGGCAGAAAGAGGAGCTTGATTTATTCGATCAGCTAAAGGAAGCTGAAGCCGCACGGAATGCCGCCAAGGATACGGAAACCCGGCAGAAAGAACTGAGAGAACAGCTCGCCAAGTGGGCTTTGCAGCTGGACGACTATGACGCACTGGAAAAGCACGAAACTGCGCTGGAAGAAACGAAAAAGAGCCTTACCAAGGCTGAACAAGATCAGGAGACCGCCCGGCAGGATCATGACACGCTGGCAAAAGAGATCAAAGAACTGAAAACCGAGCAAGAGAGTCTCTCCAACGCTGAGGCAAAACAAACGCAGCTCTCTGGCCAGAAGAAAGAGGCAATAGAAAGCAAAGGCAAATTCACTGCGCTGCTCGCTGACATCAACAATCTGAACGAAGAACAAGAAAAGCTCACCACACTGCAAGCTGCTTTTCAGACCGCATTAGATACATCCAACCGCCTTTTGCGGGCATACAACGATAAAAACACAGCATTTCTCCGGGAGCAAGCCGGTATTATGGCAAGCACATTGACAGAAGGAGCGCCCTGTCCTGTCTGCGGCTCCATCCATCATCCAAGCCTTGCTACACTGTCTGAGAATGCTCCCACTGAGGCAGACGTTAAGGCAGCAAAGGCAGAAAACGAAAAAGCAGATAAGGACGCGCGTTCCGCCAGCGATACGTCAAATACTCAGAATGGCATCGTCTCCAACAAGAAAGACGGCGTGCTCTCTGATATTGCCGCGTTGCTTCCCGGCGTCTCTCTGGAGGATACCCCTGTTGCTGCTCAGGAAAAAGCAAACGAACTTCATGTAGAAATTGAAAATTTTGAAAAAGAACTTGCAGAAATCGAGAAAAGCATCCGCCGAAAAGAGCAACTAGACAAACTGATTCCGAGCAAAGAGAGGGAGCGTCGGAACGCCGAAAGAGCATACACGGATGCCAATACGCAGATTCAACTTCTCAACGCAGAGATGGCCAGCTTGAAGAAGCAAGTTGACGAATTGCGCAACAAGCTGCCTTTCTCGGACAAGAATGCTGCAATTGACCAACAGGAAGCCGACCAGCAGACGCTGGAATATCTGGAAAGGGACCAGCGAAAGGCAAATGAAACTTACAACGAGTGTGATAAAAATCTATCTAATGTTCAAGCTGCCATCAAACAGTTAAGTAGCCAGCTTGCCAATCAGGTCGAATGGGATGCAGAAGAGCTGACCAGACAGAAAGAATCCCTGACGCAGCAGCGGGACAAAATTCTAGGAGAGCAGAAGGACGTAAATTACCGCATCACCGCCAACACAAAGGCGAAAGAAAATATCGCATCCAAGGCTGCTGAGCTTGCAGATCTGGAACAGCGCTACATCTGGATGAAGGCTCTGTCCGACACCGCCAATGGCGATATTACCGGAAAGCAGAAAATTAAACTGGAAACCTACATTCAAGGGGCTTTCTTCGATCAGATCCTAATGCGGGCAAACATTCGCCTTCAAAAAATGTCCGGTGGGCAGTATGACCTGAAGCGTCGGACTGTGGCTGATAATCTAAGAAGTCAGGCCGGTTTGGAACTGGATATCGTCGACCACATCAACGCCTCGGAGCGCAGCGTCAACACTCTCTCCGGCGGCGAATCCTTCATGGCCTCTCTGGCGCTGGCGCTGGGCCTGTCTGACGAAGTGCAGATGTCCACGGGCATCCGTCTGGACACCCTGTTCGTGGATGAAGGCTTTGGCTCCCTTGACCCGGAAGCTCTCAACAAGGCCTACAACACCCTGGCCAGTCTGACAGAGGGCAATCGACTTGTGGGCATCATCTCCCATGTGGCAGAGCTGAAGGAGAGAATCGACAAGCAGATCGTTGTCACTAAGAATCGGGACGGCGGAAGTACGGCCGAAATCATCGTGTGAAGATCATCCGCATGCGAGGGACGTAGGCGTCAGACTTCCCCAAACACAATAAACCGGCAGACCCCACAATGAGGGCCTGCCGGTTGTCATCTTTTGGAGAAATAGGTATTTCCTGTAAAGAAATGTCTTGTGTCGCAATGCTTTTGGGGTTGGTCAGTAGACATTATGTAGCGGTAACCAAGATAGTCGGTAAAATCCAGATTATTTGACATATTTTAACATTCATCCTCCACAATTATCAAAAATTCTGTGGTTAACATCGTTGAAACAAGTAGATGAATTTGGCTACGCTTATACTGTCATTGCAGATCAGACGATATGCGTGTCACTCATAAACCGCTGCCCCCTCTCGTCATTCGGCATGGCGGCCAATCAAATTGTTGAATTCCTTCTCGGTAATTTTCCTGACCCCCAGTTCCTCAGCCTTTTTGTTTTTCGCCGTACCGGAGTTTGGCGTATTGGTTAGGAGAAAATCTGCTTCCGCTGACAGAGTTTCTGTCAGTGCGACACCCACTGCGGACAGGCATTCCCTTAGCTCGTCCCGGCTGGAAAATGTTTCGAGTTTTCCTGTGACTACGATAGTTTTACCTCTGAGCTCTTCCAGTTTTTCTGTGTCGAAAATAAAACTTGTAACCCTTTCTTCTCGTTCCTCTTTCTTCGCCTGTACTCTGGCTTTCGCCTTCTCAGACACAGTGGTGCCATATTCCAGTATCGCCGCAATCAGCTCGGCATCTCCACTCGCTTGGACTGCCTTAGATACTGTTTCCAGATGTTTTGCATCAACCAGCTTTTTCCGGAGCATGAAATAGAGCAGTGCCGGATGCTCGCAGGCCAAAGGAGCAAGCTTTGCCGCGTTCGTTTTAATATACTTTGCGTATTCCAGTCCGTTTTTATCTGTGATATCTCGGTTATCTTCGGCAAAGCCAACTGCCGCGCCGGGACGATATTTGGCGCTGACCTCGGTGATGGCCTCAACGTGCAGGATTGGAGTTATTCCTTTCGGCAAAATCGCACTTAGCCGTTCTGACAAAGCCGAAGAAATGGTCAGGTTCCCGAGATTCCAGCAGCCATCAAAGGCCTTGTCTCCAATCGTTGTCACGCTATCAGGGATCATGACACTTGTCAAATTCGTGTCCTGCGCAAACGTCTGTTTTCCAATTACTGTTACACCATTAGGGAGCGTGATGCTCATCAAGCCCATGCATGTAGAAAATGCCGACTCACCAATTACCATTATGCTATCAGGAAGCGTAATGCTTGTCAGGCTGACACATCCGCTAAACATCCCATACCTGATCTCTGTAACTCCGGCAGGAATGGAAATACCCGTCAGTCTGCTGCACCCACTAAACGCCATGTCTCCAATTGATGTCACATTGCTGGGTATGGTGATGTTCGTCAAATTGCTGCACCAATCAAATGCAAAGTTCCCAATTGACATTACACTATCCGGTATAGTAATGTTTGTCAGGTTGCTGCATCCATTAAACGCCCAGTTACCGATTGTTTTTACACTATTAGGAATCGTGACATTCTTCAAACTTTCACACGAATCAAAAGCCCAGTCCCATATTATCGTTACGCCATCAGGAATAAAAACATCCGCACTGCTTCCAATATAGCCATGCAAAACATTCTGAACAATTACAAAACCCTGTGCATCTGCCAACCCATTACAATCCCGAAATATACGGCCCCTAAATTCTGCACCATCAGGAATAGTGATGCTTGTCAGGCTGCCGCACCCGGAAAACGCCCATTCCCCAATCACTGTTACGCTGTCAGGAATATTGATGGATACCAAGTTGCTGCATCCTGAAAACGCCTCATTTCCAATCGCTGTTACACCATCGGGAATTATGAGGCTTTTCAGGTTGCTGCATCCCTCAAAGGCTCTGTCCCCAATCGCTGCCACACCATCCGGAATTACCACATCTCTTCCGGAACCCGTATATTTTTTTAATACGCCATCTTTCACACGAAAATCACTAACACTGCTCATTTGTTACTCCTCCAATTCCAGTTTTTCAATTTCCTGAATAATTTCTTTTTGCCGCTCATAAAACAGCAGTTCTTTATTATGGTTGAAATATTCCTTGCAGCCGTAGCGGCTGATGAAGCGGGCACCGTAAAAGCTGATCGTCAGCTCCGTGACCAGAATCAGCAACTCCTGCCCCTCGCCGAAGACCTCTTCGCAGAAGATAAAGGCATTGGAAAGCCGCCTGCCCGCATTGTCCGCCTGCTTTTTCAGAGCCTTTGTACGGTCATCAAAGGCAGCTTTCAGCAGTTGAAAGGCTTCTTTCCCACCCGCAGGCGCCTTTTCACTCAGCAGCGCCGTCATACCGTCCAGCGCGGCAATAGCGCTGCGGCAGGCATACTCCGTGTCTGCCGACATAGTGGATGCCTGTTTACCGGTCTGGATTTTTCTTTCCAATGCTCCAATCTGCATTCGTAAAGAAGCCTTCCCGTCTGTACCGGGTTTTGCCAGATCTATGCGTACCTTTTTGAGGATTTCCAGCAATTCCGTCTGGGTCTGCTCCACGAGACTGACCTTTTTCAGTTCCCCTGTAATCGCATCCAGTATCAGCCCCAGCAAGGCCAGCCGCTCATCAAACTTTGCTTCTTTTGCCCGAGTCTTGATGGTGTCCGGTGCTTTGCCGGACAGTATCTCATCCACCTGATAATCGGACTTGTATTTGTTGAACAGATCATAATAAATGGCAAACTCCTTCGCGATCTTTCTGTTCTGCAAATACTGGGCGACGAGCATTTCATCAACAACAATGCCGTGCTGCTCGTACAGCATCATCATATCGCTCAGGTCACTCCAGCCTCGGGCGGTAACGAAGCTTTTGCCATCTACGGTGGTCTCGATCTTGTAGAAATCGGACTTCTTAATGTCCAGATATGTAAGAATGGCGGCGTGGATCCCTTTCTTGTAGGCATATTCCTTCCACACATCGTAGTCCGGCTCCACATCCATGCGCTTCAGGCGATCCCATGTAACAATGTCGAATTCCCGGACGGAGTTGTTGTATTCCGGTGGGTTGCCCGCCGTCACCACGATCCACCCATTGGGAACCTTGTGCCGCCCGAAGATTTTGTACTGCAGAAATTGCAGCATGGCGGGTGCCAGAGTTTCGGAGACACAATTGATTTCATCCAGAAAGAGGATACCCTCCTTCACCCCGGTTTTTTCCATCATGTCATAGACCGATGCAATGATTTCGGACATGGTGTACTCAGACACGCTGTATTCCTGCCCGCCGTAAACTTTCTTCTCAATAAACGGCAGCCCCAATGCGCTCTGCCGGGTGTGGTGGGTCATGGAGTAGCTGACGAGGCCCACTCCCAGTTCTGCTGCCACCTGCTCCATGATGGCAGTCTTTCCAATGCCCGGAGGGCCCATTAAGAAAATAGGCCGCTGCCGCTCGATGGGAATTTTGTAGTTACCAAAGTCGTCTTTGGTAAAATACGCCGTCATCGCATTTTGAATTTGCTCTTTGGCCTCCTTGATATTCATGCTTCCACCGTCGCTTTCTCAGCAGCGCGATTGAAACTTGCGGAACGCGAACGTAAGGTCTTTACTAAGTCGTTCCCCCACACAGCCAGTTCCCTCACCTCATTGTGGGCAAGCTGCTGTTTCAAAAGTGCGTGGATCAGACGATTCCGCTCATTTTTCCATACCAAGATATCTTCCAGCAAATCATCTTCAAAGTACTTGTGCAAAGGATTTTTCTTGTTTTCTGCAAGTTTGATGATGCGTCTGATTTTAGAATCGATGCTCACCGGACTGCCTTTGCGGTTTTTCAGATATGCTTCCCATTGGTCAGCATGCCGAAGAATAGATTCCGTTCTGTCCTCCATGATTGCATATTCGATAAACATAGCCTCCAGATGAAAACCGTTTGCCAGCGCTTTGTTAAGCCTCTTGAACTGTTCTCTGTAATTCTCGTATTTTTGGCGATTATCAATGTGCATTTCTTCCATATTTCTTCTATATCTCCTCTCTCCGCAAAACAAGCTTGATTGCCCAAGCTGGCACATTAGGGTTGTTATAACCGTCCTCCACGAACACAAAAGCGGTATCATAGTCTGGTTTCTTTGCCGGAAAATCGCCATATCCGTCGGTGAAGTAGATCAGTCCCTTGAGATTCTGAAATTCTTTCTTCCGACGCAGGGTTTCCACATACTCGAATACCGGACGGAAATCCGTGCCGCCAAGGCCGCGGATAGTCATGGTTTTCAGGTATTCATCGAAGTCCTCCTGACAGGTAATTTTTATGTCTTCCTGAATATCCGCATCGCATTGAATGATGTGAAGATTAATTTTTGTGAAAAAGCTCTCTGTGGATTTGAGAATATTGTAAGTTTTTTGAACAAACCTCTGAACCAAATCCCCCGAGGTGGAACCGGATGTATCAATAGCAATCACGAATTCCTTAATCGCCTTGACTTCCTTGTATTCCAACGGCTCAATCAGAGGCATTTTTTCGTAAAGCTGCAAGCCGTAGGTATAGAAAATGTAATCGAACTCGTCGTCATTGATCTTCATGGTCTCACCCATAACGGCGAATTTTTTGAGAAATTCCGTGTAATCATACTTTTCTCGATTCACCGCAGACAGGTTCTGGATCATGGCACCAGAATCGCGTCCCTGCTGTTTACCGATTGTCTCCATATCTACCTGTATCCGCTCCGAAATCTTTCGCCACACCTCAAGCATTTCGGCATTTACTCCAATGGAATTTCTGTTTTCACCAGACTTACTTCCATTCTCGGAATTTGCGATACCAAAGTGTTTTTCAGCTTCTTCCCCGGTCATATACCATATTTCATGGTTATCCGCATAGAAGTATCCTCGAATTTCCGCAATCTTTTTCGGGTCAGGTATGGTCTGGCGTAGATAGGAATAAATCTTCTCTGCGGTAACATATTTCAGTTCCTGCTTGATTGCGGCAATGTATTCTGCCTGTATCTGCGCTCTGGGTGCAGCAACGGCTCTGAGGTTCAGTTCCGAGATTGCGTTCTCCACTGCAATGTCACACGCTAAATCCCAGTAGGCGCGATTCAGCGTAGGATCTATGTACATATGGCGGAACACACAGTGCATAACAATATGTAGATAGTCCCGGGTGGAGATTTCTTTTCCAGATCTATAGCTTTCCAGCACATGGCGGGGGTTATAGAGAATATGCTTGCCATCCGTCAACAGGGTAGATGAATTTATTGGATATAACGCGAGCTGACTCAGAGCCTCATCTAGAAAACGAAGATTTACCAGCAGCGTATTGCGAGAAAGGATCAGAATGTCCCGGGCAAGCTTGTCCATCTTTTGGTTCTTCTCAGACTGCGTATCCATAAATGTCTACCTCCCCATCACAACTCAATTTTATAAATTTATTCCTCTTCAAACTTCATCTGTGCTTTTCGTGCATGTTGCTCTGCTGCGCCCCCCACTTTTCCGAATATGACCGGTTTTCCGGTTATTGCGTAATCCCCGATTTCAGTTACAGTCGCCGGAATATGAATTTGACTCATAGTGCTGTATACAAATGCCCCAGTGCAAACTGTTTCAAGGCCCTGGTGAGTACCCAGTTGTCTATCGAGTGAATTCCGGAAAAGGCATGCCTGCCTATAATTTTAAATCCCACTGGCAGATTGATTTCCTACAACTTCTTGCATTTCTCAAATGTCCAATCTTCCAAATATCCCAGTTTCACTCTCTATTATTCTATCCGGCAATTTCACAACCTTCACGGTACAGCCTTTAAAGGCCTCTTTTCCAATCTTCACAACCGTCGGCGGTACGGTGATGCTGGAAATGTGTTCCCTCACATCCCTTTGCAATGCAGATATCTTTCTTTGACGATCAAAAACACCATCGCCAATTTCCGTGACGGTTTTACCCGCAATTCTTTCTGGGATAATGATATCCGAATCCAGACCTTTATAGTCATCGATGCGCAGCGTTCCGTTCTCCAATTGTGTAACTGACCATTCTTTTCTGATTTCCGCTTCTGTCTTTTCCTTAGCAATCCCCCTATTTGTAAGTTCTTTCAACGGCTTTATAACTCGTTTGGTAATATTATAAAGCTTGATCTTACCATCCGTATAAATCGCTCTCGGTTCATTCCCAAAGTCGAATACTCTTCCATCACCAATCAAAACCGAACCACGGAAGATAATGGTATCAATAATGGCACCATCAAAACAATGCTTCGGCAAAAACTCCAAGCTACTGGGCAGCTCAACGGTATCAAAACTGCACTCATCAAACATGTGCTCCCCAAATGAGGTCACCCCTTCCGGAATAAGCAGCGTCCTAAGTGATTTGCAGCCCTTAAACGCACCGACACCAATCGCCCTCAATGTGCTCGGAAGGGTTACCGAAACCAGCTTCTCGCAACCTGCGAATGTGTTTCTACCGATAGATCTATATCCTTCTGGAATAATTACCGATTCAATATTTTTGTAATTATCTGGAATACTGCCTGATACATCAGCTGTTCCGCTTATTTCTATTTCGCCATATTTCAACGGATATGTTATGTTTGTCGCATTTCCTGTGTATCTTCCAATCATCGTTGATCCGGTTTTCGGCCTCTTCCAATCCAATTTATTCGTCCCAACAGACGTCGCCTTATTTCCGTTTCCGGGATTCGATATTTCTGGGGCTTTCTTTCCGAAAACTCTTTTCTCTTGATTTTGAATTTCAAGCAAAGCCGCAGTAATCTGAACATGGCCATCTTTAATTGCAGCCTCTATTGAAGACGCAATTTCTTTTTGGGTCAATGAGTGTACAGCGTTGTATCTAATTAACGTCTCTATATCCTCCTGCTCAATAATGGCCTTAAGAACCTTTCCATTCGAACCCATAATAAAATCTTCCACACCAGCGCGCTGTTCCTGTGTATATCCGCCGATATTCTTCAGGTACTCAATCGCCGTCTTTATTTTTACTTGCGTATCCAATTTTTTGAACATTTCCGCACAGCATGCAACTGCGATACCATCCGAAAAAGCGGTTTTTGAAATCTTGGCCACCGTCTTGGGAAGTACAATCGTTTTAAGTGCGCTACAATTCTCAAAGGCCCTGTCCTCTATCAGTGCAACGCCCTCATTTAATTGAACAGATTTTAAGCCGCTGCAGCCTGCAAACGTGTAGGGCTCTATCCTCTTTATACCATCCGGAATGGTTATCGCCTGAAGGCTGCTGCATCCGTCAAACGCACGGGAGCCTATCTTCGTGACTTTTGAAGGAATTGCTATCTCTGTAATTCCTACGCACCCCGCAAACGCACTTCCATTAATAGTTCTGGCACTTTCCGGCAGCGTTACAACACCCGTTTTTCCGCGCGGACAGAACTGCACATTTTTTCCGGTTTTACTAAAAAGTATGCCGTCAATACTTTTATAAGTTTTATTGTCCGCATCCACGTCTATTCTCTTGAAATGCCTGCTATTTATAACATCACTCTGATATTCCCCGAACTTTGACACATTTCGGGGAATCATCAGACTTGTCAGGGAATCCATATCCCCAAATGCTCCCTGACCAATTTCTGTTAATGAATCTGGTAAAGCCAAAGTCTTTATAGCGGAACAGCCATAGAAAGCCTCACCCCGAATTTCAATCAACGTCTCTGGGAATCGAACGGATGTAATAAGTGAGCAGTGGGAAAAAGCCCCAAACCTTATCACCTCAACGCCTTTTGGAATCAGGACCTCACCAGTATACGCTTCGGGACAGCGTTCAAGAGATTTCATATCCCGACTATACAGTATTCCGTCTTTCTCGCAAAATGCCTTATTCTCAGGATCTACATAAAAGGCTAGAAGCTGCGGGCAATGCCAAAATCCAATTCTTTGGACGCTAGCGGGCAAAGTAATGCTCGTAACATTACACCCAGAAAACGCGTAATTGAAAATCTCTACTACGCCATCTGGGATGATAACGTCTCCACCAGTACCGTTATATTGTATCAGGTTATTACATTCTAGTGTGAAATTATCCATTTCCTTTTCTCCTTGTATTATAGAATAACAGTTTTTAGTGTCCCTCCCCAAGGACATGTGCTACACTGTAAAGGATGCTGTGAATCGGTTCGATTCTCCTACCGCAAGACGGTTTCTAAAAGGCTCCAACCACAGCCCTTTACAGTATTGTTAATCAGTCGAATTTCATCTGTGTTTTTCGTGCATATTGCTCTGCTGTGCTTCCCACTTTTCCGAATATGATCGCTTGAATACCCAATCAGAAGAGGTAGAATATTGTTGTTTTTGCCATTGATCTGATACTCACAGAACATAGAGGATTCCGCTTGTCAGGCATCACCTCTCATGAAGGCGCTCGTCTTCTATAACAACTCTGCCTCTTCGCTCACAGGCCCTCGCTGCATTCAAATTCATCATTTGAAATCGGCTCAAGCTCACCAGAATAGTTCTCCAAGAAGCTATAAGCGTATTTCCTGTTAAGCAGATCATGTATCTTCTGGTTGTAGTAATTTCTCAGACAACTATAACAGGACGGCGAGCAATTGCATCCTTTTGTGATAGCAATCGCCTTTTCAACAACTTTACGGAACTGTGCTCCATCCTCTGTCACCAGTCTTCTGACGTGACCAGCCCCACCGGCAACCGCATCGTAAAGAACTATGGAATAGATGAGTCTGTTACCGTACACAACTCTGTGCAGGCATCCTTTAATATCGTTTCGCTCAATATCAAGAGCAGAAGAAAGTGCCTCCAAAAGTGCATACATAACAGAAAGCATGACCTCTTGACTGCCAGCCTGTGGAGTCGCAAAAACCAAACGTACTACATCGGTTCTGAAAACATGGCACAGCTTATTTTTAACGAGCTTGACTTCACAGGATTTTCCCCATGGCGTAGAGTGCTTCCTCTCAAGTGTTTTCTGATGACAATTAAAGCCTGCAACTTCCATGTTTTCCGTGGTGCTCTCCGCATAACCACAATGCGGACAAACATAGAAGTCATCGTTGCATACGACCATAAGAGAATCGTTTATTGAGGTTTCCATTGCATCTGCTTTCTGCTGCAATTCATGCCCCTTTGCATTTGCTTCCCGGTAGAAATCCGGAAGCATTTCCGTAGATAACATTCCTGTCTGGAAGCTGACAATAGATCGGCGGATTCCCACAGGTCTGCTTCCAGTTTTCGAATGTTTATCATATCTATTTCTCCTTCGGCTTACGCCGATATTCTTTCGTTTCACCCCGTCACAACGGATTGCAGGGGCTGAAGATATAATCTATTATACTGCACACCTGCACCAAAAGGAAGATTTGCGTCTTCACGAACCTGGCGCAGATGCTTCCTTTTGTTTTTCTTCGCACCGGTGCAAACTGCATTTTCGTAGTTTGACCGCCGCAGTGTGAAGAAAAATGGGGTGTCCAGAGGGATGCAATCCCTTTGGCTCAGGGTTTCCAATAGGGGCGAGAAGCGCCCTGTTGGCACACGATTTTGCTTGCAAAGTCTAGTGTGTTATACCTTTTACGACCGCTGACGCTGGAAAGGGGCTGTCACCGTATGAACCGCTCCCTGTCAAGCAGACAGACGAAAAAACAAAATGTTTTCTCCAGGA
>ERZ1035006.1736-NODE-1736-length-13606-cov-3.673751_pt1 | contig 13606 bp, 15 predicted proteins | sample MGYA00520694_ERZ1035006 | MGnify/ENA primary metagenome ERZ1035006 (study PRJEB33766, sample SAMN09781746) | gut metagenome | biome: gut microbiome | host: Homo sapiens | place: Madagascar | study: EMG produced TPA metagenomics assembly of the PRJNA485056 data... | reverse complement strand
AGACCCGTGAGTTCGCTCGTTTGAACGGGTCGATTTTGTTTTATTCAGCGTTTCCTTAGAAATACTATTGACTTTTTCAAAATCATATGGTACAATAAATAAAAGCAATAATTGTCAACCGGAGGTGCTTTATGAAAACAGTCAGAACTTACTTATTCGACGCACTGGTGAACCTGGTCGGACAGTCTGTGCTGTTCCTGATTGGGGCGTTCATGTGGTTCAACGTGGCAAGCGTTATCCTCTGGGCGGTTTTTGCGGCAGGCTTCGCGGCGTTCCTTGCTTTCATGGAGCGCGGTGCTGAGCTTCGGCGCGGCGCTGATTTCCGGCACTATTTCCTGATTTCGGTGCTTCCGGTGAATGTCCTTGCGATAGCGGCGGCTGTGATAAGCGGGGTCATTGAGTACAACACCTGGATATCCGGCGCGCTTATTTATGTTTATACCCCGCTCTATCCCATCGGCATAGCTATAGGCACGCTCTGGATATCCTTTGCGTTCACCGCGATAAACCGTCTCACCCTCCGCAAAGCCTGACAGAAAGGAAGCGCTCTCATGTCGAAATTCCGCGCCTACGCGTCCGACGCGCTTATCACCCTGGCGATACACGCCCTGCTGCTGTCTGTTTTCGCGGCAAGGGCTTTCAGCGTTGACCCGGAGTACTATTCCGTGTCCGGTCTGCGCTGCATGCACCCGGTAAGGAAATTCGACGTTTTCTCCGCTCAGGATATCATTATAGCGCTGTCCCTTGCGGCTGCGGCAGGGCTCGCCCTGTCCGCTATGGAAAAGTGGTCGGAACGCAGGCGCGGCGCTACGCTGCGTGAATACACGCTGTTCGTCCTCCTGCCGTCGAATGCCGTCACTCTGGCGGCGGCTTCCGTGCTGGCAATAAGGGTCGTCAGAGTGTACACAGAGTTTAAAAGCTTTCTGCCGCACATTCCGCCGGAATCCTACGCGGGCAATAATTATGCATATGTAATACTTGTCCCGCTGGTCATGGCTGCCGTTTCAGCCGCCATAACGCTGACTTTCCTGCTGGCTGACCGCTGTACGCGGAAGAAATCATAACAAGATATTGTTAATTTTTCATCGAACTTTGCATATGATGTATCGGGAGCCTGCCTCCCGATTTTTTGTGCAAAAGAGAGACAAGTTTTCCACAGTTTCAACGGTGAAAAGTGTTGAAAGTACGGTTAAAACTGTTGAATGGTTGATTGTTTCGACCCGTTTTTCAACTCTTTTGTTGAAAAATATGCTTATCCCGCATAAAAACTAGCATTTCTGAGTTGAAAACCATGTTGAAACCGTGGAAAACTTATTTTGGAAATTTTCCACACCGCTTCCGATTTCCGCCCTGCCGCTGACGGGCTGACGCAAAAAATCCGAAAAAAACGTGTGAACCCCTTGACAAAGCCGTGCAGACATGATATAATATTAACGTTGCTGTAAAGCATTTTTACCTGACACCAGAACGAAAGTGGGCAATCGCACCGAATGGAACGCAGCTTTGATTTTGTGATACTGCTGGATATCTACGGCGAACTGCTGGCAAACTCCCAGCGTGACGCGCTGGATATGCGGTACAACGCCGACCTCTCCCTAGCGGAGATAGCCGAGGAGATGGGCGGAGTCACACGGCAGAGCGTGGTCTGCGCGATAAAAAAAGGCGAACAGCGCCTGATGGAGCTGGAGCAGAAGCTTGGCTTCGCCTCAAGGCTGAGGACGCTTTCACAGGAACTTGATCAGGCGGCGGATATAGTCAGCGGCATGCAGCAGGAGAACAACGACCAGCGCCTTGAAAAGCTCGGAGGTATCCTCGCGGATATTCGCAGCGGGCTTTGAATCAGCGCGTTATCTGTAACAGGAGGGGTGAGCACATGGCTTTTGAGGGACTTTCCGGCAAGCTGAACAACGTCTTCGGCAAACTGAAGGGACGCGGCAAGCTGAACGAAAAGGATATCAATGACGCTATGCGCGAGGTTCGCATGGCACTGCTCGACGCGGACGTCAACTACAAGGTCGCAAAGGACTTCGTGGCGCGCGTCAGCGAAAAGGCAGTCGGCGAGAAAGTCATGGACAGCCTGACCCCCGCGCAGCAGGTAATAGATATAGTTCACAGGGAACTTATCGACCTGATGGGCAACACCACCGCAAAGCTCAGCTTCCCCTCAAAGCCGCCATGCGTCATCATGATGTGCGGTCTTCAGGGTGCCGGTAAGACCACCCACTGCGCAAAGCTTGCAAAGCACCTCATCGCACAGAACCGCCGTCCGCTGCTGGTCGCCTGCGATATCTACAGACCCGCCGCTATCGAACAGCTGAAAATAGTCGGCGAAAAGGCAGGCGCGCACGTCTTCGAAATGGGTCAGACCGACCCCGTGAAGATAGCTAAAGAGGGTATTAAGTACGCAAAGGACAACGGCTTTGACGTTGTGATGCTGGATACCGCCGGACGTCTCCACATTGACGAGACGCTGATGGACGAGCTGAAAAACATCAAGCGCGAGGTAACGCCCGATGAGATCCTGCTGGTAGTGGACTCCATGACAGGTCAGGACGCAGTCAACGTTGCGCAGAGCTTCAACGAAGCGCTCGACATCACCGGAGTTATCCTCACGAAGCTTGACGGCGACACCCGCGGCGGCGCGGCGCTGACAGTCCTCGCGATAACCGGAAAGCCGATAAAGTTCGCGGGCATAGGCGAAAAGCTGGACGACCTGGAGCCATTCCACCCGGACAGAATGGCGAGCCGTATCCTCGGCATGGGCGACGTGCTGACCCTCATCGACAAGGCGAAAAACACCATCGATGAAAAAGCGGCAGCCAAGACTATGCAGAAAATGCAGGAGAACAAGTTCGACCTCAACGACCTGTACGCGCAGTTCGAACAGATCGAAAAGATGGGCAGCATTCATTCCCTGCTGAAAATGATACCCGGAGTTGCGGGTAAAGTCAGGGAAGAGGACATCGACGAGAAAAAAATGCCCCGCACCAAGGCGATAATCTCATCAATGACCCCTAAGGAGCGCGAAAAGCCCTCCATCATCGACGCGAAGCGCAAGCGCCGTATCGCGGCGGGCAGCGGCACAAAGGTCGAGGACGTGAACCAGCTTCTCAGGCAGTTCGAGCAGATGCAGAAGATGATGAAGCAGATGGGTCTCGGCGGCAAGGGAAAGGGCAAGAAAATGCGGATCCCCATGAACATGATGAAGCAGATGGGCAACATGGGCGGCCCCGGCGGATTCCCAATGTAAGCAAACAGCGGCATTGCCGTTGAAATAAAACAACATTGCCCGAAAAGGGCGGAGCTGATATGATTTCACTGTGTGTATGCACATGAATATATCAATGCTGAAAGGAGAAAATAAAATGGCAGTTAAGATCAGACTCAGAAGAATGGGCGCAAAGAAGGCTCCCTTCTACCGTGTAGTTGTAGCTGATTCCCGTTACCCCAGAGATGGTCGTTTCATCGAGGAGATCGGCACCTATGATCCCACTAAGGAGCCGGCTTTCATTAACATCGACACAGCTAAGGCTGACGAGTGGATCAAGAAGGGCGCACAGCCCACTGATACTGTTAAGAGACTTCTCAAGAAGTAATTCAGCAGCAATGCGGGCTTAGCAGCCCGTTAAGAAAAGACCGGGGCGCGTCCCCTTTATCCCACAGGAGGGACTATATATGAAAGAGCTTCTGATAACCATTGCCTCTGCGCTTGTAGAGGACAAGAGTGCAGTTCAGGTGACTGTTGACGAGCCGGACGCCGAGGGCGTTGTCGTTTACCACCTCCACGTTGCACAGGAAGACATGGGCAGAGTCATCGGCAAGCAGGGCAGGATCGCAAAGGCTATCCGCACCGTTATGCGCGCAGGCGCTGTCAGAGCAGACGAGAAGATCTCCGTTGAGATCGACTGATTCAGCAATAATAATAGGCGGAGCCGCAGGGTTCCGTCTTTATTTTATGGTGACGAAATGAAAGTAACAGAGAACGAAAACAAGGAACTGGTCAGAAAAGTCCGCGAGGGATTGGAAAGGACAGGCGGCTACTGTCCCTGCAGAATACAGCGCACGCCAGAGAACAGGTGCATGTGCGAGGAATTTAAACGCCAGATAGCCGACCCGAACTTCGAGGGCTACTGCCACTGTATGCTGTACTATAAAAGCAAAGATTAGGGAAACGCTGAATAAAACAGCGGGATGGGCAAGCCCCTCCCCTACATGAGGATCATAAATCGCAAAGCAGGTAAGGAATCCTGGATTCTTCACCTGCTTTGCTTTTATATTGAGAAATAATTTACCCTATCATTCGGTGCGCAGCGCCTCGACCGGGTCTTTCTTCGCGGCAACTCCAGCCGGGACTAGTCCGGCGATGAGCGTCAGCAGCATGCTTATCACTACCAGGATAACGCCGCCCTGCCACGGGAGAAGCGCTACGTTCGCGATTCCGGTGATGTTCTCGATTATTATATTTATCGGGATATTCAGCAGCAGCGTAACGCCTATGCCGATAACGCCCGCCGAAAATCCGACTATCAGCGTCTCAGCGTTGAACACGTTGGAAATATCCCGCTTGGAAGCGCCCATCGCACGCAGTATTCCTATTTCCTTGGTGCGCTCCAGCACCGAGATATAGGTTATTATGCCTATCATTATCGAGGATACCACAAGGGATATCGCCACGAATGCTATCAGAATATAGGATATCGCGTTGATTATGTCGCTTATCGAGGACATCATCAGTCCCACATAGTCGGTGTAGTTGATGACGTCAGCCTGGTCGTCCTCGGATATTTTCGAATCATTGTACTTCTCGATGAGCCGGGTTATATTCTCCTTGCTCTCAAAGTCGGTCGCGTATATCTGCATGGAGCTCGGTTCGGACAGGTCCGCAACGCCCAGCAGCTTTAAATTGCCGTCATATGTCGCGTCTGTGGTCTCAGGCTCCTTGGTCATATCCATAAGTTCGCGCAGCTGGTCGGTGGTGAGCACCTGCATGAAGACTGTATACAGCTTAGCAGGCTCTGCCATTCCGTTCATCTTCGCTGAAAGCTCCGCGCTCTGCTCCGGTGTGAGCGAAGCCGCTATCTGCGCGGACATCTGCGCTTTCTGCTCATCGGTCAGCAGGCTGGTCATGTCAGCGCCGGACTGTATCTGCATAAGCTGTTCCGAAGTCAGCAGACCCATCACGATCTCGTTCATCTGCTCCTCGGAGACCATTCCCATCATCGCGGACTGTATCTCAGCCTGCTGCTCCTCGGTCAGCAGCGACATGATACCCCGGTTCAGCTTCGCGCGCTGCTCCTCGGAGAGCATTCCGGTGAGCATATCCATCGCTTCCTCCTGGGACATCGCCTGCTTTTCTTCCTCGTCAGCCTGCGTGAAATCTATGCCGGTGAATACGTCCACATCGGGGTTCTCCTGCTGCTGTCTTACTATCTCGCTGCCGTTGACCTTATCTATCATGTACTCGGTCAGCGCATGAGTATACCCTATCCCGCCGGAGCGTGTGGAGGATATCAGCGAATCTGCGTCAGGCTTCAGGATACCCACTACTTTCAGCTTTGGAGCGTTCTCAACGGCGCTCTCCATGTAGTCCTGGTCGCCGCGCATATCAGTCCAGGTGCCGTCGTCGTTCTTCTGGTAAAACTCCGGCGCAGTCATCAGGCTGAACTGCATGCCCATCAGTTCGTCATAGCTGAATGACTGGTCGCCGGTGTCTATGTCGAAGCTCTCCCCCGCCATGACGCTCGCCATCATGCCCTCAAGTTCGCTCTGGTCGCGAAGACCCAGCGTGTACAGGGTCACGTCCGACAGTTCGCTGCGGTCTGATACCAGCAGCACAACCTCGTCCCAGCTTTCGGGGAGACGTCCGGCGAGCACATCGTATTCCGTTTTCAGCATATCATTGCTGAGAAGTTCCTCCCACGCGTCATAGGAACTCATGGCGCCGCTTCCCATCAGAGATGAATAGGTGCTGGTCATCTGGCTGATGTTGTCCGCCATGGATTCGCCCATCATCGCCTTCATCACCGTGGAGGGATTCACCTGGATAAGCTTGTCGTTAAGGTCGCGCCCGTAAATATACAGGTTGGAATCATAGCTGTATTTTATCTCGCTAATGCTGTCCAGAATGCCCTCAGGGTCGCTCTCGATGTATTCCTTGAACTTTTTCAGGTTGTTGGTCTGCATTTCGGACAGCATGGTCTTGGTCATCTCGGTGGAGATATCGTTGGTGTATATCCTGTCCGGGGCGCGGTCTTCATCGGCATTGTCGCGGACGTTCATCATCGAGGTCATCAGGCTGGTGTAGTCCACCGTCTCATGCTGTATCGACACCGGAAACGAAGCAAGCGTTGACCGCTCCACGCTGTTTATGTACTCCTGCACGCCGTTGGACAGCGACAGTATCAGCGCGATGCCGATTATGCCTATGCTCCCCGCAAACGACGTCAGGAACGTCCTGCCCTTTTTCGTCATGAGATTGTTCTTAGACAGAGAAAGCGCAGTCAGGAACGACATAGAAGTCTTCTTCCCCTTTTCCACGCCGGATTTTCTCACCTCGCTGACTTCCGGTTCAGCGGACGGGTCGAACGGGTCGCTGTCGCCGACTATCTGACCGTCAAGCAGCTTCACGATACGGGTGGAATATTTCTCCGCAAGTTCCGGGTTGTGCGTTACCATTATTACAAGGCGGTCCTTTGCTATCTCCTTGACAAGCTCCATTATCTGTATGCTGGTCTCGCTGTCAAGCGCGCCGGTAGGCTCGTCCGCAAGCAGTATGTCAGGGTCGTTGACCAGCGCACGCGCAATGGCTACGCGCTGCATCTGTCCGCCGGACATCTGGTTCGGGCGCTTGCTGAGCTGATTCCCCAGCCCCACCTTTTCGAGCGCCTCCTTTGCGCGTCTGCGGCGCTCCGCCTTGGAAACGCCCGAGAGGGTCAGCGCAAGTTCCACGTTTGAGAGCACGCTCTGGTGCGGGATAAGATTGTAGCTCTGGAAGATGAATCCCACCGAGTGGTTGCGGTAGGTGTCCCAGTCCGCCGACTTATATTTCTTGGTGGACTTCCCGTTTATCAGCAGGTCGCCGCTGGTGTACCGGTCAAGACCGCCGATGATATTCAGCAGCGTTGTCTTGCCGCAGCCGGACTGCCCGAGAATGCTCACGAGTTCGCTCTCGCGGAACGCAATGGACACACCCTTTAACGCGTGCACCGTCTCGCTGCCGGTCTCATAGTCCTTTACGATATTCCTTATTTCAAGCATTATGTGCTCCTTTCACGCCCGGCGTCCCCGAGCTGTTCCTCCATCGCGGCGGCAAACTTGCCGTAGAGTTTCGCGATGGTGCGTATCTCGTCCTCGGTGAAAACTGAGAGTATACTATTCATCGACTCCACCACCCGGGACATATTTTCCCGAAGGTTCTCCCTGCCGTCTTCGGTTATAGTCACCCTCACGCTGCGGCGGTCGGATTCGTCAACGGCGCGTTCTATCCACGCCCGGAACTGCAGCGAACGCAGCGTCCTCGATACCGCGGGGACTGCAACTCCCATCATCGCGGCTATGTCCGCAACAGTCGCGGGGGTGCCGCCGTGCTTCTTCGGGAACTGTTCAGCGCAGCAGAGCACCGAAAATTCCGTGGGGGTCATGCCCAGTATCACGCCGTCCGGTCTTATGCGGCTGAGTCTCTCCATGCTTCTGAGAATGCCGCTGCAGACCTCCGGCGGGTATGAGTTGCCGATAAAGTCGCTGTTTTCCCACAGCATATCAGCAAAACAGAACATTATATCACCTGCCATTTGTAGAACTTGTGCAAATATTGATTGCAGTCACATTTTAACACTGTTAAATACATTATGTCAATACTGCACAACAGATTTCAGCAGCATGCATAAAAATATCTGATTTCGCAGAAAATATTGTATCCCGATTCTGAAAATTCTGTGGCGGCGGTGAATAATATATGAAAAAGAGATGGATAGTTTTCCGGCTGGGTATTTATATTCTCGCCGGGATATACATTATGTTATGTCTGATGACCGGGCGGCTGATAATAACGGCGGGAACGGCTGTTTTTTTACTATCCGTTTACTGGCTCGGGTATTATAACAGTCTGAAATATATGATTAGTAAAAACGCGATAAATATCACCAGCGGTATTATATTCAAAAAGCACCGGGTTATCCCACTGGACAGCATATTATGGGAAATGCGGCTGACTTCTCCGCTTTTTTCCGGCTCGGCGATGACAGTTATCCACACCAGCGGTGGAACCGCGGCAGTGTTCTGCGACTTTTCAACAAGGGCGCGTTGAAAAGTTGAAAAGCTTTCAACTTTTTCAGTGGAAATCGGGGAGTTTTCAACCTTTTCAACATAGTATTTAACAATCAGTTTAATCAGGGTCGTATTTAACCGAAACAGGTTATATTTTTATTTTTTATACAGAATGTAACCGAAAGCTCAAAAACAAGCCGTAAATACTGATATTTTATATACTATACGGAATAATTCCAGAGCGTAAATATCACTATCAGTAAAAACTCAGCGTAAAACCTCCAAAAAGTTTTCCCCCGATTTCACCGTGTTTTCAACAATTCACGGTCGAAAACCAGAACTTTATAACAAAAAATGGAGGAGAACGCCGGTTCTCCTCCGTGATATTTTTATTGATTTTCAGACGTAATAGGGATTCGGCTTGCACAGCAGGATTATCAGGTCGATAAGTACTCCCACTCCCAGCAGACCGCCTGTAAGCAGCCAGAGGATACCGGTGCCTATCTTTCCCTCGTAGAAGCGGTGAATGCCCATAAATCCAAGGAACAGGCACAGCAGCACCGCTACCCACTTATTCTTGGCTCTGCCGACAGGAACTGCGGCGGCATTTGTGTTAGTGTTCACGTTATTGTTGCTGTTGTTGATGACGATGGACTGCCCCGCCGGAGCCGCTCCGCGAAGTTCCTCCACCTGCCTGCCGCAGTGGGTGCATATCACTGCGTCCTGCGGGATAAGCTGACCGCAGTGCTTGCAGAACTTCGTCGGTCCGTTGAAGACCGGCTGCTGCTGATATACAGGCTGCTGAACCGGCTGCATCTGCTGATAGCCCTGCGGCATGACCTCCTGCTGGTACATCTGCTGATAACCGGGCTGAGGCTGAGCAGGCTGAACATTCTGGGACGGCTGCTGGAATCCCCAGCCGGAATTGCTGGGGTTCACCTGCTGGGGAATACCCTGATTCGGCTGGTAATACTGCGGCTGCGCCTGCGGATATATCTCGCCTGTAGCCGGGTCTCTGTTCACCTGGCTGTCGGCTGTATTGTGCGGCTTAGTAAGGCTAACTCTTGAGTTTTCGTCCATATATACCTCCCACAAACCTGCTTTCTGGAGCAGTCTTCTGTTGTACATTACGCACTTTTATTTTACCATATCCGGCGGGTTTTGTTAAGTGTTTTTTTTCTCTTTTTTCTGGCGAGTGAGAATTTTGGAACTATTACCAAATCCACTGTGTGGTTTTTTTGCATTTCGCCGAACAGAGCCGCTCATTTCTTCTCTTTCAGCCGATGAAGCACTTGAAGAATGAACTGTTTTGCAGCCGCGGCAGAAGAAGTACGGATCACACGACAGAGCAGCTGAAAACAATGATCTGGCGCTGCTGCGGCGGCAGTGGTTGGTTATATGATAGGCAGTTTTGCAGGTACAGTTATCGGCAGCTTTGTTCATAAAGGAATTGAACGCGGTGTTATTGGCGTGGGAAAGATCGGCTTTGTTGATGAATACGGCACAGCTTTGGTGTAATTTACATATCATCAGCAGAAACGGTGTAATATATCGGAAAGCGGCAGGCATATTATTGTCTGCCGCTTATTGGTACATTATGAAGACGCTTTATGCTTCCCCCGCGACTCAATTTTCCTGATGGATTCCCCGTTAAGCACCACCGGTGACTTCTCGCTGCTGCACATTGAGATAACCCTGTCGTAAATCCGCGCAAGCGACAGATTTGGCGGTTCTTTCAGCTCGGCGGGAATAAGGTTCGTGGTAATAATCATCGGCTTTCCCGAGCGCGCTCTTGTGTCAATTATCTCAAACAGCAGCTCCATATTCCGCTCGGAGTTCTTTGTCGTGCCGAAATCGTCCAGCACCAGCAAATCCACCTTTTGCACCCGCTCAAATACACCCTCGCAGACGTTGAAATTCCCCGCGCTCCGCAGCAGCGGCAGCATGGTAGTTACCCAGACATCATAACCGCGCTCGATAAGCTCGTTCGCGATACAGCAAGCCGCAAAGGTCTTTCCCGTGCCTACCGTCCCCATGAACATCAAGCCCTTGTTCTCGGCTTTAAGCTGCTCAAAATTCTCGACATACCACCGCGCCGCTTCGACCGCCTTTGCGCAGGAGCCGTTGTCCGCCGCGAAATTAAGCTGCCTGTACGCGGGGTCTGAAATACACCTTTCCCTGCGGCACTCAATGATCTGCCGCCGCTGTTCTTCCTTTTTCGCGGCTTCCTCGCGCTCCTTACGCTCTGTTTCACACCTGCACAAGCAGCCGACAACCAAGCGATTTCCGCTTATTTCTATGCTCGTCTGCCTAGGAGTGTTGCATTTGCCGCAGTATAATAAGCCGTCATCGCCGGTATAATCCCCCTCGGCAATCACCATGTTCCTCATAGAGTTATTCGCCATTTCCAGTAAAATTGCGTCTACTTTACCCATCCTTATCACCTCAATCAAACAGCGGCTCATTGTAATCAGCCGCACTCGGCACGCTCTGCGCCATATTGTTCTTTTCAGTTTTGGAATAATTCTCCGAATATGCCCCCGACAGTATCTTCACCAGATTATCGGGCTTCATTATCCACTCAAAGTTTGCTCTGAAACCGCTTTCAGTACCCCGCCGCGTCAGAAAATCCGACCGCTCTACAAGCTCGAACAGCTGCTCAAAGGTCACTTCTCCCATAATTTCCTGCGCTCTGCGAATAAGCTCCGCCTTGTGCTGTACCGCAATGTTCGCCTGAATATCCGGCAAGTTCCTGCAAATCTCGTTGTATTTTCCGATAACAGAAGCCACAAGTTGTTCTGAAGCCGCTGCCGCCGCGCGGGTTTCTTCTGCTTCTTCTTTTCTTGTATTATTATTTAATAATGTAGAACGGTTGATAACCTGTTCATTATCGGGTTGATTTCGGTTTGATGTATCGGCTGATATACGGTTATCCGCCGGGTTGCCGTCAAGCAGCAAATCATAGTTTTTTACGGTAATGACGCTGATTTTGCTCCTCACCTCAACGGTTATGTCACCGGTTGATTTTAAGTGAGCAAGCGCGGTCTTGACCTGCTGTACCGTAAGCTGATTTTCGTTTGCTAACTCCGGTATAGTCGTAACAAACTGCCCGCGCCCCAGAGAAACACCGCGCACCGTTTCGCTTTCCCACGAAGCGCCCAGCAGAATGTGCAGAAACACCGCGCGGGTGTTAAGGCTGCCGTACCACGTCCACTCCCTGATACGCCTTGACAGCTTAATAAAGCCGTTGTTGTTCATCATAACACTTCCTTTCTGTACCTTATTCTACTGATAAAACAACTGCAAAATACTGCACGATTCATCTGTGCAGCGATTTACAGTATAAGCAGATATATAATTATCCTAAAGGACAGATGCAGCCCACCGCCGCGGCTGTTTTATCCTCGTTGCAAAGTGTCGCTCCCGTCAAAAAATCCGCCAACGAGATACTCAAACACAATGGCGTTGAGGTAACTCCGGAACAAGCAATGGCAATAAAAAAAGCGCCGAGAGATATTGTATCTCCGACGCATATAATAGACCTGCTGTTACAGGACAATAATTCCGAGCTCTTGTTACGGAAGAAATAAAAAAACCGCAAAGCGTTTAGCAATGCGGTTTGAATACGTGGCAGGGGCAGAAGGACTTGAACCCTCGACATACGGTTTTGGAGTGCGTGTTATTCTATTTTCAGTCTTTGTGCGCCGTTACGAAAATTGGCGTTATTAAGCCATTTATAAGACATCGTCTTTCGAAACTTGTTGCGTTTTTCAGCGTTTTTTCGTATTATGTGTGAACAAATTGTGAACAAGTGCACAGCGAATTTTGCAAGCGATTGCAAACCGCGCCGCTCACGGTTTTTCATTCTGATGTAGCAAATCAAGCCTATTTTCAAATTAAGCATTGACAAACACGCCAAAACGTAGCATAATAATATCAGATGTTAATAATAACGCAAAATTCCATTTAGACATTTCACCCGAATGTGCAACATTCAGCGAACTGAAACAAATCGTTACCACATTTAACGAAATCGGAGGTTAATCATGTTTCTTTATATCAAAGCTTACAGGCAGCGGGCTAAAATATCCGTGCCTAAAATGTCGGAACTGACAGGCATACCAAAGCGGACTATTGAGGATCTGGAAAAGCGCGGCGACTGCCTTGTTTCCAATGCCTTAAAAATCACCGACGTACTCGGAATCACCCTTAACGACTTGTTGACACTGCCTCCGGAGGAAGATACATAAACAATCAGATATATTAGCGTCTGCCACAAGCAGGCGCTTTTTCTTCATAATCTACTCAAAACTCGCTGATATCATTTCCACCTCTATCAGTAGGCTCGGCCGCAATTTTCCGGATCGTAAAGCCGCCCATATTTGTGCAAGCGATTGCAAAACAGCCGCCGAATTATGATTTCGGCTGACTATTTATAGACGCATATTTGACTTGTTTGTTTAGCCGCTCACGCGCCAGGAAAGGCGCACAAAGAGCGGCTCTTTTGCGGTATAGGTAAATTACACCCCTCCGACCAGAAACGCGCCCAGAGCGGCGCAGAACGCAAAAGGGAGCGCACACCGCGCCCCCTCTGCCTTATTACTGCACGTGCAGCTCATTTTTCAGCCCGTTCTGCAACACCTGCGAGAAGTTCAGCCCCGCCCGTTCTGCCATAGTGTTTAACCATGCCGGAATAGTGAGGGTTTTCTTTACCGCCTTGTTATCGTAGTAGCGGCGATACTCGAGCGTATCGCACATAACCAAAGTGACGATCTCGCCCTCTCCTGCCTTGACCGCCTTAATGTCGCTCGCTGCGGGGATCGCTTTGCCGTTCTCTTCCATGTTGTAGAGGGTTAAACACAGCGCGTCAGAGGCTGCCTCGAGCCCGTCTGCCATGTCCTCGCCCTGCGTGAAACAGTTGCTCAAATCGGGAAATGTGATTGAATAGCCCTCACTCTCGGGCTTGAAAATCGCCGGATATACGTATTTAGCCATTGTGTAACCTCCTTATATAGCCCAGCGGCTAGGGGGCTTATTTCAGCCCCGCCGCTTTTCTTATGCTCTGCTCTGTACCGTTCTTGACCTCCTCAGTGTTATGTCTGCCTACCGGGAAAGTTTCGCCGGTCACTGGGCTGTACCACAGTTCGTGGCGTTTGCCCTCTCGGACTAGGTAACAGCCGATTTTCTTTAGCTGCCGCTTTATCTCTCCGTATGTCACCTCATGACCTCCTCTCTGTATATTATTATAGCACGTATTAACACGTATGTCAATAGGTTTTTGAAAAAAATATGTATTAACACGTATTTTTTTATTATCTCCGATAGAGGAGAGAGAATGCAG
>ERZ1035006.1735-NODE-1735-length-13624-cov-4.245486_pt1 | contig 13624 bp, 14 predicted proteins | sample MGYA00520694_ERZ1035006 | MGnify/ENA primary metagenome ERZ1035006 (study PRJEB33766, sample SAMN09781746) | gut metagenome | biome: gut microbiome | host: Homo sapiens | place: Madagascar | study: EMG produced TPA metagenomics assembly of the PRJNA485056 data... | reverse complement strand
TTCTATTTTACATTTTTTAGCACGCTGACAGCCTCAGCCAGGTTCTCATTGTCGATAGAGTAAAACTCTCCCCTATCCGCAATCTCAGCACACTTAGGGTCAAGCGGCAGCTTGCCAAGCACCTTCACACCAAGCTCTGCTGCGGTCTCATCAATATGGCTCTCACCAAACAGCTTAATCTCCTTGCCACAATCAGGGCACTTGAGATAGCTGAAATTCTCTACCAGTCCAAGTACTGGAATGTGCATCATGCCAGCCATATTGTAGGCCTTCTTTACAATCATCTGAACAAGCTCCTGTGGTGATGTCACAATGACAATTCCTGTCACAGGAAGAGACTGGAATACTGTAAGAGGCACATCGCCTGTTCCCGGTGGCATATCAACGAAGAGATAGTCTATGTCTCCCCATACAACCTCATTCCAGAACTGCTTTACAACGCCTGCGATAACTGGACCTCTCCATACAACAGGTGCCTCCTCATCCTCCATAAGGAGATTGATAGAGATAATCTTGATTCCTTCCGGAGTCACATATGGGTACATACCCTTGTCGTCTCCTATTATCTGGTCATGAGCACCGAACATCTTTGGAATAGATGGTCCTGTGATATCAGCGTCCAGAATACCTACCTTGTATCCTGCCTTTGCCATCTCCACTGCAAGTGATGATGTGACAAAGGATTTTCCTACTCCACCTTTTCCACTGACTACACCAATGACATTTTTGATGTTAGAATACTTGTTCTGCTCCTCTAAAAAGCTCTGTGGATTATTCTTCTGTGCGCAGCCTTCACAGCTTGATTTGTCGCATGATGAAGCACTGCTGCAACTACTATTCTCTGGCATCTATATATCCTCCTTTTGCTCTCTTGTAACTATTTATACCCTATGTGCAGATAATATCTTTCTACCCTTACACAGTTACTTATTGTTTATGCTGTCTGTATGCCGGCACATTTCCATGTCGGGCAGTCAGACAAGCCCATAGCTGACATCATATCACAAATATTTCCTATGTCAACCAATCCTGCATGCTATTAAATTTATTTGCTGTTTTGCAAATCCCGCCCTCAGTGGTTCGCCCTGTCAACATCTATGACAGCATAATAATTATTTCCCAGCTTCTCCTTAATCTTATCAGCCACCATATCAGCCATCTCCCTATCCGTACACTTACAAGAAAATGGCACCACCATATCAAAAATGAGATTGGTATGTGTATCACCCTTAACCACTCTGAAATCATGGATTGTAATAGCGTCCAGCACCTCTTTCGCAAGGTCTGCCACCTTATGCTTTAATTCCTTCACCTCTGGGTCATTTACTGCCACCGGATCCATATGTATGGTTGCCATGCAGCCCAGGTCCTTTGACAGCTTCTTTTCCAGATTGTCAATGACATCATGTATCTGAATCATGTTGCTGTCAGCCGGCACCTCTGCGTGAAGTGATATTATCTTTCTTCCCGGTCCGTAGTCATGCACCATCAGGTCATGGATGCCTACTATGTTTTCATCAAAGGACAGGGATATGTCCTCTATCTGCTGCAAAAACTCTTCGTCCGGCTCTATTCCAAGCAGCGGGTCTACCGAATCCCTTGCCGCCTGTATTCCTGAGTACATGATGAAAAATGACACCAGTATGCCGCAATATCCGTCCAACTGCCAGCCGTACAGGTGGTTTAGTACTGTTGTAACCAGCACTGCTCCTGTGGCGATACAGTCACTCATTGAGTCCATGGCTGCCGCCCTGACTGCGGCAGAATCTATCTCTTTTCCAATGCTGTAATTATAATATGCCATATAACACTTTACCAGAATGGATGCCAGCAGGATAAAAATAACCACATAGGAAAACTCTGTGTCCTGTGGATGAAGCACCTTGCCGATAGAATCCCTGAACAGCTCAAAGCCCATTATGAGAATAACCGCCGCAACTGCCAGCCCAGCCAGATACTCGATTCTGCCATGCCCATAGGGATGCTTTGAATCCGGCTTCTGTGCAGCCAGCTTGAAGCCCGCCAGCGTCACAATGGATGAGCCTGCATCTGACAGGTTATTCAGGGCATCCGCAGTTATAGAAATACTGCTCGTTATGATTCCAGCCAGCAGCTTTCCAACGAACAGTATAATATTAAAAAATATACCTACGAACCCACATACCATTCCATATATACTTCGCTTCTCCACTTCTGTTCCATCCTTTGGAACAAAAGCCATGGCTATTTTTCTTACCATATTATTTCAATGCCCCCAACCTTGAAAATGGAAAATATACAAACTCCGCTTTTCCTATAATCTCATCCTTTGACACATATGTATTGGTCCAATACCTTGCGTCGCTGGAATTATTTCTGTTATCCCCCAATACAAGGTATGAATCCTCCGGCACCTCGAATTCATAAGGTCCTGTGGCAACCACCCATTCTTCTTTCAGATAGCTCTCCTGATATGGAGTTGATGAGCCATTTATGTATATCTCACCATCCTCAATTGTCACTGTATCTCCAGGCAGTCCTATGATTCGCTTTACATACTTCTGAGTCTCATCATCAGGATATTTGAATATTACGATATCCCCACGTTTAGGCTCTGAAAATGTATATGCCAGCCTGAAGCCCATTATACAATCATCCGGCATAATAGTGTTTTCCATTGAACCGGTTGGAACAGTGGCATTGATTATTACGAAAGTCTTTAAAACAAGTGCTATAGCAACTGCTGCCACAAAATACATTGCCCAGCTTAGGATTTCCCTGGCTGGGGATGATGGCTTCTCAGTTTCCTTATTTTTCTTAGCCTTTTTCTTTTCATCTGAGTTGTTTTTCTCACCACTATCCTTATGCAGGTCTGCTTTTTCCAGGCTGCTTTTATCTGCGCCTTCCTTGTTAGTCTTTGCTAATTCATTTTCTTCATTTAAATTGATTATTTCCATGACATTCTTTCTCCTAAACTGGTGGCAGCCACCATGATATAAAGTCGTCCTCGCTGAAATACAGGCTGAGAAGTCCGTACTCGCTTACCTCTCTCGGCGTAAGCTTTTGGGCTGCAAACTCATTGACCGCCATGGGGAATTCCTTCTCCAGGCACCAGATTGACTGGACGCTGACAGGTTCTCTCAAGGTATAATCCTCCACTGCTTCCCCGCCAAAATCAAGTATCTTATCCCACTTGGTCTGTGAGCTTATAATCCTCTTTTTGATGTTTTCTATGATAACAGCCTTGAGCTCCCTGACTTTTTCGTATTTCTCGCCTTCAATCAGAAGTGCCGCATTCCTGTTATAAGGATTGAGTACTATCTCAAAGGGCTCTGTCTGGTCATTATAGATGAGACAGAATACATTTGGTGATTCACAGCCCTTCGGCACCATCCACTGACTGTTTCTGTACTCACCCGGTTCCTTCTGCTGTCTCATGTCAGCATCAAACCCGGTGTATACCACGCCCGGCGTCTCACTCACTATATATTCCATATTTTCTATATAAGGCGACATAAACTGCACAAAGACTCTGGCATTGTTATCAAATACTATCATATCATATTTTACCAGAAAACTCTTAAATTCGTGAGGATAGTTTTTGATATAATAGTCAAACACACCTCTGGACATGAGTGCAACCTTTATTTTTCTGCCCATAAATCCATTTATCACAGTCTTTATGGTGACGTCCACAGACCGCCCCTTGAGGAAGACCGATATAATCACCGCTCTGCTGATAAGCTCTGTCTCAAGCTCATACTCAGAAAGCATTGACTTGCGTCCGTCTGACAGGAACTGTCCCATGCCTATAGGATTGCTGCCGAATTTATCTATAAGTATCTGGCCTATACGCTGTCTCAGCTCCTCAAGCTTATCATCCCGTGCCGCTGTAGACCTGTTATAGTTCATATTCAAAAGCCTGTGCTTTATGTTTAGCTGGTAAGTAAAATTGTCCAGCCAGTGCGGACGCAAATCCAGTGTCTCCACATGGTCTGTGACCCTTATATTCTGCTGGAAAATCTCAGATTCTCCAAACATGCCCTTGTGCCTCTGGTTATATACCGCGATATATCCCTCCAGCATATCATCATCAACCTTGATAATCGTCGCTCCCAGCAGCTCTGTATGTGGAAAACGCCACTCCATTTCCTTCTGGTGCAGCACCTTCTTTTTGCCATCAACAGTTATGGTTATTGGAATCGGCTGATACATAGTGTAATGCAGCACACTCCATAGGAGAAAATCCATATTGATGAGCTGCGTATAGGCTGGCTTGATGGGAAGGGTGATTTTAGTTCCCGGTTCCTTTCTGCTGCCCGGCACATACTCTATCTCAGAGCCCGCTTCAAACCATTTTATCATTATAGGTTCAAGATCCTGCATCTCCATGACATTCCAGGCTGTGTTTACTGCCTTATCCTTCTTGGAATCAATGAGAAGTGCCCTTGCCACCATAAAACACGAACAGAGGCCTATTCCATGCTTGGATACCGGCTCATAATCCAGCCGCTGCATTAAATAGTCCTCACTCGTATAGTAGCTCTTTCCAATTTTGGAAAGATAATTGACCACATCATGCTCGTTGATACCTATTCCGTTATCCTCAATGGAGAGCATCCCCGCCTTTGAATCGTAGTTGATAAGTATCTGCGCATCATATGGTTCTCTTATTGAATTTAATAAGTCTGCCTGTTCCATCTCCAGGAACTCTGTTCCCCAGCTCCACTCCAATGCCTGCTTGGTGTTGCAGGAATCCATGGCATTTTGCAGAAGCTCTCTCATAAAGACCTTCCACGACTCATAAAAAGTCTCGCTGGCAAAGGTAGAAATCATGTCTGATTTTTCTATGTCAATCTTAATACTATTCATATCACTAATTAACTAAAACAGCCTGTACCAGCCATCTCTTGCTGCTGTTTGAAGTACATGTCGACAATGTAATAATTCTGTTGTCAGAAGTGACTCTTGTATCATTTCTGAAATTGCCTGTGAGGGCTTTGTTGTAAACCACATTATCGAGATAGTCTGCAAAACCTTCCTGTGTGCTAAAATCGTTAGTATTTAAAATATGTGCATTTGTAGCAGTATATGCTGCAAATATCTCATACACATAGGTTTTTTCCTCTGTGTATACATACACATATGGGTTTTCGTCAAAAAATGTCTTGTCCTCATAGTCATGGAGACAGCCAAACATCTCTCCATTTTTCATATTGTGACCGTAAAGCACAGTGTTGTAATTAGTAAAATCTTTACTGTTTATCTTTTCTGTATAGATGCATCCCGGCTTGCCATATGAACCATCTATGTTGTGGTTCAGGTAGTAGGTGTCATCTGATGTACTCTGTAATACTGGATAATCCACCTGGGTTCCCGGTATATATATCCATGCGTATATGTCTTTATTTTCTGCATAAAGGCTGGCCCAGTCCAGATTTTTCTCTGGGATGTCAAAAGCGTTCTGCACTTCTTCTGTCTCAGTTTCTGTTTCTTCCTCAGTCTCGGTCTCGATAATAACCGCTTCTGTCTCAGCCTGCTTAGCTGCCGAATTGACGGTGTTTTGTATTTCCTCGTATTTACTGTTTGCCCTGTTTTCTACTATTATCCTGTATCCCCACACAGCAACAATTCCGATGAGAATAATCAATAAAATTATGCAAATTATTTTATATATGTCTCCAGATTTCTTCTTGTTCATTTTGCACCCTCAACTCATAATTCAAGATTTGCCCGCAAATATTGCTGCGAGCCACTGGTCTGCTTTAGCAGACATGCTTCATATCAGCAGCTCCGCAATCCTCGCTGAGCATATATCCCAGTTATAACTGGGATATAAATTGTGTGCCCCCGGCAGAAGCCTTTAACAGGCTCCTGCAGATGCTTTGCATCCTATAGGGAAAACACACGTTACCACATGTTCACAAAAGATTCGAATCTACCTTTATTCCTTTAAAGGCTATGTGTTTTCTTTCCGCATACTGCAATACCCATTAGGGTGAGCACAGCAGCAATTGGTAAAACTGGAAGAGAAGAGCCAGTTTTAGGTGATGTTGCATTTGAAGCGTTAGATGTAGTACCGGTTGCGCCGCCAGTAGTGTAGTAGTTGTTTATAACAACTCCATCCTTACCATCTTTGCCATTTACACCATCTTTGCCATTTGTACCATTGATTCCATTGGTACCATTTGTTCCATCAGAACCATTGGTGCCATTTGTACCATTAATTCCGTTAGTACCATCTTTGCCGTCAGTACCGTCTTTTCCATCAGTACCATCCTTACCATCTGCACCATCTTTGCCGTTTATCACCTGATTAGTAGTAATCTTGCGGCCATTATCGTACTTGACGATTGCTATTGGAGAAAGAGAATATAAAGTCACAGTAACCTTATCCTTTCCCACAATAGTCGGGCAGACTTCCCATGTACCATCCTTTTTCTGATGAAGCGCATAAACGTTGTCTCCTGGGTTAACTCCGTTAACTCCAAAAGTAAGTGTTACACCCTTTGAGACCTGTGTCTCTGATAAATCAGGGATTGAGACCTCAGCCAGTGCAAGGACTGTCGCAGATGATTCTTCGTTTGCAGGCACTGTCTCTGCCTTGACAGCTTCTTCATAAGCTGCTGTCTTAACCGTATCAGAAACTGTATCTAATACAACTGAGTACTCAGCATCTCCGGATGTGCTGGTTGCGTCCTTTATATTATCTTTGAGTGTCTCTGTGGTTGGTGAAACCGCTGCAAAAACTGTAGTAGTTCCCATTACCAGAACCATAAGTGCCGCAAGTAATCCTGCCATTTTTTTCTTCATGAGTCCTTTTCCTCCTTTCCCTAATATTACATGTGGTCTATATCAAGTGTTTGCACACCAGATACCATTGTTGGTTAACTATTCTACTTCCTTGTAGAACATCTGAATGATGAGGTCTTCCAAGGCATCCTCATCCGGGTAAAATTCCTCAAACTCACTTCCCTGAACTGTTTCGCCGGGAACTGTGTACATATTGTCTTCTGTATATTTATATCCTAAAAGAGTCGCAACCAGAGTCTCAAAATCCACATCTGTTACCAGATAATCTGAGACGGCATTGTATATAGCCACTGCCTGGCTCTCTCTTTCAATACTGCTTGTGTTAAGTGCTGTGATAAAGCTTGTGATAAACTGCTCCTGTCTTCTCAGGCGCTCATCTGCGCTTCCAAAGGTCTCTGTTTCACGCTTTCTGATGTATACATAGGCCTCGTCTCCGTTTAAGACCTTTTCCTCTCCGGCCACAAGGTTTACTCCCCTGCCGGAATCTGTCAAATCATCCATCACTGTTACCCTGACACCTCCAACAGCGTCTGTGATGTATGGAATAGCTCCCATATTTATAGCCATATATCCGCTGATTGGGATATTGTCAAAGAGCTCTGACACCGCATCCTCTGACCTGTTGCAGCTTAGCTTTTTACCATCACCGTATCCGTGCTGCAAGCAAAGCTGGGCTCTGATTTTGCCCACCTTATTGCCATCCTTGTCATAGACCTGGATGCCGGTCATGGTGTTTCTGTTGATGGAGATTATGTTCATCTCCTCTTTCTCAGTATCTGCAACCAGGAGGAAAATAGCATCGGACTGCCCGCCGCTGATTCCATCCCTGGCGGTCTCCACTACACCATCCTTATCTACTCCCATCAGGAGGTAGGTTTTTACATTATTGTTGTATTTGTAATTTCTGCCATTGTACTGGATGGTTCCTTCCTGCCACTTCTCCTCTGCCTCAGTGGACTGCACCACATTGTTTACCGGCTGTTCATGCACATATCCGGCATTTTCAGCCTTGGTCTTCTGACCAATCACAATCACACCGATTAGTACTACTGCCAGAACTCCGGCAAGAAAAAACATTATGTTATTCAATTTTTGTGAAAAATCTGAACCTGACCTTGATTTTCTCACTCTGATCCTTCCTTACCATAATAGCTGCCATAATAATTGCCATAATAGCCATTGGCATGGCCATTCTTCTTTGCCTTTACCTTGTTAAGGACTGCTCCAAGGATTCTGACGCCTGATACCTCCAGCTGCTTCTTGGCTGACAGAATCATTCTGCCGCTTGCCATGCCCTGTGCCACTACAAGAATGGCTCCGTCGCAATGCTTTGCAACAACCGCCGCATCAATGGCGGCTCCCAGAGGCGCACAGTCCATAATAATATAGTTAAAGTGCTCTCGTCCAAATTTTAACAATTCATCGAAGTAATTCTTTTCGAGAATCTCTGTAGGATTTGGCACTGATGGTCCTGCAAAAATCATAAAAAGTCTTGGGATTTCTGTTCCGTAGAGAACATCCTCCAGCTTTCTCTGACCTGACAGATAATGGGACAAACCGCATATCTCTCCGCCACTTGCCGCGCTGGCTCTCAGCCGCCCGACAAATACAGACTTTCTCATATCTGTATCTATCAAAAGCACCCTCTTGCCTGACTCTGTGAGAGAGCGGGCCAGGTCGAGTGCCACAGTGCTTTTTCCTTCATTTGGAACTGCACTTGTAATCAATATTGTTTTAATATCGTCACCGCAAAACTGTATGTTTGTCTTCAAAGCTCGAAGGGATTCCTTCATGGTATAGCTTTGCTCTTTAATTTTCCCGAAGCTAACTGTTTCCATGACTTATTTCTTCCCCTTCCTTTTCTTCTTTTTCTTTGGAGTGTAGTCATCAGCCTCACTCTCCTCCAGCGGCAGGGTGCCAAGTACATTGAGTCCAAGCTTCTTCTCCACATCTTCAGGAGTGGTGATTGTATCGTTGAAGAGGCTGGTAAGCACTATGACCGCCATTGAAAGCACAAGTCCTGCCATCACTCCAAGGGCTGTATTTTTGATAACATTTGGGCTTACAGGCTGTCCATCTGCATATCCCTTCTGGATAATGTTTGGCGGATCCTGCTCCATCTTCTCCGCAATATATGCTGATGCAACATCTGCCACCTCATCGGCTATAGCCTTTGCCATATTGGGGTCTGCATCTGTGACTGTTATCTTAAGCACTCGTGAATTGGATGGATTCTCCAGCGAAACCCTACTATACAGGGTCTTGTAGCTCTCATTAAGCTGCAGGTTTGTAATTACCTGATCCAGTACCGGGCGGCCTTTTACGATAACTATGTAGTCATTGGTAAGTGATGAACCTGTCTGAATATCCGCAAGGCTTGTGATAGATGTGCTCTTGGTGAGTACATAGAGCTCTGATGTAGATTCATACTGGGGCACAACCAGAAAACTGCTGTAGGCATATGCCAGTCCCCCTGCTATCACTGCTGCCAGAAATATTATCTTCCAACTGGAGAGAAGCTGCAGTAAAAGGCTTTTTAAGTCTATCTCTATTTCGTTGTCTAAATCGTATTGCTTGTCCATCTTGTCACCTTTATGTATATCTTTTTATCTGGTCTGACCATGTCATGAATCTGTAACAATTCTGTCTGGATTTTGCTTAAAAAGTAAATCAGCATAATCACTACCGTATTTTTTTACCACATAATCATAGCACTTTGCAAGGTTATTTACTCGCGTACTTGTATTGTGGCTGTCGCTTGCAATTATGTCCACATCCATATTTTTAAGAAGCTTCCTGCAGATTTTCTTTGCAGCTCTCCCATCATTTCCCAGCACCGCATCTGCATTTACCTGAACCAGTGCCCCCATGTTTCTAAGCTCACCGGCTATGTCAGGGTCGTCACAGACACATTCGTATCTCTCGATATGAGCAATCACTGGTATGTAGCCCGCAAGCAGTGCCTCCTGAGTCATCTTCTTCATATATGAGTACTCGCTCACATGGGAATACTCTGTGAGGATATATCTGCTCTCTGCCAGAGTATGGCATCTGCCAGACCTGAAGCTGTCTATCATTTCTGAATCCACATGATACTCTGTGCCCAGGTAAAGGGCTATGCCAAGCTTGTCTGCGTACTCCCTGAGCTTCATATACCGGCTCTCAATGGCTTCTGTCTCATAGGCAAACATCCCATGTCTGCGGTGTGGTGTCAGTATTATTTTGTCTATGCCCTGTGATGCCGCTGTTTTAAGCATGCTCACCGACTCCTCCAGCGTCTTTGCGCCGTCATCCACACCATTTAAGAGATGGCAATGAATATCTATCATGCAAGAGTACCCCCATTTTTATGTTTTATTATACTATATCGGCGGTTTGGGTGCAAATCTTTACATCTGCTTCATGTTAACTGTTTTTTCTTGTAGGTAAAAACCCCATTTATCAGACACGTCCCTGCAAGAAAAATGTTTATTAGTAATACAAGCCCCCATATAACACATATGTCATTAATAATTGTTGTCATTATCAAAAATACAGGCATTGAATCCACTATTACAGCCATAAAGCCTCCAAAAAACATCCTGATTAAAACAGGCAGTCCCCAGAATGAGACCGCTATAATCACCGCTCCAAATGTACTGTTCAAATGTGCAGAAACGCATAAGGTAATTGCACAAAGAGACAAAAAAGCCACAAAACCAAGCCCGATCTGTATCGCCAGATATTTGGAAAATGTGACAGCCTGTATTGTGCCATTTGCCATCATTATGCCATTTGTAGTTATCATGCCGGCTATATTATTAAAGCCTTTTAGTCCATACACAATATCACACATTATAAGACTAAAAAAAGTAAGACATACAAAAATAACTATGGTAAAGCTAAAAGCTGCAAGCAGCTTGGCATAGACATCCTTACGTCTGCCCTCTTTTGTGCTAAGGAGCAGCGGCAGCATTTTGGTCTGGCTCTCATCTGCAAAGATTGTTGATATTCCACAAATAACCAGTATGCTTCCCAAAACCAGTCCTAATTGAAGCATTTCCACAAACACAGTCCAGCCCTTTGTATATGCCAGATATGGACTTTGTCCTGTTTTTGCAGAGGCTTTAGCTAATTCAGTATCTGCAAAAGCATATTGTTCTGTAGGGAGCGCACCTTTCTCCCATGAGCCATTGGTAAAAAATCTGGTGACAAAATCATTCAGGAAATTGCCATCCCTCCAACCCGGCATATTTTCTTCAAGCTTTGATGGCAGACCATATCTTTCAATAATCTGATTTACCTTCTCATCTGTAAGTTCACCCTCAAACTCTGCTGTAATCTGGCGGTTTATCCTGACTGCCTCATACCCGGAATAAGAGACTCCATCCACAACTGCAATCTCTCCTCCGACCTCTGCCAGACAAAAATATAAAGCAAGCAATACAATGGCAGACAGCATTCCCAGCCTAAATATTCTATTTTGAAAAAGCTTGTATAGCTCCATCTTATAAAGTCGTATCATTTTTCTCCTCCCCCATCTGTGTATGATAGAGATATGCATCTTCCAAAGAAATCTCCACATTTTTTGCATCTTCTGCAGGCTGTCTCCTTGATATGATTCTGAGCATGATGTTTTCCCCGGCACTTCTCATGTTGCTCACAATAAACTCTGAGCTCAGCCTACCTGCTTCTCTTTCAGAAACTGTGCATTCCCAGACACAGCCCTCCACCTGGTCTCTGACCTCCTGTTCAGTACCCTCCTTGATAATCCGGCCTTCTTTCATAATCAGAATATGGTCTGCAATATAGTCTACATCAGTCACAATATGAGTGGACAAAATCACTATCCTGTTTTTTCCAAGAGAGCTAATCACATTTCTGAAACGCACCCTTTCCTTGGGGTCAAGTCCTGCTGTCGGCTCGTCTAAAATAAGGATTTGCGGGTCATTCAAAAGAGCCTGTGCTATCCCTATTCTTCGTATCATTCCACCAGAAAATGTCTTTAGCTTTTTCTTTTTTACGGACTTAAGCTCCACCATGTCCAAAAGTTCATTAATACGGCTTTCTGCAAATTCCTGTGGCAGTGCCTTGAGGGCTGCCATATATCTAAGAAACCTCTCTGCTGTAAAATCACCATAATATCCAAAATCCTGTGGGAGATAGCCCAAAAGATTTCTATAGTCTGCTCCAAGGCTTGCGATTTCTATTTCATCACAGCATATTTTCCCTGAAGTAGGCTTTAAGACTCCACACACAAGCCTCATAAGAGTTGTTTTTCCTGCTCCATTTTCTCCCAACAAGCCATATACTCCATTTGTGAAGCTGTAGTTTACGCTTTTGACCGCTTCCTTGTCTTTGAAATTTTTCTGAACATTGATTAGCTTTAATTCATGCATAGGACTTCTCCCTTCTCAATTTTTCCAAACAGCCTCTTAACCTGAAATACAAATAATACCACCGCTAAAACGAATGCCCCTCCCCACAGGCAGATGGCAGTTTCAGTGAGAGCATTCGGAATTTCGGTCACTATCACATAAGCTATTGACAAAAGAATAGCCGTGACAGCAAACATGGCTGGACTTTTTTCTTTGATTTCAAGAGACAAAATTCCCAATGCTGCAACGCATGACAAAAGGTATGGTGTCACTATATAAAGCCCTGCCTGCATCATCCCGATTCTCCACTGATAGTTGAGACAGCCCGTCAGTAGAAAAAGCACCATGACATTTATTCCCCCTGACAAAACCAATCCTGCCGCTACACACTGCTTTGTGCTAAAATAACAGCTTGCTCCCAGCTCTGCCATTTTTCCAAAAAACAGCCTATCTATTATCCCAATAGACGCCAGACTTAGAATTCCTGCACAAGCCATGCATATGGCAAGCATATCTCTCTGCCCTACTCCCATATGCTGTAATACCAGAATAAAAATTATTCCCAGACAAATGACAACACTATACGCTGCAAAAAACGTTTTATCTACATAATAAAACTGCTGTAACAGAATATTTTTTACAGGCATAGGCTCTCTCCGTGGCTTTTCCGCCTCCTCAAGTACTACACTATATGTTTCACGCTTCCTCATCTCATCAATATGAATTTGTTCGTCAGCCTTGACAAAAAGGTCTTTTATCTTTTCATCTCTCATATTCATTCTCCATCCTCCTTTTTAATTGACTGATTCCCAGCCGATACCTTGATTTTACGGTGGATAAGCTGCATCCCATGATTTTAGCTATGTCTTTAAATCGCATTTCTTCGTAGGTACGCAGAATAACAACCTCTCTTATATCATCTGAGAGTTCTTTTAGCAGATTCTTCAAATAAACTGCATCCTCAGTCTCAGCCATTCGGTCTGTGCGGGTCTGGTGCTTATCAAGTTCTTCCCAGTCTGTGGCTACAGCTTTCTGGCTTTTGTTCCGGAAATAATCAAAGCATAGGTTTCTTGCAATAGTCAGGAGATAGCCTTTGAGATTATTATGTTTATATGAGCTTCCATATTTCATAAATTTAAGAAAGGTCTCCTGAGTAATGTCATAAGCATCTGCCTCTATCTGAACCATATACAGGCAAAAGCGATATATGTCCTCGTAATATCGCTCAATGATAATACCTGCTGCTTCCTTATCTCCGCTATGCAATTTTTGAATTAGTTTACTGTCCTTCATAGCGGTTTCTCCAATCGTAAAACGTCTTACATATTATATAACCATATCAGGGGCAAAAAGGTTCACTAAAGTCGCCGCCACCCTTAAAAAGGGTGGCTCGGGACGCTGGGTGTAACCCCTTGGTACCCGACAGCGTCTCAAGGCGCCCTAGACTTTCTCTTCGTTCAAGTCACTATCGCACT
>ERZ1035006.1732-NODE-1732-length-13638-cov-4.773761_pt1 | contig 13638 bp, 10 predicted proteins | sample MGYA00520694_ERZ1035006 | MGnify/ENA primary metagenome ERZ1035006 (study PRJEB33766, sample SAMN09781746) | gut metagenome | biome: gut microbiome | host: Homo sapiens | place: Madagascar | study: EMG produced TPA metagenomics assembly of the PRJNA485056 data... | reverse complement strand
GGAACGGAACCGGAAAACGTATCTCCATCAAAGATACCCGTGGTATCATCGATGCAATCCTTGCTGGTGCTATCCTGACCGCTCCGACCAAGAAGATCCCGTTCTTCAACTTCGAGGTTCCGACAGCGCTTCCGGGTGTTGATTCCCATATCCTTGACCCGAGAGATACCTACGCTGACGCTGCTCAGTGGGAGGAGAAAGCAAAGGATCTGGCTGCTCGTTTCCAGAAAAACTTTGTTAAATATGAGAGCAATGCAGACGGAAAAGCACTTGTATCTGCTGGTCCGCAGCTGTAATTGTACATTTTATCGTACCTATTGGGACACTGCTATGCAGTGTCCCTTTTTATATGTACTGGTCAGAAATCAGATGCTGGTAATAAACAGATGAATAAAATATCAGGAAAGACCATACAATGGAGCATAGAGATTACACATTAGAGTTGTCAAAAACAAAAAAATAGGGTATACTATGGTTATGAATTTCCTGGGGTGTTCGAGAGCCCTGTTATTTTGAACCTACATTTACGTTTATGGGATTCCAAAATCGCAGGCCGGATGTCAAGCCTCCGTCCATCGCTGGATGCCAGGGGAAGGCTGAAAGCTCTGTTGAGGTTACCCACCTAGCTTTGGCTAGGCGTCAAAATACAGGGAACGGCACTTTGGGAAACGGAAGATTACGGGTACTGCAGATTGCAGTACCCTTTCTTTATTTATGCGACATGGCGAGCTCTGATAGGTGCAGATGACTCTATATCGTAAGCCGGTGTCAGTGGGAGGTGGAACATGTATCGAAGCAGACTGAAAGTAAAGACATTGATTCTGCTGTGTATGACAGGGGTTCTGATGATCCTGGCACTTAGGAGAGATCCGGATAGAAAAGGAGAGACAGGAGAAGAATTACTGATATCAGAAGAGGAAGGCGGCGAAGAGACAGGGGAAGCTGTTGGACAGGAAAAAACATGGACATCTCCAGGGAAGGATGTAAAGATCCGGGTTCTCTTACTGGATCAGGATGGCAGTATTTATCATAAGGAAAAAGATGTGGGGGAAGGATATCCGGGAGAACTTGATTACTATGAGGAGCCGCAGGGTTGGGTCGTTGTCAATGAAGTACCGTTGGAGGAATATCTTCGGTTTGTGGTTCCCAGCGAGATGCCGGCTTCCTATGCATTGGAAGCGTTGAAAGCACAGGCTGTCTGCGCCAGAACCTATGCAGTCTGGCAGATGCAGGAATATGCTTATCCGGAATATGAAGCCCATGTGGATGACAGTACTTCATATCAGGTCTATCACAAGATCGACAGTCAGACCTCCACGGATCAGGCAGTGGAGGAGACGGCGGGACAGATCCTTCTTTATCAGGAGTATCCGGTAAAGGCATATTATTTTGCAACTTCCTGTGGAGTGACAACAGATGAAGCTATCTGGGAGGAAGGTAATACAGAAAACAGTCCGTACCTTTGCAGCAGGTTTGTCAATAAGACAACTTCAGAAAAGGATCTGACGGATGAAGAAACGTTTGCCGCATGGATCAGGACTAAACGTGCAGGAGATCTGGAAATCAGTGAACCATGGTACCGGTGGAACTGTGAAGTGCCATTTACTCAGATTCAGAAAAATGTGGAGAAATGGATGGCAGTCAGGCTTGCGAAGACCGGAGATGGGATCCTTATAAAGGATGGAGATCAGTATGTGCGGCCATCCGAAAACGTCGGACATAGGGGGATTGGAACGATCACAGAAGCGCAGATCCTGTCGCGGAATGCAGGCGGTGCAGCGCAGGAGCTTCTGCTGACTGGAAGCGAAGGAACATTGAAAATCAAATATGAATACAATATCCGTTTGATGCTGGGGTTGCCGGGAGGCATCATACATAAAAATGATGGGACGATCACCAGAGGGGGAGACCTTCTTCCCAGTGGATATTTTATATTGACACAAGCCAAGACCGATGGAAAGGTAACTGGATATGCGGTGACGGGAGGAGGTCTGGGTCATGGAGCAGGCATGAGCCAGAACGGAGCCAGACTTCTGGCGGAGCAGGGAAAGGATTATCTGACGATCCTTGATTATTTTTATCGGAATGTAACATTGGCAACGATGGAGTAAGGATGAAATCATGGAATCCTGTTTCTGCAGCGGAGAGGAATGGAGGCAGGAATTTCTTGAATTTTCTGCTGAAACAAGGTAAGATACAGATTGACTGCCACAGAGCATGTCGATTTTACGAGGAAAGGATACATGAATGAGACGACTGATATTCATGATCATGGAAATAAAGAGAAATATTGCGGACAATCACGTATCAGCTTATGCGGCGCAGGCAGCTTATTTTATTATGCTGTCTCTGATTCCGCTTCTGATCCTTTTGTTGTCCATGATCCAGTTTACCGGAATTGGAAAAGCAGATTTTTACAGTCTGATCCAGCATTTGGTGCCGCAGGGATTCCAAAGCTGGATGTTGAGTATTATTGACGAAATGTTCAGTCGTACAGTGGCAACGGTATCATTGTCAGCAGTTGTGACAATCTGGTCCGCCGGAAAGAGCTTTATGGCACTGAACCGTGGATTTAATGCGATCTGCAGAGTGGATAAAAATCCCAACTATGTGCTGATGCGGCTCAGAGGAGCTGTCTTTGCACTGTTGTTTGTGGTGATCATCATGGTATCGCTGGTGCTGGTAGTTTTTGGTGATTCCATTCATCTGTGGCTTGTAAAATATATTCCGTTTGTGGCGGTGTTTACCAGAATCATTCTGTCTTTCCGGCTGTTTCTGATGCTGGCGATTCTGACAGTTTTCTTCGCGGCACTTTATAGTATGCTGCCGAATCGAAGATCAGGATTTCTTGATCAGGTGCCTGGAGCTCTGGCAGCGGCTGTGGGCTGGTATTTATTTTCCTTTGGATTTTCCGTCTATGTACAGTATGGAAATGCATACAGTATGTATGGCAGTCTGACAACCTTGATCCTGTTCATGTTCTGGCTGTATTTCGGCATGTATATTGTGCTGATCGGCATGGAGATCAATTGCTGGAGGGAGAAGCGGGTGAGCGTGGTCAGATAATAAGGGAAATGGCTTTCCCTTGATGTTTTTGCCATGCAATGGTAAAATATAGAGACATTGGGATGAAAGGAAATATACGAATGGATAAATTTGATCAGTACAAGAGGCTGCTGCGTCTTGGAATTGCAGGAATAGAGATTTTTATAGAGACTCTGTTCTTTGTATATGTATGGGATGAGGTGTATCGTGAACTGCGTGTGACCATGTTCCTTAACAAAGGTAACTGGATGATGATCGGCTTCTACGTGCTTTATCTGATCGTCTTTGTATATCTGTACGGAGGAACCAAATACGCATATTATAAAAAGGGGCAGCTGATTCTGTCACAGACATTGGGAACCATCATTGCCAATGCACTGATGTATATTCAGATCATTATGGTTGTGGGACGTTTTCCGTTTCCGACCATCTGGCCTATGCTGGTAATGAGTGCGGCAGATCTGGTGGTGATCATGTTGATCAATCAGTTGTCAGGTGGAATTTTCAAAAAGATGTTTCCGCCGAAGCGGCTGCTTCTGATCTGCGATATGGCATATAAAGAAAATCTGATCCGCAAGTTATCCGGACGGAAGGATCTCTATACGGTTACCAGATGTGTGTCAGCAGCAGAGCCGCTGGTAAAGCTTCAGCAGGAGGTGCAGGATTGCGATGCCATGATGCTCTATGGATTGGAAGAGCAGAAGCGCAATGATCTGGTAAAATTCTGTTATGAGAAATCCATCCGTATTTATGTGGCTCCGGAGATCTCTGACCTGCTTCTGAGAGGAGCAGACCGGGTGCATTCATTTGATACTCCGTTTCTGCTTCTGAGAAATTCTGGAATCTCTTTTGAACAGCGCGTGATGAAGAGAGCCATGGATGTGATCATTTCCGGATGTATGCTTTTAGTGGCTTCCCCGTTTATGCTGCTGACTGCGCTTGCGATCAAGCTGGAGGATCATGGTCCGGCACTGTTCAAACAAGAGCGTGTGACACTGAATGGAAGAAAATTCTATATTTACAAATTTCGAAGTATGATCGTGGATGCGGAGAAGAATGGAGCGCAGTTCTCCTCAAAAAATGACAGTCGTATTACAAAGGTAGGTAAATTTATCCGTGCGACCCGTCTGGATGAACTTCCGCAGCTTCTGAATATTTTAAAAGGCGATATGAGTATTGTAGGTCCCAGACCGGAGCGGCAGCAGTATATCGAAGAATTCTGCAAGGAGACGCCGGAGTTTATCTATCGGCTGAAGGTGAAAGCAGGACTGACCGGCTATGCTCAGATTTATGGAAAATACAATACGACACCGTTGGATAAACTGAAACTGGATCTGATGTATATTGAAAGTTATTCAGTACTGTTGGATATAAAACTGATCTTCCTGACTTTGAAGATCATGTTTACAAAAGAAAGCACGGAAGGAGTGGAAGAGGGACAGAATCACGCATAATGGATGGATTGGACAGGATAGGACAGACAGAATAAAAGGAGATAAATGATATATGTGTGGAATAGTAGGATTTACAGGTAAGCAGCAGGCAGCACCGATTCTTCTGGATGGGTTGTCAAAGCTTGAATACAGAGGATATGATTCGGCCGGACTGGCTGTCCGGGATGGAAAGGCTCTGGCACAGGTTGTGAAGGCGAAAGGAAGGCTGAACAATCTGGCAGAGAAGACAGATGGCGGAAAGACTTTGAAAGGAACCTGCGGTATTGGACATACGCGCTGGGCGACCCATGGGGAACCCAGTCAGGTTAATGCCCATCCGCATGTGTCAGGAAATTGTCTGCGGTCTGGCTCCGGCGAGGTGGAATCAGAAGTGGTTGGAGTCCACAACGGGATTATTGAAAACTATACAGAACTGAAAGAGAAGCTGCTCAAGCATGGTTACACTTTCTATAGCCAGACGGACACAGAAGTGGTGATCAAGCTGGTGGATTATTACTACAAGAAATATAACTTAGGACCCATCGATGCAATCGCAAAGACCATGGTGCGTGTACGTGGTTCCTATGCACTGGAACTTATGTTCCGTGATTATCCGGGCGAGATCTGGGTAGCAAGAAAAGACAGTCCCATGATCATCGGTATCGCTGACGGGGAGACTTATGTGGCATCTGATGTGCCTGCAATCCTGAAATACACCCGAAATGTATACTATATCGGCAATCTGGAGTTTGCGAAACTGACACCAGGAGAAGCGCATTTTTATAATCTGGATGGTGATGAGATTGAGAAGCAGACAACCGAGATCAAATGGGATGCAGAGGCTGCAGAGAAGGCAGGATTTGAGCATTTTATGATGAAAGAGATCCATGAGCAGCCAAAAGCTGTCAGGGATACGCTCAATTCCGTTGTAAAAGACGGCAGAATCGATTTTAAGGAGATGCAGATCAGTGATGAGGATCTGAACAAATATGAGCAGATCTATATAGTAGCCTGTGGTTCTGCATGGCATGTGGGAATGGCCGCACAGTATGTGCTGGAAGATCTGACAGATATTCCGGTACGTGTGGAGCTTGCATCAGAGTTCCGTTATCGGAAGATGCCACTGAACCAGAAGGCACTGGTCATTGTGGTCAGTCAGTCTGGAGAGACCGCCGATACCCTGGCTGCATTGAGGCTTGCAAAGGAGAAGAAGCTTGCTACCCTGGCGATTGTCAATGTAGTTGGAAGCAGTATTGCCCGGGAGGCAGATCATGTGCTGTATACACTGGCAGGACCGGAGATTTCTGTAGCGACCACAAAAGCTTACAGTGCACAGCTGGCAGCGATGTATTGTCTGGCAGTGCAGTTTGCCAGGGTGAGGGAGAAGATCACAGAGGAGCAGTACAGCTTTTATATTTCTGAATTGTTATCGATTCCGGAGAAAATGGAGAAGGTTCTGGAGGATAAAGAACGGATTCAGTGGTTTGCGGCAAAGTATGCCAATGCTCATGATGTATTCTTTGTAGGACGGGGAATTGATTATGCGATTTCTCTGGAGGGAAGTCTCAAACTGAAAGAAATCTCCTATATTCATTCAGAGGCATATGCGGCAGGAGAACTGAAGCATGGAACGATCAGTCTGATCGAACAGGGAATGCTGGTCATTGGAGTTCTTACACAGGATGAGTTGTATGAGAAGACCATCAGCAATATGCTGGAGTGTAAGAGCAGGGGAGCCTATCTGATGGGGCTGACGACCTATGGACATTATGAGGTGGAAGATCAGGTGAACTTCGCTGTGTATGTGCCAAAAGTGGATGAACATTTTGTGGGCAGTCTGGCTGTGATTCCGCTGCAGCTGCTTGGATATTATGTCAGCGTGGCAAAGGGACTGGATGTAGATAAGCCAAGAAATCTGGCAAAAAGTGTGACGGTTGAGTAGGAAACCCTCTTGACTTTCAAAAAATCTGTGCTATAGTAGAAAAAGATATTTCAAATGCGAAGAAGGTGCAAGTAGCATTCTGTTTTCCATCAGAGAGATTGGGTCAGCGGCTGGAAGCCCGGTCAGGTTCAGGCAGAAAGGTCGAAGTTCACACCGGAGCAGCATTCCTGAACAGATAGAGTAGGGGATGACGTGTTACTGCACGTTATGCAGTTTTATGAGTGTCCGGCATAGCCGGAAAGCAGGGTGGTACCGCGGATTATAAGCTTCGTCCCTTTTGAGGGGCGGAGCTTTTTTATCGTATAGGAAACAAGGAAAGTTCCAGAACCGTCCGATAAATCTATGTAGTAGAAAAGGAGTTTCAACATGAAAGAAAGATTGCAGAAGATCAAAGAAGAGGCAATTGCCCGGATCAAAGAGTCAAAGAATCCGGAATCTCTCAATGATGTGAGAGTCTCTGTACTTGGAAAAAAAGGTGAGCTGACAGCACTGTTAAAGAGTATGAAGGATGTGGCTCCGGAGGAACGCCCGGTCTTTGGTCAGCTGGTAAACGACACCAGAGCTGAGATTGAGAAGGTTATGGAAGAGGCGAAAAAAAATATGGATAAGCTTCTTCTGGATGCAAAACTGAAATCAGAAGTTATCGACGTAACCCTTCCGGCTAAGAAGAATAACGTAGGTCATCGTCATCCGAACACCATCGCACTGGAAGAAGTAGAGCGTATCTTCATTGGTATGGGCTACGAAGTGATCGAAGGACCAGAAGTAGAGTATGACCTTTATAATTTCGAGAAACTGAATATTCCGGCAAATCATCCGGCAAAGGATGAGCAGGATACTTTCTATATTAACAAGGACATTGTGCTTCGTACTCAGACATCTCCGGTACAGGCAAGAATCATGGAAAAAGGCAAGCTGCCGATCCGTATGATCTCTCCGGGACGTGTATTCCGTTCGGATGAAGTGGATGCGACTCATTCTCCGTCCTTCCATCAGATCGAAGGTCTTGTTATCGACAAGAATATTACCTTTGCTGACCTGAAAGGAACTCTGGAAGAGTTTGCAAAAGAGTTGTTTGGAGAAAACACGAAGACAAAATTCCGTCCGCATCATTTCCCGTTCACAGAGCCCAGTGCGGAGGTAGATGTAAGCTGCTTTAAGTGTGGTGGAAAAGGTTGCCGTTTCTGTAAGGGATCCGGCTGGATCGAGATTCTTGGCTGTGGTATGGTACATCCGCATGTACTTGAAATGTGCGGCATCGACCCGAATGAGTACACCGGTTTTGCATTTGGTGTAGGTCTTGAGAGAATCGCTCTTCTGAAATATGAGATCGATGATATGAGACTGCTGTATGAAAACGATATCAGATTCTTAAAACAGTTCTAAGGAGGATTACAAAGATGAATACATCTTTATCATGGATAAAAGCATATGTGCCGGAGCTTGAGGTGACTGCACAGGAATTCACCGATGCTATGACCCTGTCAGGCTCCAAGGTGGAAGGATTTACAAAAATGGATGCCGATCTGGAGAAAATCGTGATCGGACAGATCAAGAAGATTGAGAAACATCCGGATGCAGATAAGCTGATCATCTGTCAGGTAGATATTGGAGAGGAATCTCCGATCCAGATCGTTACAGGTGCTCCGAATGTCAAAGAAGGAGACAAGGTTCCGGTTGTTCTGGACGGTGGACGTGTGGCAGGCGGTCATGACGGCAAGATGACACCTGGCGGCATCCGTATTAAGAAAGGTAAACTTCGCGGAATCGAATCCAACGGTATGATGTGCTCTATTGAGGAGCTGGGTTCCACCAGAGATATGTATCCGGAAGCACCGGAGTACGGTATCTACATTTTCCCGGAGACTGCTGAAGTAGGAGCAGACGCCATTGAAGTACTGGGACTTCATGATGTGGAGTTTGAGTTCGAGATCACTTCCAACCGTGTGGACTGCTACAGTACGCTTGGCCTTGCAAGAGAAACAGCTGCTACCTTCCATAAGGAGTTCAAGGCTCCGGAAGTTCATGTAAAAGGCTGCGGCGGTGATGTGAATGATTATATTAAAGTAGAAGTGCAGGATCATGATCTGTGTTCCAGATATTGTGCCAGAGTGGTAAAAAATATCCGTCTTGCTCCGTCACCGGAATGGATGCAGAGAAGACTGGCATCCGTAGGCATCCGTCCGATCAATAATGTGGTTGATATTACCAACTACGTAATGGAAGAGTATGGTCAGCCGATGCATGCTTATGATCTGGATAAGATCGCAGATAAAAAAATCGTTGTCCGCCGTGCGGCTCACGATGAGAAATTCGTGACTCTGGATGGACAGGAGCGTACACTGGATGAAAATGTACTGATGATCTGCGACGGTGAGAAAGCAGTCGGTATGGCTGGTATCATGGGTGGTGAGAACTCCATGATCACAGATGATGTAAAGACCATGCTGTTCGAGGCAGCCTGCTTTGACGGAACCAACATCCGTCTGTCCAGCAAGCGTGTAGGACTTCGTACAGATGCTTCCGGTAAGTTTGAAAAAGGACTGGATCCGAACAATGCACAGGCAGCTATTGATCGTGCCTGCCAGCTGATCGAGGAGCTGGATGCTGGAGATGTGGTAAACGGAACCGTTGATGTTTATCCAGTGAAGAGAGAACCGGTTCGCATTCCTTTTGAGCCGGACCGCATCAACGCATTGTTGGGAACCGACATCAGCAAAGAGCAGATGCTGGAGTATTACAAACCGATCGAACTGGAATATGATGAGAAGACCAACGAGATCGTAGCTCCGACCTTCCGTCAGGATCTGTTCCGCACTGCAGATCTGGCAGAGGAAGTGGCTCGTTTCTTCGGATATGACAATATCCCGACTACGCTTCCGAGAGGAGAGGCAACCACCGGCAAGCTTCCGTTCTATCTGAGAATTGAAGCAGTGGCAAGAGATATCGCCGAGTTCTGCGGCTTCTCACAGGGTATGACCTACAGCTTCGAAAGCCCGAAGGTATTTGATAAATTGCTTCTGCCGGAGGATGCACGTGAGCGTCAGGCAATCGTGATCTCCAATCCGCTGGGTGAGGATTTCTCTATTATGAGAACTACTTCCCTGAATGGAATGCTGACTTCTCTGGCAACCAACTATAACAGAAGAAATAAGAATGTTCGTCTCTATGAGATGGGAAATATTTATCTGCCAAAGAGCCTGCCGCTCACTGAACTGCCGGATGAGCGCATGCAGTTTACTCTTGGTATGTATGGCGATGGCGACTTCTTCTCCATGAAAGGTATCGTAGAGGAGTTCCTTGACAAGATCGGTATGCATCTGAAAGAAACTTATGATCCAAATGCTGGAAAATCTTTCCTGCATCCGGGTCGTCAGGCAAATATCATCTATGATGGAACGGTAATCGGATATCTGGGTGAGGTTCATCCGACAGTTGCAGCTACTTATGGAATTGGAGAGAGAGCTTATGTAGCTGTTCTGGATATGCCGTCTATTGTTCCGATGGCAACTTTTGATCGTAAATATGAGGGAATTGCCAAATTCCCGGCTGTGACCAGAGATATTTCCATGGTTGTTCCGAAGAATGTTCTGGTAGGACAGATTGAGGAAGTGATCGCAGTCCGTGGCGGACAGATTCTTGAGAACTATGAACTGTTCGATATTTACGAAGGTTCTCAGATCAAAGGCGGTTATAAATCTGTTGCATATTCTCTGACCTTCCGTGCAAAAGACCGGACGCTTACAGATACAGAGATCTCTGCTTCTATGAAGAAGATCCTCAATGGTCTGGAAGCACTGGGTGCGGAGCTTAGACAGTAATGGATCGCAGAAAAATTACGCGGGTGCTGGCAGTTTTGGCAGCATCCGCTGTTCTGCTGTTCGGGTTTCTGGTCGCACAGCGCCTGGCAGATTACTACAAAGATTCGGATGTGGTGCAGACTTCCCAGGAGGATTCCTTTTACGTGGGAGATCTGACACTGGAACTGACCACCAGGGGCGGCTATCCTGTCTATTACAGTACGGATGGAAGTGTACCTTCCACAGAGAACAGTGCACTTTACAGCGGTCCTCTGGTGTTTGAATCGGGTGATCAGGTTCAGTCTGTGACTGTTCGTGCCAGAGCGTATCATCCGGCTTCTGGTGAGTGGGGAGAATTGTTCACCCGTACTTATTTTTATGCAAAGGATGAACAGACACTGAAAGAGCGGTACAGTACATACATTGTCTGTGTGACCAGTGATCCATATAATCTTTATGATTATGAGTATGGAATCCTGACGGAAGGTAAGATACGGGATGAGTATGTGGCCAGTGAGGAATATCAGCCTGATCTGCAGACTCAGCCAGCTAATTTTACCCAGAGAGGAAGAACATGGGAACGTCCTGCTCATATTGAGATCCTGACACCGGAGGGTGAGAGGGTCATTGATCAGGATGCAGGTATCCGGGTATTTGGTCATGCCAGCCGGCAGTCCTACCGGAAGTCACTGAAGCTCTATGCCCGGGATGAATATGGAAAGGCAGAATTTGATTATCCATTATTTTCAGATAATGTAGGAAAAGCCACAGGAGAAGTGGAGTCTGCCTATAAGCGGCTGGTGTTGAGAAATAATGGAACAGATAAGGCAGTGACCTTGTTTCGTGAAGAACTGTTCCAGACATTGATCAGTCAGATCGAAGGTGTGGATTCCAAGTCTGTGGCACCTATAGCTGTGTACCTCAATGGAGTCTATTACAACTGTGAGTGGATGCAGGAAGTCTATGACGAAGTCTATATGGAGGCCAATTATGGGACTTCCGGTGACGGCTATTATGAGATCGTGACCGTATGGGATGATACACCGGATGCAGAACTGAACCGTAAGGAACAACAGGCGAAGAAAGATTACAAGGATCTGGTGACTTATGCATCTGAAGATCTGACAGATGATACTGTATTCGAAGAATTTTCTTCGCTGGTAGATGTGGACAATCTTCTGCAGTATTTTGCCATTGAAACCTATATCGCCAACTGGGACTGGCCGCAGAATAATATTAAGATGTACCGTTACTATTCGCCGGGAGATGCCTATGGGGAAGACCGGCAGGATGGAAGATGGAGATATCTCTATTATGACATGGAGGCAGGATTCAATCTCTACAATGCCCCAGCAGAAGAGTGGAGAAGCATTCAGGATGCACTGGACGGCAATAAACTGTTTGCGGCAGTGATGAAGCGCACGGACATGCAGGAACGGTTTGCCTACTACCTGGAACAATGTATCCAGAACTATTTTACAGAGGAAAAAGTGACTGCTGCCATAGAACAACTGAAAGCTCTGCGGGATCAGGAACTGGAAGCTAACATTGAACAAAAGAAGAGTCAGGATCCGACTTATTCTATGTCACTGGAAAATATTGATCAGAATATTGAAGTTATCTATGATTTTGTACAGCAGCGGCCGGACATGATCCGCCAGCAGATGCAGGAGCTGTATGGAATCTATATGAAATAAAGAGGAATACTATGAATTTACATGATTTTTATTATGATCTTCCGGAGGAACTGATCGCACAGGATCCGCTGGAGGATCGATCCAGTTCCAGACTGATGGTACTGGATCAGGAAACAGGACATATCGAACACCATATTTTTCGTGAAATCATTGATTATCTGAATCCAGGAGACTGTCTGGTAGTCAATAATACGAAAGTGATCCCTGCCCGTCTTATGGGAAGTAAGGTGGGAACGGATGCACACATTGAAGTACTTCTGCTTAAGAGAAATGAAAATGATGTGTGGGAGACACTGGTGAAACCGGGTAAGAAAGCAAAACCAGGTACGAAGATCAGCTTTGGTGATGGTTTACTGGTCGGTGAAGTGCTGGATGTGGTCGAAGATGGCAACCGTATGATCAAATTCACTTATGAAGGAATCTTTGAAGAGATCCTGGATCAGCTGGGCCAGATGCCTCTGCCGCCGTATATCACACATCAACTGAAGGATAAGAACCGTTATCAGACGGTCTATGCAAAGCATGAAGGATCCGCAGCTGCACCGACTGCAGGACTTCATTTTACACCGGAACTTCTGCAGGCAATCAAGGACAAGGGGGTAAATATCGCCCATGTGACCCTTCATGTAGGACTGGGCACCTTCCGTCCGGTGAAAGTGGAGAATATACTGGAACATCATATGCATTCAGAGTTTTATATGGTGGAGGAGGATCAGGCAAAACTGATCAATGAGACAAAAAAGAATGGTGGACGGATCATTGCAGTCGGTACGACCAGCTGCAGGACACTGGAGTCTGCCACTGGTGAGGACGGAATCCTGAAAGCAGGCAGCGGCTGGACGGAGATTTTCATTTATCCGGGATATCAGTTTAAACTGATCGACTGTCTGATCACCAATTTCCATCTGCCGGAGTCCACGCTGATGATGCTGGTGTCTGCACTGGCAGGCAGAGACAAGATCATGGCAGCTTATGAGGAGGCTGTGAAGGAGAGATATCGTTTCTTCTCCTTTGGTGATGCTATGTTCATTAAGAAAGATAAATAAGAGAATAGCAAAATCCCCGGAACATCTCAATAAAGTTCCGGGGATTTTACTATTCCTCCTCCAATATCAGCTGGATCTTAGATCTTACCACATCAAAGGCCACATCATTCATGCCGCTGTTGATGACCACATCTGCCAGCGCACGGGTGGGCTCTACATACAGATAATGCATGGGCTTAACTGTAGTCAGATATTGCTCCACAATATTGTCCAGGTCACGGCCACGTTCTTTGACGTCGCGGACAATACGGCGAAGAATCCGTTCATCTGCATCAGCTTCTACATAGATTTTAATATCCATCATGTTGCGGAGTCTGGGATCTTCCAGCAGCAGGATACCTTCTGCCAGAATGATCTTTTTTGGCTCAATGTGAATGGTCTTGTCAGAACGGTTGTGCATACTGTAATCGTAGACCGGACAGTCTACAGCAATTCCATTTTTTAAAGCTTCCAGATGTTGGATCATCAGATCTGTTTCCAGAGAATCGGGATGGTCATAATTGACTTTCTTCCGTTCTTCGAACGGCACATCATCCTGACATTTATAATAATTATCGTGGTAGAGGACAGCTACATCATCCGGAAAGGCATCGCGCAGCCGGTTGGTAAATGTGGACTTTCCCGATCCGGTTCCCCCGGCGATTCCTATGATCATAACATTATTACTCATATCGT
>ERZ1035006.1730-NODE-1730-length-13655-cov-8.487353_pt1 | contig 13655 bp, 13 predicted proteins | sample MGYA00520694_ERZ1035006 | MGnify/ENA primary metagenome ERZ1035006 (study PRJEB33766, sample SAMN09781746) | gut metagenome | biome: gut microbiome | host: Homo sapiens | place: Madagascar | study: EMG produced TPA metagenomics assembly of the PRJNA485056 data... | reverse complement strand
GTATAATAACTTTATATTTATGTAATTGTTCTCATTTCACAGTATTTATATAAATACAATCAGAAAATAGCTTTTGTGTTTATTTCTCATTATAATTATTAATGTCCTTTTTTAATTCAGATAAAACCGTTCTTAAAATATCAAAATAGTTGTTATATACTTTTCTTATTCAGATACCTGCCATTTCTCCCCTGTCCAATACAAATATTGTGTTTTTTCATAATTATTCCCCGATATAGAAACCGCATTTGTACCTAATTTCTCTATATACAGGATAAGCTCATCTTCCGGAGTCATCGAAATAACCGTCATATCTCCTATCATTGCCGTTTTTTCATACAAAGAATAGAATTGAGAATTAATCCCCCCATCCAAAATTGTTACTTCTTCTATAATCTCCACTTCATTAGCATCTGCATTCACACTCAAAATGTGAATATCTGAACTTCCATAGTTACTGGTTGATTCCGTAAACTGTATTACAATTGAATCCTTATCCGTATAGCGCAATTTATCTGTTCTCACAGTAATAAAATCCTCGCGCCATCCTGTTACACCTTGAAATTCTGAAACAACGGTTTTACCATCATCTAACATTACTCCCAGTATATTTCTATACTCATCCCCCTCATTAATGGTTCCCACAATGGCATAATCGGTAATGCCGTTTCCATCCACATCTATAGAATCACTTTCCCAATGTACTTTCATGTTTTCACATTCATCCAATAGTCTGCTTGTATCAATACTATTCCCACTCATATTTTTCTTTTGGAGTTCCATTTTCCCAATATTTTCTTCAGTAAATGGTAAATATGGAATCTCCAGTTCTTGAACATTACCTTCATTTGTATTCAACCATTCCATATAGTCCGTTTCATCCATGGGAGTCGTTCCCCAGCCGTCTGTTCCTACATAATATACCGTTCCTGTTTCAGAAGTGTCTGCTTTATACGGATATTGGTCTGACATTCCGTTTAATTCCAAAACCTGCTTATCTTCTGAATGCACATATCCTACCAATTCATAAGTATCACTCTCCGGAATATACCGGTAAAACAAATATGGCCACATGTCCCCATAAGTTTGATTGTGTGAAGACAGTGCTTTTAGATTTCCATTACGCAAAAAAGCAAAATACGGGAATTCTTCTAATTGGATATATGTTTCTCCTGTATCACTATCATAGCCCATAATATAGCCCTTCTCATCTGCCATTACCCCAGGGTCATATAGTAGTACCAACTCTTCCTTTCCGTCAGAATCCACATCGCTGATTGCAAAACTCGAATATTCTCCTACCGAGGTTTCTGCCGTACTTCCATCCGGCAGAATATTGTTATACAAAAGATTGCGCAAAGTTGCTGCATATATCTGCCTTGCATCCGCATCATATTCTACCGCGACCTCACTACCATCTTTTACTACCTCATCATGTTCTACTGACCCACTGCTGTTTGATAGATTTGATTGAGGTTTCACAACCGGAGTAAGTGCAGCAAAATCAATGCTGTCCGCCAATATTTTCATGTGAGATTGCCCCAGTCCCTTTTCCGTTCCGTAAGGTATCGTTATCGTAACAAAGCAATCCTCTAAATCTGCCAGTACCAAAGCTCTGCTTTTTCCCAATGCCAAAGTGACCGGAACGCCACATTCTGTTTCGTACAACATTTCCTGATATTCAGCAATGTCTCCAATATCCAACATGGCATCATGAAAAGTTCCTTTTACAGAACGCAGAAGCACAAAATCCCATGCTCCGGTATCTGCAAGTTGAATCGTTCCTTCCACCTCGAAAGTACCGTCCTCATACATATAAGTGTAATATCCACCGTTATCTCCAAGGAAATCCCCCAGTGTTTCAACCAATTCCGGATGCTCCTGAAGGTCATAGGATGTTGTATGGAGTGCCAATCCATATTTTTCTGTAATCCTGTCTATTTCTTCAGCCATCTCCTGTGAATACACAAGATAACAGCTATAACGAGCAAAGCTGGAATCCAATCGACCATCTATATTTTGATAAATTCTTCCATCCGGGTCATACTGACTCACAAACTCCTGCCATTCTGCCAAGGCCTGCCATTCTTTACTTCCCTGATACCCGGATAAACCAATGGTACTACTTTCCTCTTCTATGGAAGAAGACCGGTTTATAAAAGGCAGCAACAAATCACGAAGTCCAAACCAATTAGCAGCATAGGCTACTATGGATAAAGATAACAACAATACAAGACATGCAACTAAAACTGCCAGTTTCCTATAGGATAAATGCGTTCTATTTTTCTTTCCAGGTGCTGCTTCCTCAATGTATCTGTCATCTACATCGCCAAGTGCCCTGATAATTCGTTTTGCTTCCCTCATAAGACAATACCCTCCTGCTCCAAATATTCTTTTAAGGCATTCCGTGTCCGAAGCAATATCATCTTAACCTTGCTTTCACTCATTCGGTAATCAGATGCAATATCCTTAACTCCACTAAGATACCAATATCTACGCATAAAAATCTTACGTTTTTCTGTAGGCAGACCCTCTAAAAAACAATTTAACTTTTCTGACAGAAGCATATCTTCAATAGCATCTTCCACGTTTCCGGTACTGGCAATACATCCCTGCAATTCTTCAAATACAACTTGCGTTTCACCCTGACCACGTTTTTTTGCATTATAATATTCATATTTATTCAGTGAAAGGTTCCGTGTGATTCTTCCAATAAACGCAGAGAATTTCAGGGGACGTAACGTAGGTATTACCCCCCAAACCTTAAAATAGGTATCATTGACGCACTCTTCTGCATCTTCCCGGTTATGTAAAATATTAAATGCAATGATACTGCAATATCTTCCATATTTTTTATCGGTCTCTGCTATAGCAGACTCTGAACGTTTCCAATATAAATCAATTATTTTATTATCATCCATACCTAATCCTTCCTTCCTATATTCTTTTTCCCACTTATAATGACAGGAAAACAAGAAAACAAGTCACAACATTTTCCAAATTAACTCTTGCCTTTATTATGCGCAGAAAGTTATACTATTAGCAATACAATGCGTCGGTGTATGTATTCTGATTATCAAACCGATTACGCACCCCGCTTACAGAAAGGCAAAAAATGATTGCACTGCAGATTACCGGACTTAAAAATTTCATGAATGCCATGCTTACCGGCAATGTCTTTGATACATTTCTGTTAGAGGAGGCTTCTGTCACCACAGCGGTCACCTACCATATCGACGGACATGCCCAAAAGGACTTTTCGCCCTGCGAATATGAATTTATACCCTGGGCAGATATCAAAGGTATCTGCTTCCAGTTAATCAAAGGAACCAGGGTTCCCCTTCATTTTCAGTTTGTGTTTCACCTGATGCCAAAGCATGTGGAGTCCATTCTGAAGGCAGCCGACGCTGCCGTTGACCCGTCACTCATCCGGGCTTTCGTGCTGACGCTGCGTTATAACGGGGAAATTGCAACGCTCTACACCGGCACAGCTTACACGACCTTTGTGGCAGACAAAGAGCCCGAAAAGCTCTGGGATGCCGCCTGTGAAAAATATTTGCTCAAAAAAGAAATTGCCTGCGAACGTTTATAGTCCACAGGCATTTCCTTTATTCTTCCGCTCCGCCGGCAGCCTCTGTGCTGCCCGCCGTATTCTCTTTCGGTGTTTCCGTCTTGGGATGCGGGGCAATCCACTCCGGGTCTACCTTGGAATGGTATTCCTCCGGCAGTGCCTCTTCTACATACTTATAGAAATTCTGGTTCAAAATTCCCGCAGAATAATTATACAGACCCTTGACCTGGCTCTTCACGGCATCCAGATATTCGTCATCCGGTTCCACGCCGTCCGCCCATACAACTTCTTTGGATTTTTTATTGTAAGAAACCTTATCCGTGATAAAGCTTCTGTCCGCAAAGATAACCAGCGGAGAAGCATCCGACAGGATATCGTTTCCGGCATACAGTCTTGCATCATAATCAAATCCGAACAGATTAAGCAAAGTGGGCAGAATGTCCAGAGAGCTTGCCGTCTTTGTCACTTCCACGGTTTCCATTTCGCTGTTCCAGAGGATAAGATTGTTGTGGTAAATATCCAGTGTACCATCTAATGGTCTGCCTGCCAGTTCCTCCAGATTGCTTACTTCCATGCCGTAAGGATAATGGTCGGCGGAAAGACAGATGACCGTATTTTCCAGCTTTCCCGCCGCATCCAGTTGTTCAATCAGATACTGCAGCGCCAGGTCCAGCTCCATGTTGCAGGCAATGTAGGCTCTTCCTTCCTCGGAATAGGGCAGATCTGCCACATCCTCTTTGTGCAGGGAAGACATCTTGTTGCCGGTAAAATTATAATTCATGTGACCGGAAACCGTCATGTAATACACATGAAAACGGTCCTCCTGTATGTACTCCGGTATTGTTGCTTTCATCATATCCAGATCCGAAGCCGGCCAGTAATTGGAGTGTTCCATGGTAAATACCTGACCGCCGTATTTTTTTTCATCCAGATCTCCTAATTTACATGCCTTGAAATTGTAGCCCAGGTTCGGGTGGGAAAGATATCTGTCGTAATAGGACAGGGAATTGTTGTGGTAAGCATAGCTCTTTACCCCTTCGGAAGCAAAATAGGAAGCCAGGGAAAAGCACATGTCATCCTCCGCACTGCGCTTCATGGAAAACTGCTGGTCGGGGATAAGTCCCGTCAGGTTTACATATTCTCCGTCACTGGTAGATGTCTGCCACAGAGGCACGTAATAATCGTCAAATACAAAGCCCGAATGAATGAGCTTATACAAGGTCGGTGTCAGATTTTCGTCCACCGCATAGGGGGAAAATCCTTCCGCCGTCAGGAAAATCAGGTTGTATCCCTCAAACATACCGGTATATTCGTTTCGTTTGGTGGGCGTCATGCTCTGCATGTAATCCGCTAATTTTTTCACCGTATCGGAATCTGCATTGTCGGAAAGAGCGGTAAAATCCACCGGCAGGACATGGGGGGAAGTATCCGGCTTTTTCGCCTCTTCCTGCCTGCTGTCGTCCCCGGAAACATCTCCTGCTCCCTCCGGTATGGTTTCCGGCGTTTCGTCACCGGCTCCCGTTTCCTCCGGTGTTTCCGCATAGTCGTTGTTTAAGTCCACCCAGGTGTCCAGCCCGTCGCCCTTCTTAAACGCACCGGCAAAAACATCTCTTGTGATGGAGGGCATAACGCCGAATTCCTCAATGACACCCTGCGGGTCATAAAATCCGGCATATGCGTCTTCGTATTCCGCATCCGCAAGGGAACCAACCATCAGCACTGCCATAAAGCCCAGCGCGCCGGCTGCCATTACCGTCAGTTCCCGCAGTCTTTCCTTTTTCGTGTGGCTCTTTAAGCTCAGGGTATACATATGCAGGAGCAGCCCCGTCACTACAAAAGGCACTGCCATCAGAAGCAGCCAGCCCGACACATTCAAAATGCCCACCAGCGCTTCTTTCCAGTAGTTGGTCATGGCATCTTTCCCGCCGTTTTTAATGGCTGCCATCAGAAGCGGCTGTTTGAATATCTTAATATATACAAGCTGGGACGCAAACAAAAGATAATCTATTGCCAGCAGAACCCAGAGGATAATCCGGTTTTTCTTTCTTCGGAAAAAGCCCATAAGCAGGGACGCGAAGCCCGCCAGAAACAACCATATAAAAACCGCAATCAGCGGATTGACCGCCGCAAATCCGAAGCAGGCAATATGGTAGACTGCCTCCATATATAAAAATGTGCAAAAAAACAATATAATAAGCCAGATCATAACTTTCTCCCTTTCTTTTCCACATATTAGCATATTTTGTCGAAAAAAGGGAGATTATATTTCTTATTTTTTTATTTAGATTTTCATTTTACGCCGGAAACATCCTGCGGCGCCCGCCTTGAAGCCTCCTTTGAAAATCCCCAGAAAGCCTTCCGCATCCACCGCTTCCTTGACTCCCTTCATCAGCACGTTGCCAAAGCCGAGCAGGGGAACGCTGGCTCCGGCTCCCGCCCATTCCGCAAAGGGTTCATACCAGCCGAATACACTGATGACCGCACCCAGGCAGACCAGCAGCACCATAATCCGTCCCGGCAGCATTTTGGTTTTTTCCATTAAAATCTGTACTAAGGCGCAGATAACGCCGCCCACTAAAAAGGCATAAAAATAATCCATGATGTATCCCTCCTACGGTTTTCTCATCATGGATTATTATGTATTTTGTTTTCGGTTTTATACGTGCCGGTTACTGATTTCGCACTCTTTGCTCCGGCTACTCCAGAAATTCTGCTGCCCGGGCAGACACCTCTTCCGCCACCTCGCGCAGCTCCTTGCCTTCGCAGTTTATCGTCACAAGGGCATATTTTTCATACATGGGAATGCGCTCTTCGTACAAATCCCGTAGGGTCTGCCCTTCCTTTAAGGTAACGCCTCTTGCATTCAAATCGCCCAGACGTTCCTCTAAGGCTTCATAAGAAAGCTTCAGATAGACTACCACGCCGATTTCAGACAGATGCTTCATGGCTTCTTCTTCGTAGCAGACGCTTCCTCCGGTTGCAATCACGGTCTGCTTCACATCAATGGAAGCATTTACCTTATTTTCAATCTCCCAGAAGCCTTCCACTCCGTGCTCGGTAATCAGTTCATGCAAAAGTTTTCCGTACTCATCCTGAATTAAAAGGTCGGAGTCCAAAAAACGAAATCCCAGCCGTTTGGCAGCCACAACGCCCACGGTGCTTTTTCCTGCGCCCGGCATTCCAATCAGAACAACATTCTTTCTTCTGTCCATTTCCTATAGCTCCTTATCGTTCATCCTGTCTGTTATGCCTGCCTGACAGCCGGCTTTCTTCTGTGCATGCGCTTTTCTTATAAGTCAAAGGACGCATGGGTCAGGTCTGCAATCACTTCTACTTCGCAAAGAACATTTTTCGGCAGGGTTTTTACCGCTACGCAGCTTCTTGCGGGCTTGCCGGTAAAGTACCTTGCATATACTTCATTGAATGCCGCAAAATCGCCCATATCCGCTAAGAAGCAGGTGGTTTTTGCCACGTTTTCATAGGAAGCGCCCGCTGCCTTTAAGATTTCGCCGATATTCTTCATTACCTGCTCTGCCTGGGTTGCAATATCCGCTCCGGTAATCTCGCCGGTTGCCGGATTGATGGGTATCTGGCCTGATGCAAAAAATAAATGTCCTGCAATCACACCCTGGGAATAAGGGCCGATTGCTGCCGGTGCTTTGTCTGTGTGAATGGTTTCCAACATAATTTTGTCCTCCTTATTCAGGCCTTCGGCTCCGGCGCATCAAACTGTGCCGTCACATAAAAGCCTCTTTCATTTTCTATGATGTCTGTCACAATGCCTTCCCTCGCAAGCATTCTGTTGCGGAAGGGTATATTGCCTGACATGGCAAGTGACGGATCAATCGTATAATAATAGTTGCTGGGCAGTACTCCTTCTGTCACCGTAATCTTTTGTCCGACAGTAAGAAGTCCCGGCCGTTCCATCTTAAATTCCATGGTTCTCATAAAAACGCCCCATTTCTTTTCTGTCTATTTTACTATAAAGTTATCCCCTATTGCAAGACTTAGTTCTGCAAAACCATTCCTTTGCCACTTCCTGTCCTCTATCTCAAAAAGACATATGGGGGAGTTCGTCCCTCATATGTCTTTTTGTTTATTTATCCTTTATTCAATTTTACCGGCATTTATTCACAAAGCCTTGAAAATGCATCCGCCACGAACTGAACCTTGGTTCCGATAATAACCTGAACCGATGTCTTGCCGGGCTTAATAACACCTGCAACACCTGCAGATTTAATCACCTTATCGTTTACAGCCGTAATATCCTTGACTTCCAGTCTCAGTCTTGTTACACAGTTGTCAATGCTTGTGATGTTTTCTTTTCCGCCACAGCCCTCTAAAATGGTTTTTGCAATGGCTGTATAATCATCACTTGCCAGTTCCACCTTCTTCTCTGCTTCAATATCGTCATCTTCCCTGCCGGGAGTCTTCAGATTCCACTTCCTGATGGCAAAGAGGAATACAAAGTAGAATACAAGGAATGCTGCGATTCCGAGCGGAATGATCAGCCAAGTCTTCGCCGCTGCGGGCAATGACGCGGAGAACAGCAGGTCAGTTGCACCCGCCGAGAAGCTAAAGCCGGCACGGAAACCGAGTGCAACGGTAATCATGGTAAAGATACCGTAAAGCAGCGCATAGATAACGTACAGTCCGGGTGCGAGGAACATGAAGCCGAACTCGAAAGGCTCTGTAACGCCGCAGATAAATGCACACAAAGCTGCGGAAGCCACAAGACCGATGGCAACCTTTTTCCTGCCGGGTTTAGCACATTTAATCATCGCACATGCCGCACCGGGAATACCAAACATCATGCAGGGGAAGAAGCCGGACATATACATTCCGAGACTCCAGGTTACATCCGCAGAGGTCTCGCCTCTCCAGAAGTGCTGCAGGTCACCGAGTCCAATGGTATCGAACCAGAATACATTGTTCAGTGCATGGTGCAATCCGGTAGGAATCAGCAGACGGTTCAGGAACGCATAAATTCCTGCTCCTACCACATCAAGGCCGATAATTGCCTCACCAAGAGCTACCAGACCGCCAAACAGCAACGGCCATACAAACAGCAATACAACAGATACAAGAATAGATACCAGACCTGCAATGATTGCTACGCATCTCTTGCCGCTGAAGAAGGACAGCCAGTCGGGAAGTTTCGTATCCTTAAATTTGTTGTAGCAGGCAGAACCGATAATGCCGGCAAGAATACCGATAAACGGATTGGCAATCTTATCGAAGGCCAGTGTCTTGGTAGCACTGTCCGCAACAGACGGCATTATGGTCGTAACAAATCCGGTAGAGAGAAGTGTTGTGATCATAAGCCAGGAAGCCAGTGCAGCGATACCACCGGTACCGTCATTCTTTTCCGACATGCCGACACCGACACCGATTACAAACAGGATTGCCATGTTGTCAAGCAAAGCGCCACCAGCTTTAACCAGAAACAGTCCGATCAGATTTCTCGCACCAAGGATTTCACCGCCCTGCATGGTTGCCGGGCACAGATAGTATCCGATACCCATGAGAATACCGCAGATAGGCAGTACTGCTACGGGAAGCATTAACGCTTTTCCCAGTTTTTGAAGAAATTTCATACCTTTCTCCTCCTTTACATTATACTTAACCGGCTTTCCTCCGGTCAGCTTCTTTTGCCGGTTCCGAAAATCATTCTATCTTCAGAACCTCTTCACCATGGGAGACTTCCCCCTCTTTCATAAGACTGATTTTTTCATAATCGTCTGTGTTGCAGATTAAAACCGGGGTGACGGTATGCAGCCCCGCCTCCTTGATTTTTTCAAGATCCGCTTCCATGAGCAAATCGCCCTTCTTTACCCGGTCTCCCACAGCAACGTACGCCGTAAAAGGCTCTCCCTTCAAAGTAACCGTCTCCAGTCCGATATGAATCAGCAGCTCGGTTCCCCTGCCGGTCGTTATCGTCACGGCATGCAGCGTATCGAAGACCATGGTCACTTCACCGTCCGCCGGTGCATATATCCTGCCTTCCGAGGGAATTACGGCAAAACCGTCGCCCAGTATTTTATCCGAAAATGTAGGATCCGGCACTTCCGCAAGCGGCACAACCTTTCCGTTACAAGGTGAAAAAATAACATTTTCTTTTGCTTTACCCTTGAGAAACCCTAACATACGACCTCCTTTCCGTCGACATACACACCCACAATGTTTAGTTTTTTATCCAGGAGAACAAAATCTGCTTTCTTCCCGACATGGATGCTTCCCGTTTCATCAAATATTCCTATCTCCCTCGCCGGGTTCTCCGTAGCACACATCAATGCCGTTTCCAGGGAAATGCCAACCTCGTTTACAACATAACGCATGCAGTCCATCAGATTAGTAGCCGAGCCGGCTATCGTTCCGTCATGCAATGTTGCAAGATTTCCCTTTACCGTTACCGCCTGTCCGCCGAGAGTATACTCTCCGTCCGCCAGTCCTGTCGCTCTCATGCTGTCGCTGATCAGAATCATACGTTCTGCCCCGAACATGGCAAAGGTGGCACGTATCACAGCCGGATGCACATGCACACCGTCGCATATCAGTTCTGCGCGGCAATCCCCGGCATCCCTGACTGCACCGATCACTCCCGGATTCCTGTGATTAAGAGGCGGCATGGCATTGTATAAATGCGTGGCATGGGATGCTCCATGTTCTATAGCCTTCTTTGCCGTTTCGTAATCTGCTGCCGTATGAGCCAGTGACACAACGACCTTTCCCTTCACCTTGTCGATAAACTCCATTGCTCCCGGTTCCTCCGGTGCAATGTCCACGAGCCTGATCAGACCTCCCGAGGCCTCCTCGAGCCGGCAGAAATATTCATAATCACAGGGCATGATATTTTCTGCCGCCTGTGCACCCTTTTTTACAGGACTGATAAACGGCCCTTCCATATTGATGCCTGCAAGCTTTGCTCCTCCGCGATAAGAATATGTACCTGCATTTTTCATGACTGCAAGCAGCTCATCCTTCGGGATTGTCATAGTGGCGGGACACATACTCGTCACTCCGACAGATGCCTCGTATGCGGAAATCACATCAAGAGCCTCTACGGTACCGTCGCACATATCTGCTCCCATACAGCCGTGGAAATGTATATCTACCAGCCCCGGCACCATATAAAGACCTTCTGCCTCCACAACTTCCGTATCCTTTGATACTTCTCCGGATATTGCGGAAAATCTGCCGTTTTTAATTTCAACGTTTTCTTTTACAAATTTATGCTCCTGTGTATAAACCTCTGCATTTTTTATCAGCATCCGACGCACCTTCCATCCATCCGTTTTTATCCGTCATTCAGGGAATCCTGCTGAGCGCAGCCTCATCCGCAACCAGAATAACATCGTTATGCAGCTGTAATATCGATGCCGGAACGTATGGGGTAACCGGTCCGAAAAATGCCTGCCGGACAATTTCCGCCTTGCCCTCACCATTCGCCACAACCAGGATTTTCTTTGCTCTCATAATTGTTCCTATTCCCATGGTATATGCCTGTCTTGGAACTTCCTCGGCAGAAGAAAAGAATCTTTTGTTGGCCTCAATCGTTGATTGCATGAGGTTCACACAATGAACCTCTTTCTCATACTCTTCCGCCGGCTCATTGAATCCGATATGCCCGTTATGCCCTATTCCCAGAAGCTGAAGATCTATCCCTCCGAGAGACCGGATCAACCCGGCATATCTGTCGCATTCTTTCTCGGAATCGGGCTCCATGCCATTCGGAAGATGCGTATTCTCCTCGGGAATATTCACATGCTCAAACAGATGCTGATGCATAAAATAATAATAGCTCTGGGGATTTTCCCGGCTGAGTCCCCTGTATTCATCCAGATTTACCGTCCGAACCCTTGAGAAGTCCAGATCTCCCTTGTCAAACCACTCCACCAGCTGTTTATACAGCCCTATGGGGGTAGAACCCGTAGCCAGCCCGAGAACGCAGTCGGGCTTCATTATTATCTGGGCTGACAGGATATTTGCCGCTTTTCTGCTCATATCCGCATAGTCCTTTGCCTTGTAAATCATCATAGGTTCATCACTCCATTTCGCATATTTTGCTGCGTACACCAAGTACCATGGAAGGAGAAACACTGAGTTCATCTATACCCATCCGGACAAATCTCTCTGTAAGGGTCGTATCCGCTCCCAGCTCTCCGCAGATACCGACCCATTTTCCGTGTTTGTGGGCTCCGTCCACAGTCATCTGTATCATACGTAAAACCGCTTCATGGTGCGGATTATAAAATCTGTCCAGTCTGCTGTTCTGCCTGTCAATGGCAAGAGTATACTGTGTAAGATCATTGGTACCTATACTGAAGAAATCCACCAGCTCCGCCAGTTCGCTGCTCATCATGACCGCAGCGGGAGTTTCAATCATTATGCCCTGTTCGGGAACGGCATAGGGTATATTCTCCGCCTCCAGCTCTCTTGCCACTTCCGCAACGATTTCTTTTATGCTCCTGACCTCCTCCACAGAGATAATCATGGGATACATGATTGCCAGTTCTCCGTATTTGGCGGCACGCAGCAGTGCCCGTAGCTGTGTCTTGAAAATATCCGGCTGTTCGAGGCAGATCCGGATGGCACGGTATCCCATAGCCGGATTGTCTTCTTTTCCAAGTCCCAGATAATCCACGTTTTTATCCGCTCCTATATCCAGTGTACGGATAACCACCTTTTTCCCCGCCATCATCTGCAGTACCTGCCGGTAAGCATTAAACTGCTCCGTTTCATCCGGAAGCTCCGTCCTTCCCAGATATAGAAACTCACTTCTGAACAGCCCGATGCCCTCCGCATCATTTTCCAGTACATATGCCACATCCGATACACTTCCTATATTGGCATACAAATGGATCTTTCTTCCGCTCTTTGTAACGGATTCCCGTCCCTTATATCTGTCCAGCAGACTTCTCTGCTCCTGTTCCTTCTGCTGCGCCTCCTTCGCCAGACGAATCCGTTCATCATCCGGTTCCAGATAGAATGCGGCTTCCTTTCCGTCAACAACAGCGCAGGTACCGTTATGCAGTTTTTCCAGATTGAGGGGAACGCCGATCAGTGCCGGAATATTCATCATGCGGGCAAGAATTGCCGTATGTGAATTGGTAGAACCGTGCACGGTAACGAAGGCAAGAATTTTATTTTTGTCCATCTGCACCGTTTCACTCGGTGTCAGGTCATCCGCCACAATAATCGACGGTTCCATATTGTCCCAGTCCGTCTGTTCTTCCTTTCCCAGATTGCGCACCAGACGTTCGGAGATATCCTTTACGTCCGCAGACCGCGCCTGCATATATTCGTCATCCATATCGGAAAACATTTTTGCAAAATTGTCTCCTGTCACCGCTACGGCATATTCGGCATTGACCTGTTCATTACGGATCATGCTGCGAATGGAATCCTGGTAATCGTCGTCCTCAAGCATCATCTGATGTACCTCGAAGATCGCCGCATTTACTTCACCGACCTCCTGTAAGGCCTTGTCATACAATCGGGAGAGTTGCAGAAGTGCCTGTTCCTTTGCCTCATCGAGCCGCCTCAGTTCCCCTTCTGTATCCTCCACATGTACCCTTCTGATAACGCTGTCCCTCTTTTTCAGGACATTGACCGGTCCTATCGCCGTTCCTTTGTATACGGACTTGCCCATGTATTTTTCCATACCTCATCCTCCAATTAAGCGGTCTCATGCACCCATTTAAAAAAACATTTCGTCTGCAGGCGGGCGAATTGTAGTTTTTGTGCATTTTGTATATTTATTTGTTTTTCCGTGCCTTAAGCTTATATACATTTTAACCATTAAAGTATAATTTGTCCAGCAAAATTTGTTACTTTTTCATACTTTTTCATCTTTATCTACTTGTTTTCTGCATAATAATGTCTGATTTGCACATATTATGCATCAATTTGTTTTTCTTGTGAATATTTTCGCATAATTTTTACATTGTGCATAAAAAATAGTAGAATTTTTCTCTCTGCCGCAAGATGATTTTAAGTCGGTTGAGAGATTAGAAAACGCCGGAAACCCGCATAAACTCTATGTTTTTGCGGGTTCTCGGCGTTTCTTTTATCGCCTGTATTA
>ERZ1035006.1726-NODE-1726-length-13688-cov-4.392063_pt1 | contig 13688 bp, 13 predicted proteins | sample MGYA00520694_ERZ1035006 | MGnify/ENA primary metagenome ERZ1035006 (study PRJEB33766, sample SAMN09781746) | gut metagenome | biome: gut microbiome | host: Homo sapiens | place: Madagascar | study: EMG produced TPA metagenomics assembly of the PRJNA485056 data... | reverse complement strand
GATTTAATGGGGATTAATCAAGCTATTTATACTTCTTCTGCAAAAGGCATTTCCAAAGGTGGAGGTATGGGGATACATACCTACAATATGGAATGCAGTGAAATAGAACTTGCCGATTTTCAGATGAGTTACTGCCAATATCATTTCACTGGCTCGCTGGATGAAATTCCTAGCCTGCCTACGAAATATGTGTATGGAAAAACGCAAAATGGCAGATATATGGCAGCGGAAGTAACATATATTGGCAAAGACTATAATAAGGAATCCGGGCGAATGGGAAACTTCATCAGCCATATGTATTCCTTTGGCAAAGATGATTTGAATGTGTATCCAATGCAGCTGTATGGAAGCTCTGATTTCCTTACAGCACTGGATCCGGCAAACGTGGATGGCACCAATGAAGTGAATTACCTTCCGAATGTCAGTAGTGTAGATCCTGGTGATGTTATCAATATCGATACTATACAGGACTTTCTTGGGGACGACAGAATAGAAATGTTCTGTCATCTTCTGGCTGCTGTAATTGAAAAGGACACAATTCATAAAGTCATTATCCACGATACACATGACAATATACTGAAGTGGATCGCATCCATAGAATATGCACTTCCTCCACAGTGTGCGAGGAAAGTAAGCTTTTCTTCTTACGAGCATGATCCAATGATGTCCGAATTCGACATCCGCGGCGCTATAGCTGGGGTAAGCAAAGGAAGCTGTGAAGATTATGCGGAATCAGGACAGTTTTATGTATTTGACGGTGTAAATCGAACCCATCCAAATTTTGATGTTAGTTCTGACTTCTTCCGGTTTGGTATCAGTATGGGATTGGCATATTCCTATGAGGCATTGCTGGAATTTTATAAATTCTTGAATGCGTACTCATACGAGAAAGTAGATACTGATATTTACAAAGGATTTAAGCTGTTTCAGATGGTGCAGGGTGGTATGGCATCCCTGCAGAATAAAGAATTCATGGAGGCTGTATCGTTTGAAGGTAAATATGGAGATACGAAGAGTTATCTAGAAATGCTGGATCAGTTGACAGAAAGACTTGAAACGATACCTGCTTTTGATGAAAAACTTCTTGAAAACCTGCAGAAACTGGTTACTGATTTCTATGAGAGAGAGCTCAGCGAAAAAGAACTAAGCCATATATTGGATTTGACGTTAAAGACAGATGCGTATGCAGGCAGCCGTGGAGTTGATTTAAGCGAAAATGATGGCATGTGGAATGATATCAATGTACTTATTTATAAAGTGCAGTCTGAAAACCTCATTTATGCGATGAACTACCTTGCATCAAAAAAAGCATATAGAAGACTTGCCGGTGTTCAGGCTTATATTGTAAAGGTTGCAAAGAAAGAAAATCTTGAAAGAAATGTTACCAAATTCTTTACTGGATTTTGGATGGATGCATCTGAGGAAGAATGTAAATTCTATGATCTGGTTATCAAGGTGGTAGCGGATGTGTTCCACTCCTTGGAAGATGGAAATGAACGTTATCTGAATGCTCTTAATATGTTCCTCACTGTACAGGAAATGGGTAAGGGCGCGATAGCAGGAAACGGGTGCAACAGCTTGGTTCAAATGATTGAAAAGGAAACAGATCTTTTGAACAAAAAGCAGTTCCAGTTAAAACGGAAAAAGAAAGATAATAGTCAGTTCGATGCAAAGCAGACAAAATGTGCGTTTGAGGCATTCAATTATACTCAGAGAAACGGTGTTGCGATTCCGGTAACTAAGATTCGCTTACAGCATCTTGCAAAATGCATTGTCAAAACATATGAAGAAGAGATTTCTATGACAAAGGCAAAAACGCTTTCAGTATACTCAAGCTATCCGATTGTCGTAGAGCATCTTTCTGATGAAGACCTGAGAACATATTTCGAACTTTTGGCAGATGTCATTTCAACTGCTGAAACATCCCGTGAAGAATATCAATTGTTGTTTGATTTCTGGAAATTAACGGGAGAACAGAAGGAAATTATGGTTGATGTATTTGCAAAGATAGAATTTGACTATTTCAAAAAGGAAAAATTATTCTATGGTCTTGAGCAGTTCCTTGGCGCTGCAAAAGATGTTGGAGATGCAGAATACACATCTGCACTCAAAACGTATGTTTCTGATTTGAAAGGTGCGTTTAAAGAGAAAATAACGGAAACTGTGAAATCAAAATCTGATAAGGAAATCCGAGATTACTGGGCAGAAATCTCTAAAGAAGAGAAAAAGACAGGTAAAAAAGGATTCTTTAGATTTGGCAAACGTAATTGAGGAATGAAATATGTCTTATGAATTAGACACCCGAAAAATGCAAATGAACCTTGAGAAGAGCATCGGAAATGCGATTCATTATGCAGACCTGTTTGTGAGTAAGAACTATCTTATCGACCTTGGTAAAAGCAGTGTAAGAAAAATGGATGATTCTGAAAAGCAGTTCAATCATACGAGCTTTATTGAAATATCTAAGATCTGTTTTGACCCACGGGAAAATGTACAGGATAAGTTAAAAACAGTATATACAGCGCTTTTCAATGTTCAGAGTAGTGTGCTTCTAATGATAAAGAGCGATGAAACAGGGATTCGTTTTTTTATCGGGATCCATGACGATAAGCAACCGATATTATCAAGAAGTATTTTGGAAAAATCGTTAAGAGGAAACTTTCCAGGTATTGATCTTTCTATTATCTATGGTGATGAAACAAAAGAAATCATGACAGAGAGTTTTCCGACAGAATATGATTCAAAATCTATAGCCTCAGTCTCTATCGTCCCAGGCGATAGAGACTCTAATGAGGGATTTGTCCAAGGACTTGAGAAATTTATCGATACTATGGCTGGAGAGGAATTTACTGCATTATTTATTGCAAATCCTCTTAATCAGGAAGTTTTGGAGAATAAGAAGAGAGGCTATGAGAAACTCTATACAGCGCTCTCCGCATATTCCTCATATAGCCTTGCGTATGGAGAAAACAACTCCCAGGCAATAAATGAGAGTCTTTCAGAAGGACTCACTGATACAATCAATGAAGGTGTAAGCGATACGGTTGGTACGAACCGGTCAAAGTCTGATACACGGTCAAAGGGACGCAATAGCGGAAGTAGTTTTAATTTATTTGCGACGAACCACAGCCATGGAAAGAGCAGTGGCAGAGCCAGTACGGTATCGACCGGTGATAATGAGTCACATACAAGGACAAGCGGAACTTCCAAAGCGAAAACAAAGACAGAGACAAAAGGTTCGACTGATACAACCGGAAGCTCTGTAACCCTTACAACGACACAGCAGAATAAGACTATACAGGAACTTCAGAAGAAGATCGACGAACAGCTTCTGCGTATCAAAACAAGTGAGTCATATGGATTATTTGATATGGCGTGTTACTTCTCATCGTCGAATAAACAGACTACATTGACTGCGGCAAATACCTTCAAAGCATTGGTTGCCGGTGAGCAGACGAGTGTAGAAAACTCATTTGTGAATTTTTGGGATGATAAACGGGAGCTTTGGGATAAAAGTACCGCAAGGGTATGTGATTACCTTAGATATGGAAAACATATCGAAGTGGAATATCAAGGGATCCTGATTGATAAGGATGGCGAAGAAGTTCTTACCGAACAGATTGTTACCCCTGCCAACATGGTAAGCGGCACGGAACTGCCGTTGGTCATGGGATTCCCTATGAAGTCTGTTAATGGCGTCAGTATCATCACATCCGCTGAATTTGGACGAAATGTAAGATACCGTACAAAGTCAGATGCGAAGAAAAGAATGCGCGCCGGCAATATGGGCGCAGTATACCATATGGGAACGGTATGGCCAAAGAACCGTGTGAAGATTGATATTGATAGCCTTACTGGGCATTGCTTTATTACTGGTACGACCGGTTCCGGTAAATCCAATACTACCTACAAGCTTTTAGAGGAGCTGCTCGATAAGGGAGTGAATTTCCTTGTTGTAGAGCCTGCCAAGGGTGAGTACAAGACGCAGTTTGGTAATGTTCCAGATGTAAATATCTTTACCACGAGCAAACAGTATTATGACATGCTGCACTTGAATCCTTTTGAATTCCCGGAAGGAATACACGTAGCAGAGCATTTGCAGAAACTGGTACAGGTATTTAGTGCATGTTGGCCTTTATACGCAGCTATGCCTGCTATCTTAAAAGAAGCGTTTGAGAAGTCTTACAGATATTGCGGATGGGACTTGCATCATTCCATTCATTTTGATAATGGCAATGGTATGTTCCCAACATTTAATACCTTATTGAAGATGTTGCCGAAAATCATTAATTCCTCTGCATATTCTTCCGATTCCAAAGGCGATTATATCGGTTCCTTGGTAACACGTGTGAATTCCCTTACAAATGGACTCATTGGAGATATTTTCTGTAATGGAAAGTCAATCGAAGACCATGTGCTCTTTGAGGAAAATACGATAGTTGATCTTAGTCGTCTTCAGTCGGACGAAACGGTCTCCCTTATTATGGGGGTTCTTATCATGAAATTGAATGAATACCGTATGGTGCAGAATCTTCCAAAGAACAGTCGTCTGAGACATGTTACCGTTTTAGAGGAGGCTCACAACATTCTGAAACGTGTATCCTTAGAGCAGAGTGCAGAATCTGGTAATGTCCAGGGCGCTTCTGTTGGAATGATCCGTAAATCTATCGCAGAGATGCGTACTTACGGAGAAGGTTTTATTATTATTGACCAGTCACCGGCGGAAGTCGATGTTGCAGCAATACGTAATACCAATACCAAATTCATTATGAAATTGTCTGATAAAGATGATTTTGAAACAGTTGGACGTACCATCGGTTTGAATGATGACCAGATATTGGAAGTAGGAAAGCTGCAACGAGGAGTGGCAGTTACATATCAGACTGAATGGGAAGAGCCCGTACTTACGATGATCGATCCATGCAGTGATGCGTATGAGGTGAAGAAACTCAAAGAGAATGACTTGACAGCAGAGAAAGAAATGCTTGGTAAATTGGTGAGCGAGTTGCTTGACCAGTATGAAGCAGGAGAGTTCCAGATGAGTTGGGTGAATTCCATTATCAACAAGGAAAAGCGTGTATCTGCAATGAAAAAACAGTTCTATACCATGCATTTGACGAGTTTTAGAAAAGATACGGTAAAGGCTGGTAAGAATGCAACAGAATTGAGATTTTTTAAGTTATTATATGACCTTATTGGATGTGAAGATCTGTTTGAGATATTTACGCTTGATATACCAAAACTCAAGAAAAAGACTGATGCAACTCCACAGGTTAAGGCAAAAATTAAAAAGTGGGCAATGATGATAAAAGTCGGATTTGACCAGTACTTGAAAGTAACTGATAAGGAAAAAGATATGCTTCTGGAAGCGTTAATGGTGCATCATGTGATGCTTACAAATGACCTTATTTACAAAATTGCGATAACACTTCTTTTTCCATAATTTATGAGAAGTTTTCTCCGGAAGTCTGAATATGAGACTTAGCGGTCATTGATGGAAAGTTACGATGTAAGCTCAATTATTGCTGTAATGAAAAGAAACGCAGCTATGTAACCGAAATTGAAATATTTAAAGAAGAAAGGGGGTTAATCATATGAGTTGGTTCAGAAGAGAAACAAAAGATGTGGATGAAACGAAAGAAACAAAAGTAGATGAATCTGAGAAAGATAATGAGTATGTGAGCGAATTTGACCGTCGATATAAAGTTGACGAGAATGGCAACTACAAATATCGCGATACTCCGGAAGACCCGACAAAGGGTAAGGAAGCGGAAAAGAAATCTGATGCAGCGGATGACGATGACGAAGAGCCAGATAGCAACCGCAGCCACGAAATTGACGATGACGAAGGAAGATAAACTGTAATTAAGGGAGAGATTAGATGGGCTTTTTTAGTAGTAGTGCTGAGCTAATAGCTCCTCTGCGTATGGGAATGCAGTACCAACTGCTCCCGGAGGATCTTCGGCCTGGCTTTGAAACACTGGGGAACGGATTATTATCATTCCAAAAGACAATTCGCGTTACGGTAAGGAATAAAAAAGATCTGGAACGTATATTGGATGCAGTCATATATGATAATCCGCATATCTGTTATTTTAATCCTACGGAATTTAGTATTGTGACGATGGGACCTTTTTTTGCGATTTCTTTTGATTATATCTATGACCGCAAAAAAGCAGCAGAGGTTATGAAAGCGGTCGATGACAAGGCTGAGTATATTATCTCACAATTTATCATGGGTGATATGTCTGATTATGATAAATGCGTCGCAATTCATGATTATATGACAGAAAATATACATTATAACTTCTCAGCTATGTCCGTAAGCTTTGTGCATGATGCATTTACGGTAGAAGGTGCTCTTCTAAAACATCAGGCGGTATGTAATGGCATTTCAAAAGCTGTTACGCTATTACTTAATAAGCTCAGTATCCCCTGTACAACCGTGCAGGGGCGTAGTGCTATTGGAGAAAATGATTTGGATCATTCCTGGAACTTGGTTAAGCTTGGGGATGACTATTATCATATTGATGTTACATGGGATCTGCAGGAGGTAAACCGCTTTTCCAACCGTTCTCATATGTATATGAATCTGGATGATGAATCCATGCTTAATAACCATAGCTGGGATATTGAAGCATATCCGACTTGTGATGCAATCAAGGAAAATTTCTATGTGAAACAAAAGCGTTATTTTAGGACGATGCGAAGTTTTGAATTGTACTGCCAGCGCTTTTTGAAAGCAAATCTCACGTATATGGATGTTAGGTTTGAAGACACCTTAGAGATTCCAGCAGATGGAGGACGTTACATAGGTGGTATCCTGCAGAAGCAGGCTGCGCTCGTCGGAAAACGATTCCAGATGACGTTTCTATTTAATGCAAACAGTTATGTATTTCAAGCAGAACTGTTGTATCAGTAGTTGAAGGTTACGAAAGAGGTATGCATATGGCAAGAAACTTTGGAAATTTCGAAGGAGGCGAGTCTCCAGAAGAAGTTGATAAGAACAATGAAGTTCTGGAAGAGGAAAGTGAATTTGAAAATGATTTTGATAATAAATGGGATGACAACGAAGAAGTAGAAGAGAGTAAGGAAACAAACGACGCTGACAAAGATGGTGTTATAAAGAAAAAGTGTATTCGTGAAGACTTGGAAGGACAAAAACATCCTGAAACCGGTGTTCCATATGAAAGAAAAGTAGTAGATGTAGATGGACAAAAAGTGGAAGGTGTTTTTCCACAATTTAAAAGCGAATATGAGACACAATTGCCAGAGGATATGTACAAGGCAGATGATCCTACTCAGATGAAATATTGTACAAAGCAGCTTCGGGAGGAAATCAAAAATAACCCTGAATTGGCTGAAAAGTTTGATGAACGTCAATTGCAGCAGATAGAAAAAGGAGCTCAGAAGATAGATGGCTATACGTGGCATCATACTGAGGAGCCAGGTAAAATGCAGCTTGTTGATGAGGATGAGCATGCGGATACCCCACATACCGGCGGACGTTCTATCTGGGGCGGCGGAAAAGAATGTAGATAGGAGATGAAGATATGATTAAATGGGATTTTGTAGTACCAGTTGATGAAGGGGTATTTAATGAATTTGAGAGAGATTATGGAGTTGAGGTACCGGAAGACCTTCGTGAGTTGGTTTTGGAGGCAAATGCTGGAAATCCGGAACCTTGTAACGTTACAGATGAGGAAGGAAATGAACGTGTAATAGGTACGATTCTTTCTTATAGTGATAAAGTGCGCACGACTGTTTTTAAGGCATTGAAGCGAATCGTTTTTTATGATCATGAAACGAGTGAATTTATTAAAATATCGGATTCATTAGATGAAATGATTAAATCGATTCACTAAAAACGTGAGAATGGTATCACCATATGAGAAAATTGAATAGGTATGGAAAAACACAGGGACAAATATATCGGACGATGTTTCTGATATATTTAGCGATTGCTTTTGTCATAGGTGCCTCGGGGTATGGCGCATATAAGCTAATAAAACCGAAGTATGAAGTGTACAAGGAACGAAAAGCACTGGAAGAGCAAGAAGAAATCGCCCGTGTCGAACTGGAAGAACAAGAACGCATTGCCGAACAGGAAGCAGAAATGCGTGCAGCAATGGAAGGTGGTACATCTTGGAATGGTCATACGTATAAAGTGCTTGATGATATATAACTATCCAAATTCCATGGATAGTTCAACTGTAAAAGGTGTTTGGAATGATACGCAGAATGATGGTGAATGTAATGAAGAGGAATTCTTTGGCGCAGAAAATTCTGGATTCATATGTGAATGGGATTTTTAATAAATATACATTTTAGGAGGGACTAAGAGTGGGACGTAACGATAAGTATGGAAAGAATGCGTGGAAAGTAGGAATGCTGAACACAATCATTGCATTGGTAGTGATTATTGTATTAGCAGCTATTGCTGGAGGTGGATATTTCTTTATAAAACCTCGCTATGATGCTTACCAGGAGACTAAGGCAATCGAAAAGGCAGAAGAAGAGAAACGTATTGCGAAAGAAAAAGCGGCTGAAGAGGAAGCAGAAAAGAAACGGTTAGCAGAAGAAGAGGCTGTGGAGAAGGCAAAAGCTGAGGAAGAGGTAAGAAAAGCGGCTACTACACCGACACCAAGAGCTACCAATACTCCTGTACCAAGTCCGGATTACATTATTGCAGAAAGTAACAGTCGTTATCTTTCTAATGATGATGTAAAGAATTTGTCTATCCAGCAGGTAAATTATGCGAAGAATGAGATCTATGCAAGACGTGGACGTAAATTTACTTCACGGGAATTGCAAGAGTATTTTAATAGTAAACCATGGTATTCCGGAACGATTGATGCTGCGACATTTGATGCAAACTATCAGAATTATTTCAACGACTATGAAATTAAGAATACTGAGTTTTTGTCAAAGGTTGAGTATTCAATGAGTCCAAATGGATATCAATTAGATCAGTAAGGAAAGAGTTATGAGAAGAAACCAATTAAAAGAATTTATACTAATCACTGTTCTTCTTTGTTTACTTCTGGCGGTAGCCGGCGGTGCTTATTATTTTATGACAAAGGAGACTGCGCAACTAAATAACGACTTGGAACTATTAAAAGCCGAGAATGTGGCTCTTATGGAAAAGGTCAATCAGTTACAAGCATCCGTAGATGAGATGAACAATGTGTTAAATTCAACTGGTGAGGCTCAAGGTCCTGAAATACCGCAAGAGCCCGTTACTACGGAGATTCCGGCTAAGGGATTGATTGCCATTGACCCGGGACATCAAGGTAGTTGGGTCGATATGAGTGCTCATGAGCCGATGGCGCCTGGTTCCTCAGAAACAAAGGCCAAGGCAACAACTGGTACAACGGGGCGCTTTACCGGCATCCCTGAGTATCAGCTGAATCTCGACATATCTTTGATGCTTGCGGAAGAACTACGAAATCGAGGATATGAAGTCGTACTTGCGCGTGAGGATAATGATACCGCCATAAGTAATGCAGAGCGTGCGGTTAAGGCGAATGAGTCGGGAGCGGATTTTGCAATTCGTATCCATGCAAATGGAGCTGACAGTTCCAGCGCGAATGGAGCTCTTACGATGGTAGGAAGCCCAAGCAATCCATACATAGGCCATTTATATGAAAAGTCTAATGAATTGGCCACAGATGTATTAAACAGCTATATAGCCGCTACTGGTCTTGCTAATGCCGGCATGCAGCAGGTTGACAATATGACCGGCTTAAATTGGAGTACAATCCCGTCTATGATTTTGGAGATGGGATTCATGACAAATGAGTCTGATGACAGAAATATGGCAGATCCTGCATTTCGTCAAAAGATGGTAAAGGGCATCGCGGATGGAATTGATGTATATTACTCCAAAAACCCGACCTCTTATACCGGCACTGTTTCAAAAGGTTCTGCACCGGTAGATTCTTCTGTGCTGCAGACCTCCATTGATAGTATTCGCACTCAGTTAGTTTCAGAGGGGGAAAATGCAGGGGAAGCTTGGGCAGTAAGCGTAACGGATCTTAACAGCGGAGCCGTTGCTGGATTTAATGGAGATATAAAGCTTCAGTCTGCAAGCTTGATCAAATTATTTATTATGGCTGCGGTATATGACCGTGTATGTTATCCTGCAAGTGATGAAACGTATATCAGCTTCCATGAGTCGTATGAAGGAGAATTACGAGAACTCATTACAGATATGATCACGGTAAGTGATAATAATGCTGCAAATGAAATCGTCTCAAGGCTTGGTGGTGGTGATTTTGCTACTGGTATGCAGGTCGTTAATAACTTCTGTGCAGAGAATGGATATGCGAATACGGTAATGGGCAGAAGATTTCTGGATAATAAAGCAAGCAATGATAATTATACTTCCGCTAATGATTGTATGAAATTAGTGACTTCGTTTTATAATGGAACCTGCGTAAATGCGGAAGCATCTGCTAAAATGCTTGATTATATGAAGAATCAGACAAAAACGAACAAGATCCCGGCAGGAGTCAGTGGCGCTCAGACCGCCAATAAGACTGGGGAACTTGGTGGTGACGGACTTGGTTTTGCTGAAAACGACGTAGCTGTTGTATGGGGGCCGTCTGGTGATTATGTACTGTCTATCATGAGTGGCAACCTTCAGCTTGGAAACCAGGCTGCTATTGACCGTATCGTTTCAATTTCAAATGCTGTTTATACAGCTATGGGGAATTAATTATGAAAAATCTGAATAGGTATCCACCAGGAGTGGCTTTGATGCTGCGTCTGTTTATACTCCTTGGTATTGTAGTTGTGATTGCAGCGATTTTATTCGGCGGAGTATTCGCATATGACACATTTTACCCGAAATACGTTGCTTATAAGGAACAGAAAGCAGCAGAAGAAGCAGAGCGTATCCGTCAGGAAGAAGAAGCGCAGCGGCTGGCATTGCCATATATAAATATGTGGCAAATAGGCCGAAAAAGAATGAAGATGTGGTAGAAGCAACGACAACGCCAGAAACTGAGCAGGAGGAAATACCGACTGTGATTTCGACGGAAACACCATCGTCTACGGAGACACCGGGTCCCACGGCAACTCTGACACCGGAATCCTACACAGGGAATGTGGAGGATAGTGTCACTGTTATACGAGAGAAGTATAATGCGGTCGTGGCAAATCGTGATGCAGGTGTATATTGGGAGGCATTTTATAAAGATGGCGTGACCTCTTATTTGGATGATAATGGTCAGCTGGTGTGTGCAGTTGCAGAACTTGGAGTGGATACTCCGGGATACAGAACATTTTATTATTATGAGGGTGGAGAACTTTTCTTAGCTTATTATGAAGGTGCTGATTCACATCGTTTATACTTTGAGAATGGACAATTGATCCGGTGGAGATATTGTCCGGATGCGGCAGTACCTGAAAATGCAGAAAACCATGATCTAGAAGATTCTGAGGCTTACCGCAGATGGGAAGCAACAGTTATCCAAAAATCGGATGTCATGGTTAAGTTAACAGAATCATGATGAAAAGAGGGCATGGAGATGCAGGGAAGATATGGAAAGAATCAATGGAAGATCAAAATGTTTAGTATTATTTCTGTGGTAGTAATTCTTGTATTAGTCGCAGTGCTTGGTATTTTTGGATATTCTTATTTGCAAAAGAAACAGGCTGAGGCGGAAAAAGAAGCTGTAAAGATCCAAGAAGAGATACAGGTAGCTCCAGAAACAACACAGGCTCCTGTAGAAGAGGAGCCCATAGATGATACAAAAGTGATTATTGATTCTCAAGTCCAGGATATTGGAGCGCAGGTAACGACTGTATTGACGAATATCACTTCAGGTGCATATGAAGAGATTTCGCCAAGTACTGGTGTAAAGGTCTATCGTGAAAATGATGAAGTAAAAAGCGTAGTTATTAATAAGGATGTTACCGGTGATGGATATACACATATGTTCTATTACAATGGTGGTACACTCATATGTGCGCTTTATGATGGTGGAGATACACATGAGTTGTTCTTTAGTGATGGCACTATGATACGTTGGGAGTACTGTCCGGATACATCAAACCCGGGACAGGTAGAAGACCATGATATGGAAGACTCAGCAGATTACAATGCCTGGAGAGAAAAAGCCTTATCAGAAGCAAATGGATATTTGAATATGGAGTTTTCTCAGGCTGAACCGGTGTCTATGGGAAATGTAAATGTAGTGACAGCTACATCAGCGCTGAGCGAATACAATATGACGCATTCTGTTGACCGTATTTGGGATAATGACATTTCCACTGCATGGGTAGAAGGCGTATCCGGTAATGGTGAAGGGGAATCACTGGTATTTGTATTCAATGATACTTATCGTATATCCGGAATCAATATTAATGCTGGATATCAAAAGAACAGTGATCTGTATGGTAAGAACTCAAGACCGTCCAAACTTGAGCTTACTTTCTCAAATGGAGAAGTACAAACAGTTGACCTTGCAGATCAACAGAGTACTCAGTCAATAAATCTGGCATCTCCGGTGGATGCAAATAGTGTTACTGTAAAAATCGTATCTGTGTATGCTGGCTGGAAGTATACGGATACAGCAATAACAGAGTTATCATTTTACTAAAGAGATGGAAGGAAAGAGAAGATGGGAAAAGGTAAATATGGAAAGAATGATTGGAAAATCACAGTATTTAACATTGTTACGGGTGTCTTTGTAGTGGGCGTTGTTGCCACGGTCGCTGTGATCGGTGTGCCTAAAATTAGGGATAGTATGGAGAAAAATAAGGTAGAGCAGGAAGTTACACTTACTGCAGAAGCGGAACCAGAAGCTGAAGATATTGAAGTGTATAAGTCTGAGAACACACCGACTCCTACTCCTACGAATACGCTGACCTCGGAGCCGACTCAGGCAAGCTTGATGGCTGGAGAACCAGATTTAAGTGCATATTATCGTGTGCCGGTGATTGCAGCAAATGCGTCTTCCACTATTACACAGCAGGGAACAAACAATAATCCGATGTTATTATTTGATGGCATGGATGATACTACCTGGCAGGAAGGTGTAAATGGTTATGGAATCAATGAAAACGTAGCATTTAGTTTTGATGCTGCAGCGAAGGTGAAATACATTGGATTTAAGCTTGGTAACTGGAAAAATGACAAGTATTATTTTGGAAATGCGAAACCAAAAACTATGACATTGACATTTGGTGATTACTCCGGTCAGGTAACATTTACCGGTGAACGCCGTGTAGAGTGGGTAGAGGTAAACCATGCACTAAATTCAGACAGCATGCGGATCACGATCAATGATGTATATCCTGGAACGTCCTGGGAGGATACCTGCATTACGGAGATCATGGTATATGCAGAGCAGTAAGGAGGTTCTATGAGAAAGCGTAAACATAGTAAAAAGCCATTGATACTATTTATTATTTTATATGTGGTTTTGATCCTTGCTATTGTGGCAGTTGGATTTTTAACATATTTAAGCTTTGACCTTAATAAAGGGATGAAACAGAGCAAAAATGATATAAGTAATGAAAATGCGGCTTTATCTGGTAAAGTGTCAGAGCTGGAGACGCAGATAACTGAACTGGACACTCAGATAGCTGAAAAGCAGGCTCTTGCAGAACAGCAGGCGGCCGATGCAGTTGGCGATGTGTCGCTGGATGAAAATGCGATGATTCAGTCTCCAACCAGT
>ERZ1035006.1725-NODE-1725-length-13698-cov-12.779741_pt1 | contig 13698 bp, 6 predicted proteins | sample MGYA00520694_ERZ1035006 | MGnify/ENA primary metagenome ERZ1035006 (study PRJEB33766, sample SAMN09781746) | gut metagenome | biome: gut microbiome | host: Homo sapiens | place: Madagascar | study: EMG produced TPA metagenomics assembly of the PRJNA485056 data... | reverse complement strand
TTTTATAATAGAGTTATAGTGAGTAGTGTACTGATGTGGAGAAGAACCTTATGATACTGCTCACTTTTATAAAATTAGTTTTAGGAGGGATCGTATATGCATGAGTATGAGATTTTTATTGAGGATATAAACCCATGTGGTGGAGAACAATACAGTAAAAAAACATTGATCGAAGCAGAAGCTGCCAGTCCGGAGGCTTATGTAAAAGAAAATGGAAGATTTCCGATTTTGGAATCTACACGCAATGAAAGCGGGGATGTTGTAATAGTAACAGGAGATAATAAAGGTTCTTTTGTACGATATACATTTACGGAATAAGCGTGTCGGTTAGTAAGGAGAGAATTTTGTGAAATATGAAATAGGAGATTTTGTCAGTAAACCAGTCATCGGTATCTGTAAAATTGAGAATATTTTATATTTGACTTGCGCAGGGAAAAAAGTGTACTGCTACGGATGCCAGATATTTCCAGATAGCAGAAAATCTGTTATATATGGAGCTGGGCGTTGCTCTTGGAAAGCCAAAGCAGGAAATTTGTAAAACAATTATTGATTATATTACGGCTAACTGCCAGTGAAATTTTTGTTTGACTTTTTGAAAAAGAGGCAATATAATTACAACAGACGAGTAGCAAGTAAGCGTAAATCCAGTTTACCTGTTGCTCGTTTTTTATTAAAATATAATATCGCCATGAAAAAGTGTGTAGCTTGTCAGCGTAAGTCCAGCTTATAAGACAAGGTGCGCACTTTTTTTGTGCAGAAAAGAGAGGAGTTAAAACAAAATGGCGGAAAGCAACAAGATGAAGGAAATGCCGGTGAATAATCTGATGATTCAGATGGGAATCCCAATGATCTTATCCATGGCATTGCAGGCGGTCTATAACATTGTAGACAGTGCATTTGTGGGAAATATGCGAGTGGGCAGTGAAGCAGCATTAAATGCGCTGACGCTGGTATTCCCGGTTCAGATGCTTATGGTGGCAGTAGGAATCGGAACAGGTGTAGGAACAAATGCACTTCTTGCAAGGACACTGGGACAGGGAAACCGTAAAAAAGCTGCAAAAGTAGCAGGTAACAGTCTGTTTCTGGGAGTGATCATTTATGTGGCTTGTTTATTTTTTGGCGTCTTCGGAGTGAGAGCATATATTTCATCTCAGACAGTAGATGCAGAAGTACTTGAGATGGGAGTCAGTTATCTGCGGATATGTTGTGTAATTTCTTTTGGAATCATCTTTTTTTCTTTATTTGAAAAGTTACTCCAGGCCACAGGACGCTCTCTTTATTCTACAATCGGTCAGGTGGTTGGAGCGGTTGTAAACATCATCCTTGATCCGATCATGATCTATGGTATTGGCCCGTGCCCGGAAATGGGAGTGAAAGGTGCAGCTTACGCAACTGTAATTGGACAGGTAGCATCCGCAGTATTACTGCTGATCTTTCATATCAAATTAAATAAGGAATTTGAGCATGGGGCGAAAAACATGAAGCCAGATGGCGGAGTTATAAAAGAAATCTATGCGATCGGACTTCCGGCGATCATTGCTCAGGCGCTGATGTCTATTATGGTTTATGTGATGAATCTGATCTTGAAATTCAATCCATCAGCACAGACCGCATATGGTCTGTTCTATAAGGTACAGCAGTTTGTGCTCTTCCTTGCTTTTGGTCTGCGAGATGCAATCACCCCGATCATTGCATTTGCTTATGGAATGAGAAGCAAAAAAAGAATTCAGGATGGTATCAAATATGGACTTATTTATACCATTGTATTAATGCTTATTGGAATTGCAATTACAGAGATTTTCCCTGGGGCATTTGCAACGCTGTTTAATGCAGGACAGTCGAGAGAATATTTTATCAGTGCGATGAGAGTAATCTCGGTAAGCTTCCTGTTTGCCGGAATTAATGTTGCTTATCAGGGTATTTATCAGGCACTGGACGGTGGTGTGGAATCATTGGTTATTTCACTTTTGAGACAGCTCATTATTATCCTGCCGTTGGCTGGAATCTTTTCCCTGTTTGTCAGAAGTGGTCAGATGGGAGTTTCACTAATCTGGTGGGCATTTCCGATCACTGAAATCGTTTCATGCTTTGTAGGTTATGTGTTCTTAAAGCGAATCAGAAAAAATAAAGTTAATGCTTTGAGTTAAGGAGGAACTGAAAATGGCACAAAGAATCATTACGATCAGCAGAGAATTTGGAAGCGGTGGACGTTTTATCGGAGAAGAAGTCGCAAAGAAGCTGGGAATTGCCTATTATGATAAAAATGTTATCAACGACATCGCAGAAAAGTCCGGATTATCGCCAGAATATATTCTGGAAAATGCAGAATTATCTCCGAAAAAAGGGATGTTTGCATATGTGTTTGCTGGACGCGACATCACAGGAAGATCTGTGGAGGATATGGTACATGAGGCGCAGAGAAAAGTTATTCTAGAACTGGCAGAAAAAGAATCCTGTGTGATTATTGGAAGAAATGCAGACTATATTCTGAAAGACCGTGACGATGTGTTGAATGTGTTTATTCATGGAAATATGCCAGAGAAAACACAGAGGATCATTCGCTTATATAATGTAGATGAGAAGAAAGCCATGAAAATGATGGCAGACACAGATAAAAGACGTATGACAAATTATAATTTTTATACGGAGCAGAAATGGGGAAAGGCCAGTAATTATACGTTGTGCCTGAACAGTTCACAGCTTGGATATGACAGATGTGAGAAGATTATTATGGAATGTATGAAAGAATAAAAGCAGACAGGGGCATGAATCTATTGTTGGATTCATGCCCCTTTGACTTATAATTGTATGGCAGAAAAATATAATAGATATTGATAAGAGATAAAAAAATTATAATAAGTAGCGTACTACTTAACAAGGAGATGCTTATGGAAACCAACATTGCTCCTGTGCCGTCTGGGCAGGAATGATTTTTCAAACACGCTCTAAAGGAGGGTACAATGAAAGAAAATAAAATGGGAGTCATGCCGGTCAATTCTTTTTTACCAAAAAATTTTCAGGTGAAAGGATTTTTCATTTTATGTCTTTTAACATATAAAGGTGTGTGAATGCATTTTTTCACTATGAATAAAAGGAGGAGAAAGGGATGAAGAAAAAACGAATACAGCAATGGATTGCAATGCTGTTGTCGGTGGCGTTGCTGGCCGGCACAATGGAAACCACAGGATTTGCGCAGTCTTTGGATCAGGATGCTCCGGTTCAGGAAGACCAGGAGGAGTTCCAGGCAATATCAGAAGAGGCCTGGGACCGGATCAATGCCAAAACCTATACCCAGGAGGTAAAATCGACAGAAGAGGCTCAGGGAGTGCGTGCATCCAGCGAATCGGACAAACTGCTGGTGACAGCAGCTGACAGCACTCTAAGCGGAATCACAGTCGGATCAGTAGCCAGTGCAGGTACCGATAAGCTTGGCTTGTACGATTCCAGCCTGAAAGAATTAGACGTTTATAATACGAAAGTAGTAGATCTGAAGGGCGTGGAGATGGAGCGCCTTACGGTATATGCAGAGGATGGGGAGAGCGTTTCCCTGCGTATGGACGATCAGACCAGCATTCCGGAAGTGATCCTTACAGGAAACGGCAAGGTTGTGATAGAAGGAAGCGGAGCTTTTGGTATAATCCGTGCAAAAGATCCTCTTTCCCAGCTGACCATCCGTGCTACCGGTTCTGTAAAAAATGAATCGGAAAAATCGATTTCACTGGAAGATCCAGATGGAAACAGTGGAGAGCTTTTGCCAGGAGAACAAAAAGAACTGGTTCTTACCGGTTATCTGGTCCGCTTTATAGCAGACGGCGAAGAACTGGAAACTAAGGTAGAAGAGCCGGGAGCAGTTATCGAATTCCCACAGTCTGTACCGGAAAAGGAAGGCTATATCTTTACTTCCTGGTACAAAGACGAAGGTTTTACAGAAACGGCTTCCCAGTTTGAAGTGGCTGACGGTCAGACTGACTATTATGCAAGATATATTTCTGAAGAAGAGGCAGTTACGGTACACTTTGATACACAGGGTGGAACTACATTGGCACCTATTACCATGGCAAAGGGAGAAAGCCTTCTCTCCAGACCTGTGGAGGAAATCTATACCAGCCAGGAAGGCTATACCTTTGGCGGTTGGTGCGTGGATCCGGAATGTACAGAAGCTTTTGCATATTCCCAGCCTGTAGAAGATGATCTGACCTTATATGCATTTTTCATATCAGATGAGGTTCAGCAGGAAGAAAAAGAAGGAAACACAGCAGAGTTAACTGACTTTGAATGGAATGGAAAAATCCCCCTTACTGTAAAAGAGGGAATGACCCCTGATGAAATAAAAGCAGATGTGACTGTGGAAGCCGGAGCAGGAGAAGATGCACCGGAGATTAAGATCACAGAAGAAGAGGGAAAATACTTCCTGTCAGGAAACAATTATGAAAAGGACGGGGAAACCGGATTTGAGCCAGGTTCTACCTTTAGCCTGATAGCAGACGGGGATGTTCATTTTGCGGATTACAGCGAAGAGATCACCACTCTTGTAGTAGCTGTATATAAAGAACAGATCGAGAATGTAGTATTTGCAGATAATATGACTTATGTTCTCTGGGACGACGTGATCAGCTACGTGCCTGCACAGGAGTCTGAGGAGGGGCAGACAGAGGATGCAAAGATCGATGCTGAGCAGGCAGAGGACGTTCAGAGTGCAGATGAGCAGACTGATGCTGAGCAGGCAGAGGACGTTCAGAGTGCAGATGACCAGACCGATACTGCACAGACTGAGAAAACGAAGAGCGAAGATATTCAGACCGAAGATGATTCACAGGATGACAGTGCAGCTCTGGATACTCAGTCCGTGGCTTCCACAGAAACAGATGAAACCGGTGATGAGACTGGTTCGGAATGGGAAATGCCGGCCTATATCCCTGGTGAGATCGTAGTAAAAGGGGACGGCGATTATAAAGAAGGGGATCTGGTAGCATTTTATGACGGCGAGATCGGCCGGGATGAAAAGACCATGGATTCCTATATAGATGGTTCTTATGATGGTTATGTTCTCTATGCGAAAGTGGTAAAAGCAGAACCCACAGAAGAAGGCACAAAAATCACATTCCAGTACGCAAGCCCGGAAGAATACCTGTCCGATTTTGATGTACATATGACAGAGGATGCAGATCTGGAACAGGAACTGACCCAGGAAGACTTAGAAGTGCTGACCTCCAGGCTGACAAGGCAGGTAGAGGAAAATGAAGAGCTAAAAGCCCAGCTGCTGGTTTCTGTGATGAGTTCTCGGGAAACACAGGATCTTCTCAATGAGAAATACGGAGATGGAGTTTATTCCCTTGCAGCAATGAGTGCAAGGCTGAAGGTGAATAAGCCATCTGTCAGCCTTTCTGTTTCCGGAAGTGCCGTGACGGCAGACATCAGTGTCTCTGCAGTAGCGACTATTTCCAAAGATGGTCAGACACTTATGACCATCGAGCCAAAGCTTTCCTTTACCCAGACCCTGGAAGTAAAGATGAATGTCAATGGTGGAAAATTCTGGATCGATATGTCCGTATCCTTCCTGTCCACTACGAAAATTGCTTTGACCATATCTGCTACTTCAGGTGGAGATGTCTCTGTTTTTGAGGATGCAAAAGAGACACTGGAAGAACTGGTAAAACCAGAGGGAATTGAAGGCAGCTACGAAGAATATGACAAATCTGTGCAGGATCTGATGGATACCATGACTTCCATTGTACAGACTTCGCTGGATTACAACGATCTGTTTGATATTACTTTACTGAATCTTCGCTACTCTTTCTATGGAATCATTACCATTGGTGTGGAAGTTCATTTTGTAGGGCAGATCGGTGTGCTTGCCACATTCGGAATTGAGATCGTGGCAAAGAGTGGAGAGCGAATTGGATTTAATTATAATTTCCTGAAATTCAAAGGAAAATCTTATACAGAAAAGCTGGATAGTTCCGTAACCAACAATATTTACCTAATTGGAAAAGTTGGCGTCCGTGTAGGGGTGCGGCTGATCTTGTCCATCACGGTCTGCGGAATTGTCCAGACCAGTATCACGGGAAGTCTGTATCTGTATGCAGAACTGACGGGAGTGTTCTTCTTTACAGCAAACCTGTTGACAGGTGCAAATTCCAGTCTTGGGGCACTATATTTTGAAGTGGGAATTGATGTTGTGGTAACCCTTACTCTGAAGGTAAGACTGATCTTCAAAACCATCCGCAAAGACTGGACGGTATACACTGGCCGCTGGCCGCTGTGGTCAAAATCTGTTTCCAGCAAGCTAAGCTATGTAGATGAGGCAGAGCTGGATAAGGAATGGGAAACACAGGTAGAAAATGCAGACCACAGATCCATGTTCGGATTTACCACCATTCCTATGAAAACCTGGGATCTGATGGGCGGCAAATGTACCCAAAACGCTCTTCTTAGCGGAAAAGCTGCCGGAAAAGGCGGAAATGTAAAAATTACCATAGAAAATCTTGTGGTAAATGGAGAAGCTGTTTCGGCAGGAAATCCAAAAGAAAATTTATTTACAGTGGGTGACTCTTCCAAGGGTCAGAATCCGGTTGCCATTTATATGGATGAAAATCTCGCAGCAGAGCAGCTTTGTGAGGAAGCAGAACTGGATATGGTATTTACCTATGAAAATAACAGCAGCTCTGCCCTTGTGAAAAAGCAGGTGAAGCGTTTCCACCTGAAAAAGAAATGCTCCATCGCTTCCACCACACAGAATGTAAAGGTAGTGCTTTACGACTGGTGTGCAAGAAACTGGGATCTGGAACCGGCATCCTGGGATGGCGCAGAAGTTTATTCTACTTCGTTTGTAAGCAGCCGTATGCTGGGTATGGGATATGAATCCACGGCTACCGGAACACTGGATCTGGGAGCCATTGTCACAGCTGCACAAACTGCTTATCCAGAGCTTACTTCTTACAGCTATGGCTGGGCAGAACCGAATGGGGACGGCACCAGAGCGGGTATCCAGTACAGTGTGCCAAGATACAGCGACTTCTGTTATATGACAACAGAAAATGGCGTGGTACGCTATGATGTGCGGGCAAATACAGAAGTTTACGATGCCACCTATTATCTCTATGTGAACCGCTTTGAAGGATATGAGGATAGCGTACGTTACCATATCCGTCTGGATGGGGCAAGGGAAGAGGACAGCTATGAATTTACCACCCGCCTCACAGAAAATGGGGAGGAAAAGACCTTTACCAGACAGGAAGACGGCACTTATCTGCTGGAAACACGTAGAAAGGACTGTGATACCACAGAACAGCCGATCCTGATGAGTGTAAATAAAAAAGCTGCGGTAAAGACCGGTTTTGTGATCACTGGACGGGAAGTACAGCAGGATGTATATTTTGACCTTAAGATTGGAAACGGTACTCTGGGAATCCAGCTGGGAGAGGGCGTGGAAAGCTATGAATTTGAGGATCCGGCACTGCTGGCATCTTCAGAGGGAATCAAACCTGGCACCCTTATTTCCCTGAAAGTAAATCTGAAAGAAGGCTATGGTGGACTGGAAGCAGTCAGTGAAAACAAAAATGCAGAATTTACGGTAAAAGATAACGTGGTAAGCTTTGTGATGCCTACAGAAAGTCTTTCTGTTACCCTGCAGGCATACCGGCTGCATACCATTACCTATCTCTATCAGTACAAAGGCTATGGAACCTATCAGACTGCATATTTTGCAGAAAATGAGAAAACAACAGAAGCGCAGCAGCCGGTGATTGAGGGCTTGACCTTCCGTGGCTGGTATACCACTTCTGATCTCTCAGGGGAACCTTATACATTTGGAGATACCCTGAAAACAGATGTTACCCTTTATGCAGACTGGACCTGCAATGTGACCGTACATTTTACACCTGCAAAGGGTACCGCATCCTACTGGCAGGGTACAGGCGCAGACAGACAGGAAATCTATCTGCTTGGGGATAAAAATCAGACCTATTATCAGTTTACCTATTCCACACTCCGACCGGAGGAGAAGCTTCTGGATATCCAGGTTCCGGAATATGAAGGCTATCAGTTCATGGGCTGGTATGCAGATCCTGAATGCAGTACCAAGGCCATTGATCTGGAAACCTATAAAGTCTCTGGCGGCATGGATATTTATGCAGGTTGGGCAAAGATCGTAGATATCCTCTTTGATAAAAATGACGGTAGTGCAGATACCCTGCATACACAGGCTACAGGTCTGGTAGGCTATCCTCTGGGATTGCTTCCGGAAGAACCAGCCAGACAGTATTACAGCTTTACAGGCTGGTACAAAAATGCAGCGGCAACAGTTCCGGCTGACATTGAAAAGGAAAAGATCACCGGAAAAACCACCTATTATGCAGGATGGAAAGCAGACAGCTATCCGATTACCTACGAACTGGGCGGCGGCACAAACAGCGAAGCCAATCCGGCGGCCTATACTACAGAGGACAGCTTTACCCTGTCAGATCCTGTAAGGGAAGGTTATGAATTTGCTGGCTGGATCGGTACGGATATCCAGGAAGCTACAAGAGAAGTAACCGTTGCAAAGGGGAATGGAGGAGAGAGAACCTATACAGCAGTATGGAGTCCGATCGTATATTCCATTGAATACAGAAGAACCTTTGGAACAGCAGAAAACAATCCACTGTCCTATACCATCGAGGATGAGATCCTGCTGGAACAGCCTACCAGGGAGAAATACCAGTTTGAGGGCTGGATCGGCACAGATCTGGAAGAACCCACAAAGGAAGTTTCCATTCCAAAAGGCTCTATAGGAGACAGAACCTATACAGCTACCTGGTCCACAGAAGACCAGATCCTGGATATACTGGAACGGGTGGAGGTTCTGGCAAATGAACATCCATACAACGATGATCTGATCGCATTCCTCACCCAGGAAGACTTCATGACAGACGAGATCAATTATGAAGCACTGGAAGAAAAGCTGGCAGCAGCAGTAGAGCGGTATCTTATGGCCCTGATCATGGACGACGAGAAAATCGGTGCATACAGAGACCATATCCAGCTGACTGTAAGCTTTGATAAGGAATTCACAGATCTGTACGGGGATTCCCAGATGCAGAGACATGGTTTCCGGATCGCGGCAGTTTATGTAGATGATGATGGAAAGAGCACACCAGAAGAACCTAATGCATTTTCCTATTTTGCAACCCTGAATAAGATGGAGCCTACTTCCGTGTCCTGGCCAGAGGCCGGCAAGCTTCTCTATGGAGAGACAGTGGGTGACAGCGAGCTTGGAGAAGGAAGTGCCCAGTATATCAATAAGGACTTTGCACTGGAATATCCGGTAATTGGCTCCTTTGACTGGAAAGCAGAAGAAAAAGGAAAAGTTCCATTTGGTGGAAATAATGGTACAAAAGATTCTTCTTACAAGGTTGTATTTACGCCATCTCAGGAGGATCGCTTCACACCTGTGGAAGGAAGTGTGGGAGTTCTTACCCAGATTGGCCTGACAGTTAACTGCAGTGCAGATGACCGGGATTATATTCCGGAAGACACCAGCGCTACAGGAACAGCAACTCTGGTCTATGTGGATCAGGCAGGAAATCCAACAGATACTGTATTTGAAGATGGTACTCTCTTAACCGGTGGAACCTGGAGCTTTGCAAATGACAGGGCAGAGGTGGATAAACAGGTTACCTTTACAGGATACAGCCTGGATGCTGCAAAAAATGTAACTGCAGAATACGGCGAAAATGCTTATGTTCTGGTAGGAGAGACAACAAAGACCTGTCAGGCAACCATCCATCCGGTGGAAAAAGATAATATAAGGATTCAGGTCATTGCGCCGGAAACCATCGAAAAACAGTATCTTTACGGAACACCTCTTGGAGATATGGGGCTGAAAAATGGTTCTGTACGATATCAGAAAGAGAATGGAGACTATATCACCGTTGAGGGTCAGTGGGACTGGAAAAACGGGGAGAAAGAAAGCGTACCAAATGCAGGAACAACCTCTTATACCGCAGTATTTACACCCGGAGATAAATATGAAGGAGGATATGGAAGCTTTGAAGCTGGCGTACAGGTTGCGGTACAAAAGCAGGCCGTGACAGTGCCACAGATTCCAGATCTGACTTATGTGGGAACTGCACAGGCTCCACAGGTGCCGGCGTCCAGCCTTTATCAGGTAAAAGAAAATGCAAAACAGACATCTGTGGGTACCTATACAGTGAAGCTGGAACTGAAGGATTTCGCCAATTATATGTGGGCAGATTCCACCAGCGAAAAGGTGACCATCCTGGATGCCGAGGCAACGATTTCCTACCAGATCCTTCCGGCAGAAATCACTGTGGATGTAACTGCGGCAACAGCAGCACAGGTTCTTTATGGACAGAAGCTTACCAGTGAGGCAGCAGATCAGACTTCTACAGTAAATGGGCAGAATAACATTGTCACAGCGTTGACTGCCAAGGGAAAAGTAAGCGGAACCAAGGCAACTTATAAAGATGTGTCTGGTGGAAATCGAGATGTAGCCGGTACCTGGAGCTGGATCACAGATACAGATGGAAACCTACTGGTGAATACAGCAGGCAAGGAAGTTGCTACTGCGCAGCCACTGGTTCCTTCTGATACAGCTTATCAGGTGAAGGCAAGGTTTACACCAAATGATAAGAATCTGAAGACATATGAAGCATATTTGCCGGTTAAGGTTGGACAGTCAGATCCATATGTGCCGTATACGTTAAGTACAGACTCTTTCTATCTTGGAAAAGGGAATTCGCAATTTTACTATACACCAGGTGGAATTACTATAAAAGAGAAGGACCAGCCTGTGTATAACCGATATACCGGAGAACAAATAACAGGTACCTGGGAGTGGGATGATCCTTTGAAACAAGAAACAGAATCAAAGGAATTTGGTGCAAGGTTTGTATTTAACAATAGCGAAAATAGTTCTTTCTATACGATGCCAAGACAGAGTTGTTGGATTACTGTGCGAAATTACATTATTGCAACGTTGCATGTTAAAGTAGCATCAGAAAACCTGAAATTGACGGGAAATGATATTGGTGATAAGTCAAAATTTGGACTAAAAGGTGGTGAAGGCTCGTATACTTCTATCGTGAATGAGAAGCAGCAGGGAAAATATTTATTCCGAGTAGATGGCTGGCAGAATGCCCGGGATACTCAGAATAACATTATAAGAGAAACAACAATGGTTGCAAAAAGTATAACAGCAGGTGGCGTTCAAGTTGCTCAGGGAGGATTAATTCCTTATAGATACAATGTTTCTACCAGTGATGTTACAATTACCTCCATGCAGCCTTCAACTGGCGATGTGTATGCGGTGGTGGTTGATCTGGGGACTCATCTTGGAGATGTTGACGTAACGTTGACTGTGGATGCAGTAGAGCCAACCTATAAAGTGCCATCACAGGCGGTACAGTCTGCATCTAAGAGCAGGAAAGCTGCGAAAAAAGCTAAAGTTCAGCTTACCCCTACACCAACTGCCACCCCGGTACCGGAAACAGAGTTGATCACTCCGACACCAGCGGAAACTCCGGATGACACAATTACCAACCCGACACCATCAGAGACTCCGGATATTACAGTTACTCCGCCTGCTCCGTCCGAAACTCCGGAGCCGGTAACTCCAACTGTGACGCCGTCAGAGACACCGGAACCTTCCACACCGCCGGATACTCCAGCGGAAACACCGACAGAAACTCCCCAGCCAACTCCTGCAGAGCCCACTGAGGTGGAAACCCCGGAACCGACATCTGTGGAACCAGCTCCAACCGAGAGTCCGCAAACTGAGGTACAGGACTCTTCTCCAGAATCCTCACAGGGAGAAACAACAGCGGACACATTGTCTCTACAGTCGGAGCTTTCTGAGACAGTGCTACAGGCAGCATAGTGGAAGTGAATCCTTTATAAAATGAAATGCAAAAGGGGCTGCGCACTAAGTAATTAGTGCGCAGCCTCTTTTCTCTCGCTATCATTTTACAATGAGCTTCTATAAAAATTCTGAAAAAGAAACAATTATCCTGAATTATTCACGGAAAATAAATTTTATACTTATTTAAGATATATGTTCTTTAAAAAATCCTTTGGGTGTGCTAGAGTGTGTTTGAAAAATCAAATTAGAAAATGCTATAAAATCAGGAGGTATTAATTATGAGCAGAGTAAATTTTGGAGCAAAACCCTGGTTATATCCAATGCCAGTGTTGATCATTGCAACCTATGATGAGAATGGTGTGCCGAATGCAATGAATGCGGCATGGGGAATTATTACAGATATGAATGAGATCAGTATCAGCATGGCCGATCACAAAACCACAGAAAATATGGCTAAGACAGGTGCTTTTACTGTAAGTATGGCAACCGCAGATACGGTTATAGCCAGCGATTATGTAGGAATTGAATCTGCGAAAAAAGTACCGGACAAGTTTGTGAAAGCTGGTTTCCATGCGAGCAAAGGTGAATTTGTGAATGCACCGCTGATTGATGAGCTTCCAATGGCACTTGAGTGCAAAGTGAAAAGCTTTGCCAACGGCATTTTGGTTGGAGAAATCGTGAATATTAATGCAGACGAAACCATTCTTACAGATGGTCATATTGATCCTGCCAAATTAAAGCCAATCTGCTATGATCCGGTAAATAATGCTTATCTGGCTATTGGGGAAAAAGTGGGAAATGCTTTTAAGGATGGTTTGAAACTGAAATAAGGTGCGAGAGTGTGCTTGAGGAATCAAACACACTCTCGTAATTTACCATTCTGGATTCATTCAATTCCAAATTCTGCCATTAGTTTCTTTAAAGCCTATTTAACTCAGTTATCGGTCACGGAGCGAAGCATAGTGACTGACATCAGCCCCCAATCTGTTTCTCCAGATTAGTTATTTTATTTTGTCCCATACTTGCCTGGGTATTTTTATAACCACTGTACATGCGGGAAAAGAATTCAGTTTTTATATATCCCACTTCAATAACAATCCAGTCCCATCCGTCTTTGCCGCCATTGCTGCGGATTTTCAGAGAGTCAAGATCAATACCGGCATCTGTTAAAATCTTTTCAACGTCTTTGTTGTACTGGTTCCACGGATTGCCGGAGGAGCCAGCACCCCATTTATTTCCATTAACCACTACACCTTTATTTGTACCACAAAATAACGTACCATTATGCATTTGCCCAGCTATATAACTATTCGGAAGAGAAGAAGAATTCCGGCAAATAGTAACCCAGATTCCGCTGCCGTGGTCGTCATTAATTGTCGGCACCTCAACTTCACCAACACTAAAAGCTGTTGCCAGGGCGGTCTGTACAATTCTTGCATTCTGCATATCTACAGCCCGGCGGGCTTTTTCCAGCTGATTTGTGAAAATGGGAATGGAAATAGCCACAAGTACTGCAATAATCGCAATAACAATCAATAATTCAGCTAAAGTAAATCCCCTTTTATTTCTCATTATGCTGTTTACTCCATGAAAAAATTTATTTAAGTATACGTTATAAGGGCTGGTTCGTCAATTCAAATTTTTTTACAAAAAATTAGCACTCACCTCTTGACAGTGCTAACTATATATGTTATATTACAAATAGAACAAAGGAGGGGAGATAAAAAGAGAACGAAAGATAATGGTTCTCTGAATCTTCAGTTACCTGAGTTCCAAGAAGCAAGGTAAATAGCATATATGAAAAAGGAGAGATGACTTATGTTAATGCCTAGTATTTT
>ERZ1035006.1722-NODE-1722-length-13734-cov-20.074494_pt1 | contig 13734 bp, 11 predicted proteins | sample MGYA00520694_ERZ1035006 | MGnify/ENA primary metagenome ERZ1035006 (study PRJEB33766, sample SAMN09781746) | gut metagenome | biome: gut microbiome | host: Homo sapiens | place: Madagascar | study: EMG produced TPA metagenomics assembly of the PRJNA485056 data... | reverse complement strand
TTGTTCGTTTATCATGTGCGCATGCTTTGCCACTTGTTGTTTGGCTCAAAACCGCGCAGAGATTTTTCTGAAAGGATGCGGCAAGGCAATATTAAACTGGCTCATCCCTACATGGATAGTATAAACTAATTTTGAGCACCTACTTAACTACGTATTAGCGGACGAAAATATCTTGCATCAGCCTCAACTGAGCATGCTACGACAATCGGCCTACCTTTGAACGTCGGTTTTCTTCTTGCGTTTGAAGACGAAGAGTTCGCCGAGCCTGTCGGTTTTTCTCCTCAACACCAGTCCGGCGCCAGTTTGCGTGAGCTGTCCTTCAAGCGGGTCGCGCGTGCTGCGGTCGTAAAACACCTTGACATAGCGCGTGGCACTCTTGTCGAGACGGTATTCAATGGCCACATTGTCGATGAAGCTCTCGGCAGAGTTTTGAGCGTCTTCGCCTGTGCTGACCTTTCCTCCGATGATCACGCTAATGCGGTTGTTCCAGAAGCGTTTGGCAAACTGGAAGGAATAGTCGGTGGTTTCGGTGCCCGCGGCGCTCGTATTGTTTTCCATGCCGATGGAGAGGTCGATGGTTTTCAGTGCACTGCCAGCGATGTTTTGGATTTCGCTCTGAAGGAAGGCGTTGAGGGCGTTGCTGGCCTTGAATCCGCTACCTCCCGAGGTGAGCATATCGTCGGTCACATACATGCCCGTGGCGAGCATGGCCACCGCCGTTTTGCTCCGCTGGTCGGCCGACATCGTGGCCAACTGGTTTTGCACCGTGAGGTCTTCCGTCGCTTCAATGATGAACGTCAGGCCCATATTATTGAGCGGCTGCGTGATTTGCACACCCACATCGAAAGGCACGGTGCGCGGCTGGTCGTTTTCAACCACCGTTGCCCTCACGCGCTCCTTGGCGGTGATGTTGAGCGTTGGGTTCATCATGTCGCCCGTGAAGTCGACATAACTTCCTTGGACGATGTTGAACGTCTTGAGCGGGATGATGGGCAGCGAGTATTTCATCTCGCCGCTGTTGGCCGTGAAGCGTCCCGTCAAGCGCATGTCGCCCTGTTGCGTAAGGCGCATGGTGAGGTCGCCGCCACCTTCGAGGTTCACGTAGTTCTGCCCGTCTTCACTCAGACTGCAGCGGAAGCGTGCGGCATCGCTGATGGAGATGCCCAGCGTGAGGTCGAATCCGCTGACTTCCAGCGGCGTGTTTTCCTGAACGGTGGCCGAGTCGCGGAAGGAAACAAACTGCACGAGGTCGTGCAGGCGGTCGTCAACCGTCAGCGGTGAGTCCTTGAGGATGTAGGTCATGTCGGTGCGGTCGAGAATCTCGAGTTTGCCGCGGATGCTGATGTTGTCAGACGTTCCCTTGAGCGTGCCGAGATAGTTGGCATAGACCTTTCCATAGAGCAGCGACAAACTATTTCGCTTGGCATTGATGAGCTCGAAATTGTTGGCCCGCATTGAGAAATTGAGACCGATGCGCGAGAAGTCGCGCATGTCGAGCGTGCCGTTGAGCAGCAGCGGATTGTCGTTCTTCGCCGAGCGCAGGGCATAATTCTTCAAGTTCATCTGACTCGCACGGATTTCCACCGGCGTGGGGTCCATCAGGAAGTCGAAACCATAGACCTCAGAATAGAGGTGGGCATCGTCGAATGCCAGTGCGCCATCAATCACCGGAGCATCGGCCGTTCCCGTGATGTGGAGTTCACCACCCGCCTCGCCACGCATGGCAACGTCAGTGCCAACGAGGAAACCGTTGATGAGGCGCAGTGGGCAATCGTGCAAATTGGCAGTGCCGTCGAAGCGTCCGTTGTTGTCGTCATAGGTGCCTTCACATTGCAGCACCTCCAAGGTGTCGGTGCTGACATAAGCGTTGGCATAATGCTTGCCGTTGCCCTGCGGCATATAGAATGCTTCCATGCCCACGTTGCCCAACTGGGCATCTTCGAAGACGAGGCTTTTGGCCTTGAACTGAGCAGCGGCAGAGAGGCTCCCGTTCTGGTGGTCATCCATCACGTGCATGTCGCCGCTCAGCATGCCCTCGAGTTTTGGAAGATAGGGCATCACGTTGGAGAGCTCGCCAAGATTGAGATTGTTGATGCTCAATGTGATGTCGTTGACAGAGTCGGCCGGAGTGCTGTAGATGCTCAAAGCCGTGCCGTCGTCGGCCAGAAGATTCATGTCGGCCTTGATGTCTTTGTTCTTGCCGAGGAAGATGAAATTCTCGTCGTTGACGTTAAAGCGCCGATAGGCAATGATCGGATTGTTGGGCGAGAGGGAGAGATTGAGACCGTTGTTGATGAAGTCAGCCCGCAGCCCCAGGTCAATACCCTTGCGACCCTGGCTGTCGGTGAAGTCGACGTGCGACCCGATACCCGAATTATGGACATAGGCACTGAGACGCGCCGTGAACTTATTGGGGTTCTTGCGCAGATAGTTGCGAATGGTGCCATCGAGATTAAGGCCCGCCGTGTCTTGTGAGAGCGCGAAATGGATGGTGTCGAGCTGCAGGTTGCCCTGTTGGAAACGGCTCACATCGAAACGCCCGCCCATCCCGTTCAGAGGGTCAGACGAGAGTTCGAGACGCGCTTCCTGATAGTCGATTCCCTTGAAAAAAAGAAAGCGGCTGAGGGGGTTTTCACGCCCTGCCGCAAGATGGAACTTCATCACGGGGAAAGCGCGACGCAGCATCTCCTGGTCAATTTTCTTCTTCTCGAACTGGCGCATGAGCACTTTGGAGAAGCGGGAGAGATTGGCCATCAGATGGTCGACATTCCCTTTGGCGCCGAAGTCGAGGTCAAGGTCGCCCGCCGTGATACAGGCGGTGGTGGTGTCGGCAGCCGTGGCAACATCGAAGTTGAGGTCCATCGCTGCAAAACCGCGCGTAGGCGTTGAGAAATGGATATTGGAGAAACCGCCCTGTGCGCTGTAAGCCGTCAGTTTGCGGTTGGTGCGGGCCGTGACGTCAACTATCAGTCCGGCCTTCAACGTGTCTTCCACCATGCCCAGCGCCTTCAAGTCAACGTTCAGCAAATCGAGCATCAGGCGGGCTTCGATGTCGCGCCCGAGCGATGCCGTCAGTTTTCCGTTTGCCTCCAGCAAAGCGTTGCTGCTGGCGAAATCCACCTCCACCTGTCCGCGGCGGCTACTGGCTTTGAGCGACAATCCGCTAAAGGTTTGCCCCGATGCCACGAGGTGGTCCACCTGGGCTTTTGCTTCCAACGAAGACATCGCCGAAAAGAGGTCGAAATGGCGGCCAGCGCCTTGCAAAGTGCCACTGAAGTCGCCGAGACCATAACCCGGCAAGAAACGCCCCAATGGGAAGGCATGCGCCACAGCTTTCAAGGCGTAGGTTTCGCGGTCGAGATCAACATCGGCTTTGGCACCCAGCCAACCGCGCAAAGCGTTCACGCGGAAGCCTGTTGCATAATGGTTGCCCTTCATGCGGAAGTCACCGCGGGCCGATGTGCCGTTGGGAATATCGAAAAAGCCACGGGCCAGCAGCGGCAGGAATTTCTGGATGAAAGCGCCCTTCCCGATGCGGGTTTCAAAATCAAACTTGGCGGTGCGCCAGGCCTCAGCGATGTCGTTGGCAGAGCCTTTCAACGTGACAGACAGAAGCTGCGGCCAGGCCAAATGCAAGCGCGAGAGCGACAGATGACTGATATTGCCTTCTATGCGCCCTTCAACCGTCAGAGGCACACTGGGAAACGCCTCCAAAATATAGTCGTCGGCATACCCCTTGGCCAGCGTTCTGACATCCTCAGAAGCGAGCGAGGCATTGAGCGCCAGCGACATAGTTTCGTGACGGCCCGGCGTGAAGGCGTTGAAATTAAGGTCGGCCCGTGCCTTGATTTTCGATGCAGGCGTAGAGAGTTCCAAGAGCGGCAGGAAGAGGCGTGCCGTGTCCATATAAATGCGGCCTTTGACGTTTTCCACTTTCAGTCCGCTATGCTCGTTGAAAGCCAAAGCCGCCAAATAAGTGCGCAGCGTTCCCTTCTCATCGTAAGATAGGGTGTCGAGTTGGAGGCGGAGATTGCTGACGGCGATGTAATCGGCCGACAGTTTTTCCTCCATCCTGAATTTCTTCCAAAGCAAGGTGTTGGACAAGGCAAAAGCAGCGTTGCCGACGGCTTTCGCCGAAACGGAGACCGCGGAATCGGAAGGAAGCGCGGCATAGACCACCCCACCCTTTTCAACATTGAAACGACGCACGGAATAATACGGACGTCCCGTATCAAACAGGCCGCCCTCCAAACGGGCTTTCCCCATTTCAGCCATGAGGCGCATGGAATCGCCAGGCATGGAGAGGCTCACGCGTGAACGGTTGATTTCCACCTGTTCGGCCACGATGCGCCACGGCATGGAAGGCAGCGTGTCGGGTTCCTCGCGGGCCGTGTCGCTCAAGGCCACATAGAGATCGGCATCGTCAAGGCTGGCCTGGTTGAGTTTCACCACGCCGCGTGTCCACTCCACGCCGTGTGCAGCGGCCTGAAGACGTCCGATTTTTCCACGTATGTAGGTATTTGATATGAAATGCTTCGAATTAACTTTGGCATCATAGAGGCTAAAGCCGTCAATATCGGCACGGCCCTCAAAGAGCGGTTTGAGGCGCACGTCGAGGTACAGACTGCTGGCGGAAACGACAGTGTCTCGGCCGTCAATCACCTCGACGCCCTTCACCGAGAGGTCGAGCGGGAAAGAAAGGCGCACGCGGCTGACACTGATGTTCATGCCTGTCGATTCGGAGAGGGAAGCGGCCACGCGATGCACTACAAAGTTTTGCACAGGCGGCAGATAAAGCAACACGGCGAGCAGGAGAAAAAGAACGAAGGGCGACAGGAATATGCCTATCACCCACTTCTTGGCTTTATGCTGGATACTTTTCTTCATAGTTCAAACTGATGAGTTGGAGCGGATTTCTCTGCCTCCAACGGAGATAAACGTCTTTAGTAATGGCGAAGAGCGGATGGAAGCCGCCTCTGAAGACAGGGATGGATTCCCCTACATATACATTCACCATTATATATAAAACACAAAGTTAAGAAATTCCGTTGAATCCACTGGCAGAAACTTCCCAAGAAGTCCATCCAAGGCGTTGCCTGCTTTTTCATCAGAGCTTTTTCATCCAGCGTTGCCTCTCTGCCGCGTCCATCTTTTCGATGGCATATCTCAAGGCCGTTCTGGGCATTTCGCAATGATGGTTTGAAAGAAAGGAACGCAGGACGTCAATGTCGCGCTTGCCCACTTCCCGCAACATCCAGCCAACGGCCTTGTGTATCAAGTCGTGGGGATGGTGTAAGAGTTTTTCAGCAATGCGGAGAGTATCAGCATACTGGGTTTGCCGGATAAGGGCAATCGTTGATACGATGGAAATGCGCTGCTCCCAAAGGTTGGAACTTTCTGCGAGCGTATCGAGAATGGTGCGGCTGGGCAGCGAACCATCAGAAAGAGGATGAAGCAGAAAAACGCCAAGGATGTTTCCGCACGAGAGGTCCACAAGGTCCCAATTGTTGGCCTGGCACGCGTGGCGCAAAAAGAACTCGACCAACGCCGCCCGACGTTCCGGACGTCCGGGATGACGGCGCTTTGGCAATGCCTCTTTCATTTCTTCCACGAGCAGAAGGAAACCACAGAGCCTCACTTCATGCCATTTGGAATGAAGAAGTTTGCTGATTTCGGGCAACGCCACCTGCAGCCGCGCGGCTTTTACGACCATTCTGGTTTGAGGAACTCTCAAGCCGAGAAACTGGTCGCCCTCGCCATATTCGCCCTTACCTGTCTTGAAGAAGCGGGAAAGCACCTGCCGCTGTTTCTCATTCTCCATGCTGAGCATGGTTTCTATGATGTCGTTTGCTGTGTTCATCGGGGTATTGTTTTTAAGCAATGGTAAGTAGGTATTCAAAATTATAGGGTGTTCAAAATTGGAATATCAAGGGGGGGGATTGTGCGTAAAAAGCCCTGTCTGCGGCCCTGCGCGGGCTGAAAGCCCAGCAAGTCCGTAGCCCAGGGCAACGCCCTGGGTGCCATGTCCCCATTCCCTACGCCCTGTAAGGGCAAAAGTAAAAGCCAACCGTTCGCCCATACTTTTGCCCTTACAGGGCGTAGGCGTTTATACACTGATACCCAGGGCGTTGCCCTGGGCTGTAAACTGGCTGCCCTTTCAGGGCGCTCCTTTTCGCGCTTTGTTCGTTTCGCATGTAGGTTACGACACCCCCAAAAAAAGCGCAGGAGACAAAGGTTTCGCCCTCTGTCTCCTGCGTAATTTATTTTCTATGAATGTCTATGGCCTTACGTATTAGACGCATCCACCTTGCAGTTGATGCTGCCACTCTTATAAGTGTAAATGCCGTCAACGCTGATGGCCTTGCTCTTCTTGCCCGTTGCGGAGATGTTGATGTTTCCGCCGTTGAACGTGAAGTTGCCTTTCACCTTGATACCGCGACACTTCGATTCCAGTGTGGCATCGCCCGGCATATAGGTCGTTCCCGTCACGGCCATCTTGATGCTGGGTGCCGCAGCGGTGCCCGTTTGCACGAGCAGGTCGGTGCCCGTGCTGATACCCTTCGTTCCGAGTCCCGACACGGTGAGGTCAATTGAACCGCCACTGATGGTCATCATGCTGTCGCATTTGATGCCCTTCACGTCGTCGGCCGCCACGTTGAGCGCGATGCTACCACCTTCGATAAAGACCTGTCCGTTGTGTTCATCGGTGGCGTCCTTGGTGGCTTCCACGTCTATGCCGTCGCCCATGATGTTGGCGGCGGTGAACTTGCCGCCCTTCATCTTGAAATATTGGCCGATGTGCATCGCGTCGGACTTCGCGCCAGCCACATGAAGTCCGCCGAAGTCGGTCTTGAAGAGCGTGTATTCGTCAGAGGCGAAGGCGTGCTTGGTGTTGCCCGTCAGCGTCAGCGAACCGCCGCCCGAAAATTCGGGATGCCCCTTGACGAAGAAGCAGGCTTTCTGGATTCCCGCCACACCGTCGACGAGCGTTGACGACGTGCCGTTGGGGAGAATGACGTTGATGCGCTTGCCGTTTTGAATATCTATGACTGCACCGCGCTGGTTGGTCAGCACCAGATTGTTGAGGGTGAGCGTTGATTTGTAGCTGCCCGTGAGCGTGAACGAACCGTCGGACGAAGTGCCGCCCAACGTGTAGCTCACTTCCTTGTCTAACGACGGAGCAGCCACGATGCTGACGTCGGCCTTGTCCACCGCAATGGTGAGCAGGGGATAGACATCGGCGGAAACGAGCAGGTGTGCTCCAGAGGTGCCGTAGGTGATGCCTACGCTTTGTGGGGCAACGACGGAATTGTCGACCGTGATGCTGTCAACGGTGCTCAGGTCATAGGTGTGTCCCATCACGCTCAGCGCATTGCCAGCGATGAAATCCATCGTGCCAGCCTCAGCGGCAGGAACGGCGATGGTGGTGTTTCCCGTATGGATTTTTAGTGTCTGGGCAGAAGCCGCGCAGGTGGTGGCTAAAATGATGCCTGTAAGTAAAATCTTTCTCATTTCGACCACGCTTTAAATGTTTGACTTCCCACGCGCACCAGATAGATGCCACGCGGCAGATTGGTCAGTCCGTAGGTGCGGCCGTCGAGCCCCGTGACGCTGACGGCGGCGTTGCGGCTGTTTTTCACCACGACATTTCCGTTTTCAATTGTCACGGCAACGGCGCTTTCCCCGCTGAGCGAGGAGATGGAAGTGGCGGTGGCGGCAAACTGCATGCTGGCAAGGTCGGCCAATGCCAACGAGGTGGTCTTGCCCTGGCTGGTGAAGTGTGCCTGTCCGCCGGAGAAAGTGATTTTCAATCCGTTGGCGGCAAAACTCTGTTCGCTGCCCGTTGCGGTGCGCAGCGTCAGAAAGTCGTATTGCTGGGCCTGGGCCGTGAGAAACAGACCGGAAGCAAACAACATGCCCATTAATAACCGTTTCATATCAGTTGGAATTTGGTAATGAACTATCAACTGGGGCTGGTTTCCCTTGCCCCTTTTTATTCGGGTATGCGCGAAGCATCATATTTTTGAGAAGGGAAGAAGGAGAAGTGTATTATATATAATGTACCCTTTATATATAATGTACCCTTCTCCTCTCTTGTTCATCTTGTTCAGAACGTGAACTTATAGCCCACGCTGATGACGTGGATATCGTCGTTGCCGTCATCGTCTGCCCCATTCTGGTAGATGTAAGCGGCAGAGATTTTGTGCTTCTTCGAGAGTTTCCAGTCGCCGCCGACCATGAGGCGCGTTTTGTCGAGCACGAGGTCGTTGCTCAGGTTGTTGCTCCATTCAAAAGAGACGTAAGGCGTGAGCGGGCAATTGCGGATGTTATAGTCGGCCTCGATGCGCGAGCGAAGATAATGGGCGGTTTTGGCCTTCTTGTCGTTCTCCACCACTTCGCAGGTCATAAAATCATAGCCGTCCCAGCGATACACTTCGCCAGTATATCCCCCTTGTATGACGTCGCGAAAGCGGGTGCGCTGGCAGGAGGTGGCCAAACTGCGCGTCATTTGGTAGCGCTCACGCAGGCTCAGCGTGAGACGGCCGATGGCGAGCTTTCCCGTCAGGTCGGCATAGAAGCGGTGTTTGGAGCGCCAGAAGCCGTGGTCAACGTTGTAGCCGTTGAATCTGCCACTGTTGTTGCCATAGTTTTTCTTGCTCTCCTGCAGATTGCGGTCGTAGATGTAGGCATAGCCGGCAGAGGCTTTGAGGAACTTAGCGGGCTTATAGGCAAAGCCCAGCGAACCGGCCCAGCGCGAGATGCTTTTCAGCTGCTGCTCGGCGCGGAAATCGATGCCGGCGTCGATGCTAAACTGCCGCGTGAGTTTCTTTTCGGCGGATATTTCGGTCCAGAGACCGAAGTCGTCGCCGGCCACGCCCGAGAGCGGGAAGGAGGCCAGGGCGGCAAGGGCCAGGAGGCGGGTTGTCTTGAAGATGCTCATAGAATGGTAGGAGGGTTAGTAATTATCTGCTGGTATCTTAAAAATGCGGTCGACCGATTTGATGGATTTGTTGGGGTCGTCGTAATAAACGCGAAGCATGGTCATATCGGTCAGGAAGTCGACAGCGCCCACTTCCACGCGCACGATTTTCAGTCCGAGGCGCTTCTCAAGGTCGGCCTTGAGTTCTTCATAACGCTCGGGAACGATGAGGTCTATATTGTCGTAGCGCACGAATTTGCATCCAACGCGACTCACGAGCAGATAGTTCTCTGCGCCCCAAACGGTTGTCAGCAACAGGAGGTTGGCCGCAAGGCGTTCCACCAAACTGAGGTCGGCCTTCGTGCCGTTGAGCACAGAAAGGGCAACGAGGAAGAAGAGGTAGGTCATCTCACGGATGGGCACGCTCTCTGTTCGATAACGAATGATGCCGAAAACGGCAAACAAGCCCAAAGCCGCTCCGATTTGCAGGTTGGAACCGTCCATCAGGTAAATCAACATGAAGATGCTGATGGAGAGCAGAATGAAGGTGAAATAATAATCGCGGCGGCGTCCCTTGGGATAATAGAAGAAATGGACAATGGCCCACACGATGGCGAGGTTGAACAAAAAGCGGATACACATTTCGAGCAATCCGTCGAGGTTGCAAAAATTGTCACGTAGTAAACTTTCGAGGTAGTGCATTAGGGTGTAGAGATTGATGGTTGAGGTATTGTAGATTGTCTGTATTTATCAACACAGCTTACGGGCAGGGCGGTTCATAATTTTCCCGATTTTCCGCAAGCGTGGCTTAAAGCGGTTGCGTTGCAGCGTGTCGTTGGTCACCGCCGTTCCGATGCAATATTTGCTGAAGCCGGAGGGCTTGATGCGCAGCGTTCGCAGCATCGGCAGGATGGGCGAAGGCACACGTCCGTCGCGCTTGAGCTCAATGATGACGGCGTTGTCCATTTCCGATTCCAGTCCCGTTTCGTAATTATAGAAAGAGAGGTCGAAGTCAATGGTCAGGCGCTCTGTCTTGTCGAAATTGACCAACGTGATGCGCTTGAAGCGATTGCCCAACGTGGGCTTGATGTCGGCAAAAGAATAGCCCGACACTTCCTCGAGAAACTCCTCCCCCGCCCCGTCTTTGATGACGGCGTCGAGCGATGGCACCGGCACACGCTTCTTTCGCGTCTTCCCGTGGTTGTCCTTGTGCTTGATTTCAAGAAACGTCTGCTGCGTATCGACATACGTGCGCACCCTCACCTTCGTTCGCGGCGAATGGCCACACTGATGCGAACGAAACATTTCGTGGCTGTCGGGGGCATCCCAATAGGTCGTCTTATAGGGGCTAATGCGGTGGCCGCATATTTCCTGCGCGTAATATTGTCCTTCAGCCATGCCCAAAAGATGCTCCAACGTTGCGATGTTGGTCACAAACTTGGTGTCGGTGCGGTTCATCAGACGGATGGACGACATCTCCTCCAAGGTGATTGGGGGCAGATGGCTGAGCAATTGCAGGATTTCCTTGTCCGTATTTTCTGTATTCATGGAAGTTTAAGAATTAATATTGCCGTCCCCGATGATAGATTACCTATGCCCCATACATATATATATGCTATCCACAATGGTGGGTCTTCCGCATACACTCTGGGCAAAGGCCTTTGAGCACATAGTTGGCCGAATGGAGGTGGAAGCCTTCGGGGAGATTTACTTGCGGAACGGGCAGACCGCGGAGACAGAAAGTGCGGTGGCATTTCTCGCAATAGAAATGCGTGTGCAGGTCGGTCAATCCGGCATGGACATCCTCTCCACAATGGCAACGTTCAGCACAGAGGGCATATTTAACCTGCCCCGTGCCATCTTCAACGTCGTGGATGAGGTGGTGTTGCAAGAAAAGGGCGAGCGTTCGGAAGATGCTCGACTTGTCAACCGTTCCGATACGCCCCTCCAAATCCGTCAGCGAAAGGGCGCACTCGGCATTGGCAAGGGCGCGAACCACCAAGAGACGAACCGCCGTCGGCTTGATGCCGCGATGAATCAACTGATGCTCATAGCCTTCCATTGCATCCGCCTGTTTTTTTCCAGATTTTTCAATAGTGTCCATACAGATGGCAAAGGTAATGTTTTTCTCTAAAAAACGGGGCGAAAAACGGAGCGAAAAGACACGCGAGTTTTACATTTTGATGAAAGTCCCGTAAAAATACCCTATCACAGGGATAAAAAAGCCCCTGGAAGCAGTGCGAGCCATATATGTTTCATAAAAAACGCCCCTTCCGCGCCCGTCCTCCTGTCATTTTGCGGTTAAACAAGCCATAATTCTTTCAAATTGCAAGAAAAGGCGGGCGACGCTACAGGCGTTCAATAAGTTTTTTGTAATTTTGCACCAAACAAACCCATTCATTTAGAAAATAATATGAACGTAGCAATTGTTGGCGCCAGCGGTGCCGTAGGCCAAGAATTTCTTCGCGTATTGGCCGAACGCGATTTCCCCATCGACAACTTGCTGCTCTTCGGTTCTCAGCGAAGCGCAGGAAAAACATACACCTTTAAGGGCAAAGAATACACCGTTCAGCTGCTCCGTCACGGCGACGACTTCAAAGGCGTTGACATCGCCTTCACCTCAGCCGGTGCTGGCGTGTCGAAGGAATATGCCGAAGACATCACGAAATTTGGCGCTGTCATGATCGACAACTCGTCGGCCTTCCGCATGGACGAAGACGTTCCCTTGGTGGTGCCTGAATGCAACGCCGAAGACGCCCTGACGCGTCCTCGCGGCATCATTGCCAACCCCAACTGCACCACAATCATGATGGTGGTTGCCTTGAAAGCCTTCGAAAAGCTGAGCCACATCAAGCGCGTACACGTCAGCTCCTACCAGGCCGCCAGCGGTGCCGGACAGGCTGCCATGGACGAACTCTACGAGCAATACCGCCAGGTGCTCGCCGGAGAACCTGTCACAGTGGAGAAGTTCGCCTATCAGCTGGCCTTCAATGTCATCCCTCAAATCGACGTGTTCCAAGACAACGGATACACGAAGGAAGAGATGAAGATGTACAACGAGACCAAGAAAATCATGCACTCCGACGTTGAGACGTCGGCCATGTGTGTCCGCGTCCCTTCTCTGCGTTCACACTCAGAGAGCATCTGGATTGAAACGGAGCGCCCCATCAGCGTTGAAGAAGCCCGCGAAGCCGTCAAAAACGGCGAAGGCCTCGTGCTCATGGACGAACCGGAAAAGAAGGAATACCCCATGCCGCTCTTCCTCGCAGGAAAAGACGATGTCTACGTGGGCCGCATCCGCAAAGACCTCGCCAACCCCAACGGCCTGACTTTCTGGATTGTCAGCGACCAGATTCGCAAGGGCGCCGCCCTCAACGCCGTGCAAATTGCCGAATATCTCGTCAAGGTGGGCAACGTGAAATAAGCATTGGAAACATATTTATAAAGGATTTATAAGGGGTGAGCTGAAAGCAATATACTAAAGGCTCATCCCAAATACAACGAAAAGGCATGCGTCTACTGGCGCATGCCTTTTCGTTCAAGAAAATATAACACCCATCGCCCAAGCTCTCTCCGAAGAGCCCTGCGAAGTATTTTCAAAACATTTCTCCAACCTGTCTTTATGTCAAACAATCTTCTGCCCTTCTTTCTCATCTCGGCCTTCGTCGCCCTATTGGATATTCTGCCGTTCATCTACAAGAGATGTCCTTGGCGCTATAAAGCGGCCGTTTATTTCCAAGTGTTTGCCACCGGCATGGTGGTGTTCTGCATCTCCCCAGGCCTGCTGCCCTGGTGGGCCACAGGCCTTGCCGTCGGCGCCCTGCTTGTTCTTCCGCGCCTCATTCTGCCTCCCGTCCGCGGTGCATACGCCTGGTATGCCACGCTTCTCAACAGCCTCGGCATGGGCCTCCTCTTCGCCTTCATACGTCATTCGCTGACGAAGATTGCTTTGCTGTTTGTTTAGCTGACATTCTCCTTGATAAGGATGAAAGTATAAGTTGGGCAAGTTATTTCTCACCAGTCCTTACTCCTCTATCTTTTTGCGTACAACGCCCTTCGAATCGACATACAATGTGCCGGAGGGCTTTTCGTTTTTTGCGGCAGACGGGGCTTTCGGCGATGGCTGTCGGCGGGGCTGCGTCTCTGGTGCTACGCTCGACTTTTTGTCCTCCCGTTTTTCTTCGGACTTCCGCGCCGCCTCCTGCCTGCGCTGCGCCTCCTTCTCTTCTTCGGTGCTTCTACAGCATATATAAGTGTACACGCCAAGGATAACGATGACGGCAACTAAAAGCCAGCCCCAAGGCGGCATGTCGTTTTTGAGCAGGGAAACGGTTTTCCTTTCCTTGGGAGGATTGACGGACGAGGTGGCGGGTGGGACGCTGGATGTGTCATTGCCCACTTCTGCCTTGGCATACTTCGCCAGCGAATCTATTTTTTCAGACCTGAAGCCAACTGGGAGGACCACTATACGATCCACCGTGTCATACACGGTGCGGCAAGCGGCAGAGTCATAATGGGCGCGGATGTCCTTCTTTACAATGGTATCGTATTCCATAACCAGTGTCGGCACACTGGGAACCGATGGTGGCACTATAGGAACTCGCACTGGTGGCTTAAAGTTCGATGCTGCTTTCACAGCCTTATAAGCAGCTATCGCACCTATTCTCGCTGCACGTTGCGAATATGCTCCAGCGGCAAAGGTCCAAAACATGAGGCAGAAGATGAAGATAGTTTTTTTCATAAGGAGGGTTTTAGGTTAACCTTAATTCCGCAATACTATAATTTAACTTTATTTATAAGTTCCTGAGCAACAA
>ERZ1035006.1721-NODE-1721-length-13737-cov-4.599254_pt1 | contig 13737 bp, 12 predicted proteins | sample MGYA00520694_ERZ1035006 | MGnify/ENA primary metagenome ERZ1035006 (study PRJEB33766, sample SAMN09781746) | gut metagenome | biome: gut microbiome | host: Homo sapiens | place: Madagascar | study: EMG produced TPA metagenomics assembly of the PRJNA485056 data... | reverse complement strand
GGCTTATGCATCCGGTTACTTCGTGTTGTTTAAGAAATTTAGCGCCGTGACCATTTTAACCTCAGCAAGCTCTTCGGGGTTAAGTTTGAGTTCGTCGCTGCGGTAAAGGGCCAAAAGCCTCAGGCCCTCTTTTTTAAGGCAGTAGGACGTAAGCGGATACCCAGCAAAACCCTGCACGCAGTACATAGAAATCGCAAAAACCGCGGCAACCGTAAGGCCCTGCTTCATGGCCGCGGTCTGCATCATCGTTGCCGCCACAATGCCGCCTGTGAGCGGCGGAAGACCCGTGATGACGAGTGCCCGGTCCATAAAGAAAGGCGCAATAAAGTACGCGGCAAGGCACACCGTGACGGTGCGCCACTGCTGCATCAGCTGCTTGAGACTGATGATTGTGCCCAAGTGGGTAATCAGCAGATAAATGCAGAGCGTCGCGCCGAACGGAATCAGAAACGAGTCCTTCACAAGGTCGTGCGGCAGAATAGTCCAGTACCCCAACAGTAGCAGGACGGCTGACACAAAGACCGAAGGAACCCAGGCTTTGGTTAAGGTGGAAACCACCTCACCGATGATGATGACGCCTCCGCAGATCACAAAGGCGAGCAGAAAGTTGTACAGGCTCAAACTCCACGAGCCAATCAAGAAAAACACCCACCTGCCTTTGGAAACGGACGCCTTTCGTCATTGTGGGCTTATGCCCGTGGGACGACTCAGAGAAGTTTGATGCGCTTGATTAACGGCACTCTCAGTAGGCTGTTTAAGTTAGCGGCCGTGCAACGTCAGCTGCCCGGTCGCTTCAAAAGACAGGAGATCAAAGAGAAGAGCCTACTTCTGCCGGCTTTCGCGCTCCATGCGCGCAGCCTGGCTCGCAGCTTCGGCAATGCTCTGATAGGCCGGGTCGTTGGGATCGGCCTTGGTAAGAATAAATTCGAGCGCAATACGCGCCGTTTTCCAGTCGTGCGCCTGAAACGCAGCCATCGCGAGAAACTCCTGCACCCGGAGGTTGTTTTCGTCAATCACGGCGGCCTGCGTGAGAATCTCAACAGCCTTTTTGTACGCGGCCTCTGTTCTGAGGTTCATGGTGGCCGCCCCGTACTCCATCAGTACGTCCGTGTCTTTGCCGGCAAAACGGCCGAGACTCACAGCCTTTTCATACGCATCAGCCGCTCCCTGCCAGTCAGAGCTCTGCGCAAGAGCGCGCCCGTAGAGCACCCAGGCACGTTCATCCTTGGGATGCGTTTCAAGAAAGGCCTTGAGTTCAGCCGCGCCCGGCGCGCGGTCGTTAAGCCCGAGCGTGCCGTCGGCACGCATGATGCCGCCCTTTTGCACCGAGTCAAACAAATCAATGGATCCTGCGGCTCCGAACCACTGATAAAGCCCCAATACCGACACCGTCATCAGCACGCACACGGTAAGCGCCGTCGCAACGGGAGCGCCTTTGCCTCCGAGCGTTCTGCCGCGGGCCTCAGAAATATCCTGCAACGCACGGCGCCTGACGTCCTCGACGCTTGCCTCGTAGCCCGCCTTATCGAGAAGCCCCGCATCAAGATCGGCCTTGAGGCTCTCCATCTGCTGCGCCAAAAGGACGCGTGAGGTTTCCTCGGCGCTTGCGCCTTTGGTACGGAAGAAGCTGTGCCCGAAAAGCGCCGGCACGACAAAGGCGCAGGCAATGAGAATCAAAAGGGCTGCAACGCACCAGAAAATAATTTCGTGTGACATGGTCTTTGGGATCAAGAAAAAAGCGGACAACCGAATTTTCGATCATCCGCTTCTCGTTTCGGTCAGGCGAATCTTACGGGATCCGCCTTTTCCGAGTCTGACTTACTTGGCGCGCTTGGCGGCCATTGCGTCACGCAGAACCTTGGTGGCTTCCTGAGCTGCGGCGGCAGACTTCGCAAGCGAGGCCTGAGCCATTTCAGGATTGTGGAACCAGGCACCGTTCACAGCCGTCCAGTATTCCCAGTTGGTGTGAGCAACGCTGTGCAGTTCGCGGGCCTTCTTGAGAGCGGCCTCATCAACACCCATGGCGTTGGCAAGATCGAAGGCGTTGAACATATCCGTCATACGGCTTTCAGCTTCACGGAGCTTACCCATGTAGTAAGCGTGCATGCCGGAAATCGTGCGCTTCATCTGGGCTTCGGTCTTGTCCTTGTGGCAGCGCAGGCAGGTTTCCTTCACGTAGTACTTGGAGCTCGTGGCCCAGTGGTTCGTGTAGGTCTTGCCGTCCTTGCCCTTAACCTTGGGCATATGGCAGTCCTTGCAGTCCACGCCGGCCTTGCCGTGCTTACTCGTCCAGTACGTCTCAACATCGGGGTGCTGCAGCTTGGTCAGCAGCGCACCGGTGGTGTTGTGCTTGAAGTCCTTGAAGTTGATGTGCTTGTAGAAGTCATCAATGCGGTCAACAGCGACGAACGGGAAGACGTTGGTGCGCTGATCGGACATCTTCACAGGCTTACCGGTCTTGGTATCGATACCCGGGTTGCAGTTGTACTCAACGTGGCACTGAGCGCACATGAGCTTGGAGTCCGCCTTTTCAAGGATGGCGATCTTACGGGTAAAGCCGCGCACGCCCATATCCTTAACTTCGATCTTGGTGCGGTTCGGATCTTCGGAGTAGACCGTCGGGAAATCCGTACGGGTCAGAGCCTGAATCAGACCGTCACGCACGACACGGGGTTTGGCCGAGTGCGGATCGTGGCAGAAGTTGCAGTTAACCGAGTGGCTCGTCTTGCGGGCCATGTCAACGACATTGCTTTCACGCGAGAACGCGGCGCCTTCAACCTTGTCGCCCATGTAGGCCCAGTCAAGCATCAGGTCGGTGGACTTACAGCTGATGCATACGGGGTTGGCGGCAGCTGCCGTCCCCGGACGACGCGGTTTCTGCAGGTTATCCTTCGGATACAGGTCGTTCATGACCTTCCAGGCATCGATCGCACCGCTGCCCATGGAGAGATAGAGCCAGCCGTCCTTCGGAACAAAGCGGCCGCCGAAAGCACGGTCGCAGAGGAACTGATCAAGCACGGCGAAGGTGTGGCTGCGGAGTTCCGCATGTTCCTTCGTAAAGCCGTGGCCGCCCAAAGCGCGGTCAAAGAACGGATCGGGCGCAACGCCTTCAGCGGCCTTCTTGCTGGCACGCGGCGTACGATGATCATTGACCGTATACATCGACTTGAATTGTGCGGGGTGGCAGCTGCCGCAGGTCTTCGGATCCATGCTCGTCACAGGGCGGGTGTCTTTGCCCGGCGCCTTCAGATGCTTTGCAAGACCCGTGTGGCAGGAGGAGCAGGAAACGCTCTTATGAGCGCCGCTCTTATGAAAATCACCGACATTACTGTGGCAGGCCACGCACATCGTGGTGTTGACCTTCTCAGCAGCTGACGCATTGGGGGCGATTGCCAAAGCAACCGCAGCGGCCAGGCAGGCCTGCATCACGTGTTTGATCATGTTGTGTCTCCTTTTATTTACCCGCCGCAAGACCACAACATCAAGTCCCCGCGGATTCCTTATATGAAGCTTATTTTCACACAATTTCGGGATAATCTGAAGAATGTCTTAAGAATCCGACATATTGAGCCGTCTCAGTGAGTTACTGCCCGTCATGATTTACGTTTGGGCCAAATGGCGCGCCACGACTGACTTAAGCGATGATTAAGAAAGCGGGGTTTGCTGCAGAAAAAATCTTTTCGATACGAAAGGCGTAAGGGTATATCCCTACAAAAATTTATAAAACTCAGAGGCAACACAGCAACAAAAAGCCCGGCCACCCACAACGGGAAACCGGGCCGAAACCGCTTCTTCTTTTGTGTTTCGTCAGAGGACTTCGCGGCCGATCAGATCGTAGTCACGGCTGTCGGTGACCTTTACGTCGACAAAGTCACCGGGATTGAAGTGTCTGTCGGTGGTCACATAAATCACGCCGTCAATATCGGGGGCGTCCGCCGTTGTGCGGCCCACGGCAACGCCGTCCTCATCTTCGCTCTCGTCAATCAAAACACGCTGCACGGTGCCGATCTTTTTGCGGAGGTTTTCCGCGGAAATCTCCGCCTGCACCTGCATGAAGCGCTCGCGGCGCTCTTCGCGCACTTCCTCGGGCAGCTGTCCGGGTAAAGCGTTTGCGGCAGCGCCTTCCACGGGGCTGTACGCAAAGCACCCCACCCGATCGAGCCGGGCTTCCCGCAGAAAATCCAGAAGGTACTCAAACTCTTCTTCCGTCTCCCCCGGGAATCCCGCAATAAAGGTCGAACGGATCGTGATGTCGGGGCACAGTGCCCGCCAGGCGGCAATACGCTCGAGATTCTTTTCAGCGCTTGCCGGCCGCTTCATCGCTTTTAAAACCCGCGGATGCGCGTGCTGAAACGGAACATCGAGGTACGGCAGAATCTTTCCTTCGGCCATAAGCGGAATAATGTTGTCAACCGACGGATACGGATAAACGTAATGCAGCCGCACCCAGGCGCCAAGATCACCCAAAGCCCGCGCGAGTTCCAAAAGCCGGGTTTTGACGGGCTTGCCGCCCACAAACCCCGTGCGGTAGCCCGTGTCAAGCCCGTAAGCGGCCGTATCCTGGCTGATCACGAGAAGCTCTTTGACGCCGCCTTCCACAAGATTGTCGGCTTCCCGCAAAACGTCTCCGATCGGGCGGCTCACAAGGTCACCTCTTAGGCTCGGAATAATGCAAAACGTGCAGTGATGCGAACAGCCCTCACTGATCTTAAGGTAGGCGTAGTGCGAGGGCGTGAGTTTGAGGCCCGCGTTGGGGACTAAGTCCGAAAACGGTTCGTGCGGCCGCGGCAGATGCTGATGCACGAGTTTTAAGGTCTCTGCGGTTGAATCGGGACCGGTCACCCCGAGAAGCTTCGGAATGCGCTGCATCACCCAGTTGTCGCCTTCAGGTGTTTTCTTGCCGCCCAAGCACCCCGTCACAATGACGCGTCCGTTTTCACGCATTGCTTCCGTGATCGCTTCAATACTTTCGGCGACCGCCGCGTCAATAAAGGCGCACGTGTTCACGATCACAATGTCGCTGTGACGGTAGTCGCGGGCAATGAGGTACCCTTCCGCTCTCAATTCCGTCACGATCCGTTCGGTGTCAACAAGCGCCTTGGGGCAGCCGAGGCTCACAAAACCCACGCTCGGCACTGTTTTTTGCGTTGTACCGGTCATTTCTGAGGTTCCTCAAGTGTCTTGTCTTCGGGTTCGATCCAGATTAAGGCCGCATGCCGCCCCGTTTTTTCGCCGTCACGGCGGTAGCTGTAAAAGTGTGCGGGATCTGCAACGGTGGAAAGCCCGCAGTCTTCGACATCCCTCACCCCTTCGCGCTTTAATGCTTCAGAAGCGTAGGCCGCCAGACTCAGAAAACATTTACCGGGTTCGCCCGCCGCTTTCACGGCGCCCTTAACATCCCCGAAGTGCGCCTTAAACGTTCGTGCGGTTTCTTCACTTGTTTCAAAATCGTCAAACCCGATTCGGGGGCCAAGCCAGGCTTTAAACTGAGCGTCCGGATTTCCTAGGCGCTCCCGCAGACGGCGCACGGTCTTTTCCACAATCCCGGCCGCAAGACTTCGCCAGCCCGCATGCACGGCGGCAACGGCCTTCCCGTCTTTTTCAGCAATGAGTACCGGCAGGCAGTCGGCGACCTGCACCGCGCACACTACGCCCGGGGTGAGCGACGTCTGCGCGTCCGCTTTCACCTCATCCCTTTCCACAGTCTCAGCGTCAACGACATCCGTGCCGTGCACCTGCATCATCCAGCGGGGCTCTCCCGGCGTCATCTGCGCAACAAGGCTGCGGTTCATGCGCACGCAGGAGGCGTTATCTGAAACGTGCACTCCGACATTAAGCCCCATGATGCCTTCCGGACCACCCCAGGGCCCCGATGAGACGCCCCCTACACGTTCGGTAAAAAGCGCCCCGACACGTTGACCAAGATCCGGACGGATCACGTCCGATTCCGTTTTCCAAGCTATTGCCATTTTTAATCCACAAACGCACAAAGCGGCCGCAGTTTAACCGTCTGCAGCCCGCAATAATCAGTCAAATACATGGACTGGCTCGTCCGTCGGTCCGAAACCGAGTTCATCCATGAGTCCTGCCATATCCTCAGGCGCCGGCGCATACCATTCTGAGGCCGCGCCCGTCGCGGGATGCGTAAGCCGCAGACGGCTTGCGTGAAGGGCCTGACGGGGAAAGCCGTTGACCGCCTGCGCTTCTTTGGGAAAGACTGAAGCGCTTGTGCGGTAAACGGGGTCCCCGATTAACGGCAGCCCCACGGTCGAAAGATGCACACGAATCTGGTGCGTGCGCCCGGTTTCAAGGCGGCAGGCCACCCAGCTCACGGCACGGCCCTCAATGTAGGCAGTGTCCACGAGCCGACAGTGGGTTTTTGCGGGGCGGCTGCCGGCCCCGCCGCGGCAGACAAACTTCTGGGGATTACGCGGATCGCGCCCGATCGCGCGGTCGACAAAACCCGCCTCGGGTGCAATGCCCGCCACAATCGCCCAGTACTCACGGGCGACGGCGTGTTCCTGCAGCTGCCGCACGAGGTTAAGCTGCGCAGCTTCATTCCGCGCGACAACCATGAGGCCTGAGGTGAGCTTATCGAGCCGGTGCACGATCCCGGCTCTCGGGAGTTTTCTGAGTTCCGGATAACGGAAGAGAAGCCCGTTTAAAAGGGTACCCTGCCAGTTGCCGGCCGCCGGGTGCACCACCAGGCCCGCGGGTTTATTGATAACGATGATGTCGCGGTCTTCATAGACTGTTTCAAATTCGATGCCGTCTTGGGGCTCAAAGGCGCTTTCTTCAGGAAGCGGCATCGGCCGCACTTCGAGCACATCACAGGCCGCCGCCTTCTGACGCACGCTTTTAGCCGGTTCCCCGGACACCGTGACGCGCCCGGCCTCAATCCAGCTTTGGATGCGGGCGCGGCTTACCTCAGGGATTTTGCGTGCAAGGATCTTGTCGAGGCGTTCCTCGCCCTCGTCAAAACCAAGTTCGAAACGGTAACAGTCCGGGAGGCTCGCTGCCGAAGGCGGCATAATTGCGAAATCGTCATCGTCGCCCTCTTCTGCGGGCACGGCATCCCCGATATAATCGGAAAACTTTTCTTCTGTCGTTTTATTCATCATGAACCTGAAACATCCGATGCGTCTGCGTCTGGCCGGTCTTTTTGCTGCCGCAACAGCGGCCGTCTGCATGACCGGCTGCGGCTGGCTGCAGGATCTGGAAATCGATCCCACCCGCGACTGGAGCGCCAATCAGCTCTACACCGAAGGGCGTGCCGCCATGGCTGACAGCAACTGGACCCTGGCGAAGGATTACTATACCAAGCTTGAGGCCCGCTACCCGTTCGGCGCCTATGCGCAGCAGGCTCAGATCGACCTCGCGTATGTGTATTTTAAGGATGACGATGCGGCAAGTGCCGTGCAGACCCTGGACCGTTTCCTGCGCGCCTACCCGAACCACCCCAACAGCGACTACGCGCTTTACTTAAAGGCGCTTGCCACGCTTAACGAACGCGACGGGTGGCTCTCCTCCTTTACGCGTCAGGATCTCTCCGAGCGTGACGCCCAGGCCGCACGTGACGCGTTTGACCTCTTTAAGGAACTTGCAGGGCGCTTCCCGGATTCCCGCTATGCAGCCGAAGCCCGGCGCCGCATGCATGAACTTGTCATCGCCCAGGCCAATCATGAACTCTCCACGGCGCGCTTTTACTTTGTCCGCAAGGCCTATGTGGCGGCAATTAACCGCGCTAAGGTAGTGCTCACGGACTTTCAGCAGACACCCGCCTCGGATGAGGCCATGCAGATCATCGCCGACAGCTACCATGAGCTCGGGCTCACGGACCTTGAGGCCGACATGCGCCGCGTGATGGAAATGAACAAAAACCGCTCCCGCTGATATTTTTAAGCCGCCGGTAATGCGAAAGGATCCCGATTTTGGGATCCTTTCGTTTTTTCAGAGCTTGAGTTTTTCAATCAATCAGAAGAAACCGCGCTTCTTTTCGGACATCGAGATGTAGATGTTCTTCACCTGGCTGTAGTGAGAAAGCATCATTTTGTGCGTTTCGCGGCCGATACCGGACTTCTTGTAGCCGCCAAAGGGCGTGCCCGCGGGCAGTTCGTTGTAGGTGTTGACCCACATACGGCCCGTTCTCACGCCGCGCGCCACACGAAGCGCACGGTTGATGTCGCGGGTCCAGACGGCGCCGCCGAGACCGTATTCGCTTTCGTTGGCAAGGCGCACCGCCTCTTCCTCGGTCTTAAATTTAATCACGCAGGCAACTGGCCCGAAGATTTCTTCCTGCGCAACACGCATCTTGTTGTCGACGTTGGCGAGCAGCGTGGGCTTCATAAAGGCGCCGGTCGGGCAGGCACGCTCGCCGCCGCAGACTACCTTCGCCCCCTCTTTTTCGCCGAGTTTGACGTAGTCGATGATCTTCTGAAGGTGACGTTCGTTAATCTGCGCACCGACCTGCGTGGACATATCCGTGGGATCGCCCACCTTCACCTTCTTAAAGGCTTCGGTAAGTGCCGCGACGAACTTGTCATAAATCCCTTCCTGCACGAAGATGCGGGAACCCGCGCAGCAGACCTGGCCCTGGTTAAAGAGAATGCCGATCTGAGCGCCTTCAATCGCCTTATCAAGCTGAGCGTCATCAAAGATGATGTTGGCGGACTTGCCGCCCAATTCAAGCGTAGCGGGAATGAGGCGCTTGGCGGCGGCTTCCGCAACCGTATAGCCCACTTCCGTGGAACCGGTGAAGGCAAGCTTGTCAAAGCCCGGGTTATCAAGCATTGCCTGACCGCTCACGGAACCGCGGCCCGTGATAATGTTGACGACACCGGCAGGCAGCACCTTGGCAAGGAGCTTGCCGAACTCGTTTAATGAGAGGGGCGTCGTGGAAGAAGACTTAATCACGACCGTGTCGCCCGCCGCCAGGGCCGGCGCAATCTTCCAGGCAGCCATCAGGAACGGGAAGTTCCAGGGAACAATCTGCCCCACCACGCCGATCGGCTCACGGATAATAAGGGAGAGCGTGTTTTCGTCAAAGACTGTTGCGGAACCTTCGTCGGCTCTCAGGCACCCGGCAAAGTAGCGGAAGTGATCCACGGCAAGCGGCACATCCACAAGCGTCGTTTCACGGATGGGCTTACCGTTATCGAGCGTTTCCACCATCGCGAGCTTTTCGGCGTTGGCTTCAATGAGGTCGGCGATTTTAAGAAGGATTTCGCTTCGCTCCTGCACGCTCGTTTTGGACCACGTTGCAAAAGCGGCGCGCGCAGCCTTAACGGCACGGTCGACGTCGGCGGCCGACGCGTCTGCGCACTCAGCGAGCTTTTCGCCGGTAGCGGGGTTTGTGGTCACAAAGGTCTTGCCGTCTTCGGCATCCACCCATTCACCGTTGATGAAAAGACCGTAACGGGCATCAATCAGATTCTTTGTCATTGCGGAACCTCCGGACAATTGCTGTAATAACTGTTAGCTATTGAAAAACGACTTTCGATAAAGCCGTTTCGTTGATGTTCAGCATAGGCCGATTCCTGACGCCGTCAACGCCGCAAAAGTCGTAATCCGATACCCACCGAACGGCGTAGCAAGGAGAAATATCCGCAGAAAATCAGCGGTGCAAAAGGACTAGGCAAAAAAATCGGACAGAGCTTGAAACAACCCTGTCCGAAAACTTAAGTTCGGTGAGCCTGAGCGACTGTTGCGCTCAGGCTTTTTTGCTTCGGCCGATTACTTCTTGGCGGCGCAGATTTCGCAACGGGGCTTAATCTGCTTGAAGAAGTCGTTGCCCTTGTCGTCCACAAGGATGAAGGCCGGGAAGTCTTCAACCTGGATCTTATAGACGGCTTCCATGCCGAGTTCCGGGAACTCGATGCATTCAATGCTCTTAATCGAAGACTGAGAGAGCACCGCAGCAACGCCGCCGATCGTACCGAGGTAGAAGCCGCCGTGCTTCTTGCAGGCATCGGTCACAACCTGAGTACGGTTACCCTTGGCAATCATCACCATCGAGCCGCCGTGGCTCTGGAAGAGATCAACATAGGGATCCATACGGTTGGCAGTGGTCGGGCCCATCGAGCCGCAGGGCATGCCCTGCGGGGTCTTGGCCGGGCCTGCGTAGAGAACCGGGTAATCCTTCATGTACTGCGGCAGATCCTCACCCTTGTCAAGGCGTTCCTTCAGGCGGGCGTGCGCAATATCACGGGCCACAATGATGGTGCCCGTGAGCGAAACGCGCGTGGCAACCGGGTACTTGGAGAGTTCAGCGCAGATCGCCTTCATCGGCTGGTTGAGGTCGATCTTAACGGTCTTGCCTTCGCCGGCCTTGCGGTATTCCTCAGGAATGAGTTCGCCCGGGTTGGTGTCGAGCTTTTCAATCCAGAAGCCGTCCTTGTTGATCTTGCACTTGATGTTGCGGTCCGCAGAGCAGCTCACGCCCATGCCGATCGGACAGCTAGCGCCGTGACGCGGCAGACGGATCACGCGGATGTCGTGGGCCATGTACTTGCCGCCGAACTGAGCACCCAAACCAATGTTCCAGGCTTCTTCGAGAAGCTTCTTTTCGAGTTCCACGTCGCGGAAGGCGCGGCCCGTTTCGTCACCGGTCGTCGGGAGGTTGTCGTAGTAGTGGGTGGAAGCAAGCTTAACGGTGAGAAGGTTCTTCTCAGCGGAGGTACCGCCCACGACGAAGGCGATGTGGTACGGCGGGCAGGCAGCCGTGCCGAGGGTCTTCATCTTTTCAACGAGGAAGGGAACGAGCTTGGCCGGATTCAAAACAGCCTTCGTTTCCTGATAGAGGTAGGTCTTGTTGGCAGAGCCGCCGCCCTTGCAGACGCACAGGAACTTGTATTCCATGCCTTCGGTGGCTTCGATGTCGATCTGAGCAGGAAGGTTGCACTTCGTGTTCACTTCGTCGTACATCGTGAGCGGGGCGTTCTGCGAATAACGCAGGTTTTCTTCCGTATAGGTCTTGTAGACGCCCTTGGAAATCGCTTCTTCATCGCAGAAACCGGTCCAGACGCTCTGACCCTTTTCGCCGTGAACGATGGCGGTACCGGTGTCCTGGCAGTAGGGGAGCTGTCCCTTGGCGGCCACTTCAGCGTTACGAAGGAACGTGAGCGCAACGAACTTGTCGTTCTCGCTTGCTTCCGGATCCTTCAGAATCTTCGCAAGCTGCAGGTTGTGCGCGCGGCGCAGATGGAAGGACACATCGCGGAAAGCGGTGTTGATCATCTGGGTGAGACCTTCGGCCTCGACTTTCAGGATCGGATGACCTTCGAAATCACCGACGGAGACGTACTCCTTTGTGAGGAGGTAGTACTCCGTATCGTCCTTACCGAGCTGGAACATCGGCGCGTATTTGAATTCAGGTGCTTGTGCCATTTTTTTATACCTATTACGGTTGGAGTCTTAGCACCCGTAAACATACTCCCCTTTTGGTATTTCGTCTGCTGTTAAAAGGTTAAAGTTACCCCGCCGTTTTGCGCTGAGAAGGATTTATTAAGCTCTTTTACCTACAACCTTCGGAGAATCCTTACTCTCCTATAGAAGCTGCCGTACGGCCGGCGGCATTTTGCGGCATCTCAAAGGCAAAAACGGTTGCCTCGGCGTCAGACCTCACCCAAACGCGCCCACCGTGCACACGGGCAATGGACTCAACCATTGCAAGTCCGATGCCGGTGCCGCCGTCGGTACGGCTTCGTGCGGGATCAGCCCTGAAAAACCGCTCAAAGACGTGCGCGATCTTGTCCTCGGGAATCGGTGCTCCTTTGTTTTTAACGGTCACCTTCACCCATGGGGTAATTCCCAAAGTGAAAATCAACCGCGAAAAAGCGGCGCGTTACGGGATGAATGTCGCCGACGTCCAGCTTTTTGTGTCGTCTGCGCTCGGAGGCGCCAAAGTCGGCGAGACGGTCGAAGGTGTGGCGCGTCACCCCATTACGCTCAGATACCCCGCGGACTTGCGCGACAATCTGGAGGCGGTGAGAAACCTTCCGGTTCTCACGCCCTTAAAGCAAAGCATCACCTTGTCTGACGTCGCCGAGATTCGGGTGACAACGGGCGCTCCGATGATTAAGACGGAAAACGCGCGGCTGACCGGTTGGGTTTATATCGATGCAAGGGATCGCGACTTGGCAGGCGTTGTCTCCGACATCAAAAAAGCCGTCGGGCGTGATGTGAGAGTCCCCGCGGGCGTGAGCATCACCTATTCTGGTCAGTACGAGATGATGGAAAGAGCCGACAAGCGCCTGGCGCTCATGGTGCCGATGACGCTTGTGATCATCTTCACGCTCCTTTACTGCGCCTTCCGCAAAATCGGTGAGTCACTTCTGATTCTCGCGACCCTGCCCTTTGCTCTGATCGGCGGCATCTGGTTTGTGTACCTGGCGGGCTTTCATCTGTCGGTCGCAACGGGCACGGGCTTTATTGCCCTTGCGGGCCTTGCGGCCGAGTTCGGCGTTGTGATGCTCATTTACCTGCATCACGCCGTTAAAGCCGATCCCGTTTTAAACGGTACGGGACCGTGGACGGAAGCGCAGCTTGACGCGGCGATTTACCACGGTGCGGCTTTAAGAGTCCGCCCCAAGGCGATGACGGTTTCGGTGATTGTGGTGGGGCTTGTGCCGATTCTCATCGGAACCGGCGCTGGCAGCGAAATCATGAGCCGCATTGCCGCGCCCATGGTGGGCGGCATGATCACGGCGCCGCTTCTTTCAATGTTTCTGATTCCGGCCGCCTTCAAGCTCATGTGGTCTTACACGAACAGGAAAAGAAACAATGCCGCGCAGTAACAATGCCTGACAGCTGATAACCTGATGTCAGGCCGGGTTATTCACCTTTTTCCGCAGGTTTTGTGGAAAAGGGTGAAAAACTCACGCAGTAATTTTTGCTAAGCGTTGATTTTTATGGTGTGCTTAATTTTTAAGCACACCATAAACCGTCAGACATCCGAAACCGCAAGCCGGTGGCGTCCGCCGTGGCGGCCGCGGCTCACGTCACGGAGTGCGGCTTTTTTCTGCGCCCTCAGGCGCCGCGCTTCCATAGGGTCAATCGTAAGCGGCGCCGCCACATCAAGGCGGTCACCCTCATGCAGTTCGGTCTCAGGCGTTATTCTTTCTCCGAAAAGGGCGATCCCTGCGCCCGCATCAATGCCGCGGTGAGCAAGCACGTCAGCCGCAGTCGCCCCTTGCGCGACCTCGGTTTCCGTCAGGGTCACGTGCCCCGACGCATCAACATGAGCGATGGAAATTCTCACAATCTCACTTCCTTTTGAGCGTACGGACTCAAGGTGCGTCCTTTAGAATGCCCGCACAAAAAAGATTTTGCTCTCAGAAGGATACAAAACAAATTGGCCGGAGTAATTAAGAACAAACGCGCCACCTTTGACTATTTCATTGAAGAGCGCTTTGAGGCGGGGCTCGTCCTCAGAGGCTGGGAAGTCAAAAGTGTGCGTGCCGGACGCGCCACCATCAATCTTGCGCACGTCTATGCGCGGGAAGGGGAACTCTTTCTCTGTAACGCCCACTTCACCCCCGCCGATCAGGTCTGCACGCACGAAAAGACCGAGATGGCGCGCACCCGCAAGCTTTTGATGCACCGCAAGGAAATCATGCGTCTGATCGGTAAGGTCGAACGCTCGGGCTATGCGTTGATTCCCCTGGACCTTCACTTTGTGCGGGGCCGCGTGAAACTGAGCCTTGCGCTTGCGCGCGGCAAACGCGACTTTGAAAAACG
>ERZ1035006.1718-NODE-1718-length-13780-cov-3.483862_pt1 | contig 13780 bp, 10 predicted proteins | sample MGYA00520694_ERZ1035006 | MGnify/ENA primary metagenome ERZ1035006 (study PRJEB33766, sample SAMN09781746) | gut metagenome | biome: gut microbiome | host: Homo sapiens | place: Madagascar | study: EMG produced TPA metagenomics assembly of the PRJNA485056 data... | reverse complement strand
TAATCTGCCGGCAGCTGATTCAGCAGCGCCGTCGCCGCATCGAAATCAAACGCTTTCATTTCCACCAGTGCCTGCTGATAGATGGCTTGCTTCCACAGGTCGTCCGCGTCGCTGTAATCGCGGATGTTCTGCAGCAGACGCGCCGCTTCCTTGTATCTTCCGGCATCCAGCGCCTTCACCGCCGGGTCGTAGTAGCTGACATTTGCCTGTTCTGCGGCGTCCTCGTAGTCCTTCGCGTCATGGAACTGCTCGGCTGCGGCAGCGGTTTCCCCTGCTTCCTGCAGCTGCTTGCCGTAGGCGTAGTGCGCCTGCTTCGTCAGTTCGTCCGCGCCCTCGTAATCCGGAATTTCCGACAGACAAGTAAGGGCAGATACCGGATCGCCGCTTTCCAGCAGACTCTTCGCTTCCAGATACCACGCCTTTTCGATGAGCTGGTCGCTGTCCCGGTAGCCGTTCAGCGCGGTCAGCCCTTCGCGGATGGCATCATAGTCGCTTGCCGTCTCCATTTCGGCGGATAGGCGGCGATACGCGATTTCCTGCAGCTGCGTCCGCGAATTTTCGTAATCACCCAGCGCCGCGAACAGCTTTTCGGCATCATCCAGCTTGCCCTCGTTCAGCAGCAGCAGACCCTCCTGATAGTCGGCAGACTTGCGCAGGTCGTCCGTGCGCGTCTGGTCCGCCAGCGTGTCCAGCAGCGTGCGCGCCTGTGCAATATCCTCCGCTGTCACGTTGTCGCTGTCCAGCAAGGCTTCCGCATGGCGGTAGTTGCTTTCCTCCACCATGTCCGCCGCATCTTTGTAGCTGCTGATTTCCGCGAATTTCTCCGCCGCGGCGGTGTATTCGCCATTGGTGAGCGCCGTCTGCGCGTCGTTGTACTTCATCTGCGGCAGGAGGTGGAACATGATGCCGTAGCCGCCGCCGAGAATCAGCACAATCAGCGCAACCGCCCCCGCCACAACGCGGCGGTGCCGACGGCGCTTGGTCACTTCCTGCTCGCGCTGGGCTTGCAGCTTTGATGTTTCCTCCACGGCGACGCGGTTCTGGTCGTCCGTCGCCTTTTCGCGCGCGGCGATCACGGCGTCCACCGCTTCTTTGCTGAAGTGGGTGAACACATCGCGCTTATCGCGTCCGCAGCGGGCGCACGTCGCGACAGACACGGGGTTCGGACGGCCGCAGACGCACAGCCATAGGTTGCCCTGCATTTCGGGATATCCCGCCGCCATGTTGCCTGCCACCTCGCGCAGCTCGCTCAGCGCGGTGCTGCGGTGCAGGTTGTTTGGCGTGTACTCCGTCAGTGGCTCTTTGCCGCGGCGCCAGATGCTGCTGTTATCGTACCATACCTTCTCGATGATCGCTTCGCAGCCGCCGACGTTCGCGGGCTCTTCCACCGGCACGGTCATGGAGAATGTACGCATGGGTGCGCCGGTCAGCCCGTGCGCACGGTGGGTGATGCGGGTGATTTCCTGTCCGTCCGGATCAAGCAGGGTGAGGGTGACTTCCACGGAGACGACCTGCTGTCCGGAGAGATTGAACAGGGTCAGCTCGCAGGAAGGGAAGCCGGTATTGGGCGCATCAATGCGCCAGACCTCAACGGGGCTATTCAAATCAATCTTCAAGGGCAAATGCCTCCTTTGCAGCGCACATTTTTGTTTCTTGGATTTTCTTGTTGCAAGGGGAATCGCCTCTGCGGAGGCGAGGAGGGGGCTTTCCGATCGCCCCCTCCACCCCTTCGGCGTCGCCACTTCCATGCTTTTGGGTTATTGTGGCTATTATATCTCGTTCCCGGATAAACACGCGGAAGAAGTATGCAAATGCGCTCAACTCAATCGCGCGAAAGGGTTTACCCCTCAATATACACCATGATTTCGGAGAGGACAGACGCGGTAAATTCAAGGCGCAGAACAACGCGCACGCCGTCATCAAGGACAAGACCAAAGCGCATGACCGTGCCGTCCACGGTGTACTCCACCACGCCGTACTGACCGCTTTCTTCGTCGCCGTAAAGGTGCTCGGTGTCGTTCTCGTCAATCGCGGTGCTGTCATTGCGGAAACGGTTGTATACCTGCGCGAAAGTGTCGCCGATGCGGCTCGCGCGCGGGCCTTCCATGCCATCAGCGGCAATCAGCAGCATTTCCACCTGCGGGTTCTGTTTCTGCGCGTCGTAGAGGAACGTGATGTCGCACGCCGCGAACGTCATCGTGCGCACATAGCCGTCTGTGCCGTTCTCCACCCACACGTCGTCAATCACGTCTCCCAGCACGTCCGCGGCGGATTCCGGCGTCAGGCTCATGAAATCAATGCCGGAGAACTGCAAGTCCGTCCCGTCAAACATGGGCAAATCCGCGCCGTTGTAGCTCGACGGAACCTGCACATAGTCGTCAAAGAGCGCATCAAAGCGGAGATTGTCGCGCACAGTGCTGATTTCCGCCTCGGTCGTGCGCGCGGACAGGCCGTAAACGCGAATCGCGCTGACGATATTGTCCTCCATCGTAAAGATGACGCCCGTGTCCGTGTAGCCCTCGCCATCGGTTTCCACGCGCTCATGCACGGCGTATTCCACCGTCTGCACGCGCTGACCGTCGCGCTTCACTTCGCCCCATCTCATGCTTTCCGGCAGCAAGTCCAGCACATACAGCACGGCGGATTCGCGGCTGCCGCGCAGAGACGGATTCTCGCTGTAATTCGCTTCCAGCACGATGGACAGTTCATCGCCTACCTGAATGTCGCGCGGGCCCTGCTCTTCTGCGCTCGTCAGGACGATGGAAAGCAGCTGCGTGTCAATGCTCATTGCGGGCGAATCGGCATAAATCGTGCCGAAGGAATACTCGAAGGCATAGCCGTCCTCGGTCTTGGCATCCGCCGGGTCGTTCAGGGGCGTAGAGGCCATTGCCAGCGTCTGCATCCGCGCGGCGAAGGCTTGCAGTTCCGCCAGCGTCAGGGCATCCGCGCTGTTGTCCTGCGCATCTTCCGCCGATGCGAAGATGCAGCTTACCCCCATCAAGACCGTCAGCAGCAGACAGAACATCCGTTTCATCATCGTCAAGCGCTCCTTTTTTCGGAAACGATATGATTTACCAATGCTATTGTACCGCAAAAATCCGCCCTTGTACACCCTCGAAATGTGTGGAAAATGTAAACTTTGCGCAGAAAATCGCGGAAAAAGACGATTTGCAGAAAAATATTCCATCTATTCCGCGGAAAATTCTCGATTTGCGCCACAAGAATCAGGAAGAATCCGACGCTGCTTCCAGCGCATCCGCCATTTTCCCCAAAATGTGCCGGCAACGAACACCTGCCCCCTGTCGTTGGATGGGTGAAGCGGAAAGAACCCCCGCTTCAAAAGCACAACCTTTCTTCCATGGAAAGCAAAAGGAGGCAACAATCCATGAACAAGAAGAATCTGACTCGTGCGGCTGGTCTGAGCGCGGCGGCGATGCTCGCGCTGAGCGGCATGGCGATGGCGGAAACGACCGAGAGCGCGCTCGTCAAGGGCGGCGCGCTGAACCTGCGCGAAACCGCGTCGCTGGACGCGAAGGTGCTGGGGCAGTACCCCACCGGGACGCTGGTGGAAATCATCAAGGCGGGCAGCGAATGGCATCGTGTCAGCGTGAACGGCAAAACCGGCTACATGTTGGCAAAGTACCTGAATAACGCTGACAGCGCTATCTCCGCGACCGTCCGCACCAACACCGGCACGGGTCTGAACCTGCGCGAGCAGCCGAACATGAACGGCACGATTATCATGGCGGTCAAGAACGGTCAGTCCGTCAGCGTTCTGCAGAAGAGCAGCCCTTGGAGCCGCGTCAAGGTCGGCAACCGTGAGGGCTATGTGGCAACGAAGTACCTGAACTTCGGTTCTTCTTCCGGCAGCGTGTCTGGCACGGCGGCTGTCGTTCATAACCCGAAGAGCACGCAGGTGCTGAATCTGCGCCGCGAACCGAACCTCGACGCGCAGGTGCTGGCCTACTATCACAACGGCACAAAGGTGACGATTCTGGGCAATGTGGACAGCAAGTGGGTCAAAGTACAAGTGACGGACGGCAAGATCGGCTACATGATGAAGCAGTATTTGAAGGTGAGCGGGGGAGCGGGCGAAGTGAAGCCATTCACGGCAAAGCTGTGGAATGTCAACGGCGGCAGCTATGTGAATTTCCGCAAGGGTGCATCGCTGAATGCGGAAGTACTTGCGCGCGTGCCGGTAGGGACGGAAGTGAAGGTGCTGGAGCACGGCACGGATTGGTGCAAGGTTGAGGTTGATGGCAAGACCGGGTATATTTCGACTTGGTTCATGAAGTGGTAAGGGCAATGGACTAAGGCGAACGCCTAAAAGAGCAACACGCGGAAGGAGTATGGAAGAGAAACCAACTCAATCGCGCCAAATGGGCGCGACCGCGAAGCACGGACGCCCATCCTCCAATAACAATTCCATAAAAACAGGCTCATGCCCCCAAACCACCGGGACATGAGCCTGCTTTATTATCTCGCCTTTTCAATCAGCATATGCAGCGCGTGCTTCATGGCCAGCGTGCGGATGCGCTCGCGGTTGCCGGAGAGCGCCAGCCGAACCGCGCTCGTGCCGTCCGCCGTCGATACGCCGACGCATACCGTCCCCACCGGACAGTCCTCCGTCCCGCCGTCCGGCCCCGCGACGCCCGTCGTACTCACCGCAATGTCCACACCCAGCCGCTTCCGCGTGCCTTCCGCCATTGCGCACGCCGTCTCCACGCTCACCACGCCGAAACGCTCGATGACCTCCGCAGGCACATCCGCCAGAATCGTCTTCGTGTCCGTCTGGTACGTCACCAGCCCCGCGCGGACAACCGCTGATGCGCCCGGAATATCAACCAGCGCCGCAACCACCTTGCCGCCCGTCAAACTTTCGCACGTCGCGCACGTCATGTTCCGCGCCCGCAGCGTCTCAATCGCCGTTTTTGCCAGCGAACCGCCGTCTGTTTCCTCTATCGCGTACACAACATTGCCCAAACGCGCCTTGACCTCCGCCAGAAGCGGCATCAGCAGCGCCAGCGCCTTCTCCGCCGTATCAGCGCTCGCCGTCGCGCGCAGCTGCACCTCGCCTAAGGAGCAGTAGGGCGATAGCGTCGGATTCTCTCCGTTCTCCAAGTCGCGCAGGCGCGTGTCCACCTCGGATTCACCCATGCCGAAGATGCGCACATACCGGCTCACCAGCGCGCACCCCGACCGCTCCATCAAGTACGGCTCAACCGATGCGGTGAACATCGGCTCCAGCTCGCAGGGCGGGCCGGGCAGGTGGATAACGACTTTTCCATCCCCCATCGGGACAATCGCGCCGGGGGCTGTGCCGTTCGGGTTCATCAGCAGCGTAGAATCCGCCGTGAACATAGCCTGCGAAAGGTTGTTGAGGGTCATGTTGCGGTGATACTGCTGGAAGCGGGTGCGAACCATTTCCTCCGCTTCCGGGAAGAGGACAAGTTCCTTGCCCGCAACCTTTGCCGCAACGCGCTTGGTGATATCATCGACCGTCGGGCCGAGTCCGCCTGATGTAATGACGATATCCGCACGGCTGAGTGCAAGGCGGTAGGCGTCCTTCAAGCGCTGCGCATTATCGCCCACGACGGTTTGGTGCTGCTGCGTGATGCCCAGCGCGGACAGGCGGCGCGAGAGGAACTGCGCGTTGGTGTTGAGGACTTGCCCCATCAGGAGTTCCGTGCCGACACATAGAATTTCTGCAATCATGGTGTTTTCTCCGAAAGAGCATGTCTCTTTCAATCGCAGGGATTTCGCCTCTGCGGAGGCGACCAAAGGGCTTTCCGATCGCCCTTTGGAAACCTTCGGCGCCGCCACTTTTGGGGTTATCCAAACAGAATGGGTGCGTTTGTATTCTGATTGAATACTGCCGAGGGCGCTGCGCCGTAAAAACATTTACTTCCCCAGCTTGCTGATGCCGGATGCTTTCGCGCAGTCCATGACCGCCTTCGCAACGGCGGGGGCAACGCGCTTGTCGAATGCGCCGGGGATGATGTAGTCCTCTTTCAGCTCATCGTCCGAGACGATAGACGCAATCGCGCGGGCGGCAGAGCGCTTCATTTCCTCCGTAATATCCGTCGCCTGTGCGTCCAGCGCGCCGCGGAAAATGCCGGGGAAAACCAGCACGTTGTTGATTTGGTTCGGATAGTCGCTGCGCCCGGTCGCAATGACGCGCGCGCCGCCCTTCGCGGCTTCTTCCGGCATGATTTCCGGCGTGGGATTCGCCATTGCAAACACAATTGCGTCCTTCGCCATCGTCGAAACCATCTCCGCCGTGACGATTTTCGGGGCGGAAACGCCGATGAACACGTCCTTGCCCTTCATCACGTCCGCCAGCGAACCGCGCTCGTTGTGGCGATTCGTAATTTCCGCCATCTTGCGCTGTGCCGGATTCAGCCATTCCTCGTCCACGCTGACCGCGCCCGCCCGGTCCACCAGCACGATATTGCCCGCGCCGAACTGAAGCAGGAGCTTGGCGATGGAAATGCCCGCGCTTCCCGCGCCGTTGATGACGATGTTCACATCCTCCATCTTCTTGCCAACCAGCCGCAGCGCGTTCAGCAGACCCGCGGAGACGACAATCGCCGTGCCGTGCTGGTCATCGTGGAAAACGGGAATGTCGAGTTCCTTGCGCAGACGGCTTTCGATTTCAAAGCAGCGCGGCGCGGAAATATCCTCCAGATTGATGCCGCCGAACGTCGGCGCAATTGCCTTCACCGTCCGCACAATTTCGTCCACGTCCTTCGTATCCAGACAAATCGGGAATGCGTCCACGTCCGCAAATTCCTTGAACAGAATCGCCTTGCCCTCCATGACAGGCATCGCCGCCAGCGGGCCGATGTCGCCCAGCCCCAGCACCGCCGTACCGTCGGACACCACCGCAACCAGATTGCCCTTGGCAGTGTATCGGTACACATCGCGCGGGTCAGCATGAATACGGCGGCAGGGTTCTGCCACGCCGGGGGTATATGCGGTGGACAGGTCATCGCGGTTTTCCACCTTCACCTTGCTCTGTACGGCAACTTTGCCATGGTGTTCCTCGTGCATTTGCAGGGCAGCCTGATTGTAATCCATAAAAATCGCTCCTTTTCAGGTCGAATGATGGCGTTTCACGGCATTCAGTGTATCACATTTCGAGAGAAAAAGGAAGGGCGAAAAATTCCGTATCGTCAACCAAAGCGCAAAAAGCAGTTGACAAACTTCTGAAACTACGGTAAACTCAAAGCCGCATTTCGGTTTACACAAGGAGGATTCCCGACGATGGAAAAGACGGCTTCTACAAAAAACACGACCTATACCTTGGTTGCAATTGCGCTGATGACGGCGGTTATCTGCGTGCTCGCGCCGCTCTCGCTGCCGATTGGCCCTGTGCCGATCAGCATGGCGACGCTGGTGCTGTTCCTGTCGATTTATGTGCTGGGCTGGAAGAAGGCGACCATCAGCGTCTGCCTGTACATCCTGCTGGGACTGGTCGGTGTGCCGGTGTTCAGCGGCTTCACGGGCGGCGTGTCGAAGCTGGCGGGCGCGACGGGCGGCTACATCGTCGGCTATATCCCGATGGTGGCGCTGGCGGGCTGGCTGATGAGCAAGAGCGACAAGTGGTGGCTGCACCTGCTGGCAATGGTCGCGGGTGAAGTCGTGCTGTACCTGATTGGCACGGTCTGGTTCTGCGTACAGGCGGGCAAGACGGCGAGCGCGGCGCTGGCCATCTGCGTCTATCCGTTCATTCCGCTGGACATCGTGAAGATGGTGATTGTCGTGCTGATTGGCCCGATGATTTCCAGCCGCTTGAAGAAGGCACATCTGAACGTTTAAGGAGCCACCGCCGAGTTGTGCGGTGTTTCCTCAATAATCATATCACATAAGCAGGGCGCTGTTCCGACCACCAAGCCGGACAGCGCCCCTTTATATTGTGTGCAATTAGCCGTGCTGACCTTCGCTCTGCAGCTGCATGTTCTCCACCACAATGTCGTGGATTTCACCCAGCGACGCGCAGTATTCCAGCACCTGCCACGGTTCGTTCGTGTGGAAGTGAATCTTAATCAATTCATCGTCCCCCACTGCCAGCAGACAGTCGCCCTTGAAATGCTCCGTGATGTAGTCGTTGATTGCGTCCTCGTCGAGGTCGTGCCCTTCGATGAGCAGCTGCGTGTCGAACTTGAATTCGAGAATCTCTGCCATGTGCTTCACTCCTTTATTTTTTGATTTTTCTGAACAGAGAGACTGACCTCCGTTCATTAGCAAACAATCAGGTATTCTACAAAGCAGTCGCTTTTTCCTGCCTATTCGGGCAGAAAAAGAATTCACGCGCGATTGTGTTGGTTTCTCTTCCATGCGTCTTCCGCGCGTTTCTTCTTTTTCCCCTTACATGCGTTCGGGTGCTTCGATGCCTATCAGCCACAGCCCCGTCTTAATAACATCCTTCGTCGCCTTCGTCAGCGCCACGCGCGCGGCGGCCGTCGCCGGTTCGCCATCCAGAATCCGATGCTCATAATAGAACTTATTATACGCCTGCGCAATATCCGTCACAGCGCGGGTAATCATTGACGGCTCATACTTCTCCGCCGCTTCCTTAATGACATCCGGGAAGCGCCCCAGCAGACGCAGCAGCGCCTGTGCCTCGTCGTCCGTCAGCGCGTTCATATCCGCTTCGGGCAGGGACATTTCCGCCGCCTTGCGCAGGACAGAGCAGCAGCGCGTGTGGGTGTACTGCACATACGGGCCGCTTTCACCGTCGAAATTCAGCGCGCGATCCCAGCAGAAATCGACGTCCTTGATTCGGTTGTTGCTCAAATCGGTGTAGACGACCGCGCCGATGCCAACCTGACGCGCGATGTCCTCCTTGTTCGGCAGATTCGGGGACTTTTCGTTGATGATGTCGAGTGCCTTCTTCTGCGCCTGTTCCAGCAGATCCTCCAGATAGACGACGTGCCCCTTGCGGGTGGAGAGCGCCTGACCCTCGTAGGAAATCATGCCGAACGCAACATGCACGCAGTCTTTCGCCCATTCGTAGCCCATCTTTTCCAGCACACGGAAAATCTGACGGAAGTGCAAATCCTGCTGATATGCCACGACGTACAGGCACTTATCGAAATGATAGGTATCATGGCGATAGATGGCCGCCGCAAGATCGCGGGTGGCATAGAGCGTCGCGCCGTCGGAGCGGAGGATGATGCAGGGGGACATGTTGTCCTCGCTCAAATCAACAATAGATGCGCCCTCGGAGATGGTCAGCAGGTTCTTTTCCTTCAGCTCGTTGATAACGCGATCCATCTTGTCGTTATAGAACGACTCGCCCGCATAGGAGTCGAACGTAACGCCCAGCAGCTTATAGACGCGCTCGGTATCTCGGAGGGTGAGTGCCTTGAACCAGTTGAAGATGCGCAGGGCTTCCTCGTCGCCATCCTCAATCTTCTTGAACCACGCACGGCCCTGATCGTCCAGCGCGGGATCTTTCTCGGCTTCCTCGTGGAACTTGACGTACAGGCGAACCAGTTCGTTGACGCCGCCCTTTTCCACCTCTTCCTCGTTGCCCCAGAGCTTATAGGCGCAGATCATCTTGCCAAACTGCGTTCCCCAGTCGCCCAAATGGTTGATGCCGACGGTCTTATATCCGAGGAAATCATAGATGCGGCGCAGGCTGTGACCAATCATCGTGGTGGACAAATGCCCGATATGGAAGCGCTTGGCGATATTGATAGAGGAATAGTCAAGACAAATCGTCTTGCCGTTGCCCATGTCGGACGAGCCATAGTTTTCTCCCGCCTTGAGCACGCTTTCAAGCGTTTCCGCCGCGAAATTGACGCGGTTGAGGAAGAAGTTCACATAGCCGTTGACGGCTTCTGCCCGCGCAACATCCTCATGCGACCACTTTTCGACCACGGTCGTGGCGATTTTCGGCGGTGCCATCCGCAGCGCCTTCGCCAGGCGGAACACTGGCAGCGCGTAGTCGCCCATTTTCGGGTCAGGCGGCACGGCAAGCAGACCGCGGATTTCTTCCGCCGTCGGCAGTCCCTGCGCGTCCGGCCATGTGTCGGTCAAGCACTGCGCCATCAGTCCGGCGAGTTTCGTTTTCATATCCATAAAGTTCATAACTCCTTATACGCTATGCTTCGATTTCCAACGGCTATCATACCATATTTTCGCCCGCGGCGCAAGGGTTCATCTCAATCCTCGAACGGGACGTAGATACCCTTGCGGAACATGTCGCCCACCAGCGTCGAGCGCGCATGGGAACGCCAGCCGTCCGCTGTGGAATGCGCGGCAGTTGTATTGATTTCCGTGTTGGGCAGCTTTTCCTTGAGTTGGGCGATAACCTCCGCCGGAACGGGGTCAATCCGCGCGTACTTGCCGCTGTAATTCAGCCACAGGCGCTCCAGCCACGGCATATTCTCCAGCGGCGACCAGTCCGTGATGCTGTTATAGCACAGGTTGAGGTCGCGCAGGTGCGTCAGCCCTTCCAGCGGGGTCAAGTCGGATATGTGGTTGAGGAACAGTTCGAGATATTCCAGATTTTCCAGCTTTGCCAGCGGGGTAATATCCGTGATATTGTTCGCCGCGAGAATCAGCACCTTCAATTGCGGCAAATCCTCCAAGAAGGACAGATCGCTGACCTCGTTGTGCCCAATGTCCAGCGCAACCAGATTGTGGCAGTATTTGAGTACCGAGAACGTCTTGCTGGTGTGGAACTTGCTCTGATAGGTATGCTGGGTGGAGAACGCCGTCACGTCCGTGCGGACGAGGTGGTCGCCAACGTACATCGTCCAGCCGAACTCCACCTGCGGATAGCGCTCCGAGAGCATTTCCATGTCTGCGCGCTTCATCTTCGTGCCGTACATATCGCACTTTTTCAGGTTCGGCAGCTCGTCCAGAAACGCCGTCAGCTTCTTGAAATCCGACACGACGGTTTTGCCCAGATCAATCGCTTCCGCGTCGCGGTCGAACGTCATGTTGGCGTAGCGAACCGTCGGGGCGGGGGTGGCGGTAGGTTCCGGCGTGGCGGTCGGTGCAGGCGTCGCCGCCGGGGCAGCCGTCGGGGCAGGCGTTTCCCCCGGCGCAAGCGTTGCGGGGCTCTGCGCAAACGGGATATATTCGCCGCTCTTGAACATCTTGTAGACAATCTGATAGCGGTCATGCTCACGCCAGCCGCCGCTGGTGGAGTACGACTTGGAATCAACATACGTATTGGGCAGATGTTCCTTCAGCGAGCGCACAACATCCTTGGAAATCGGGTCATTCTCCATGTAGTTATTGGAGTTGTAGACCCACAGGCGCTCCAGCTGCGTCAGGTTTTCCAGCGGTGTCCAGTCCTTGACGTAGTTGAAGCAGATATTGAGGTCAATCAGATTCGTCAGCCCGGAAAGGGGCGAAATATCGCGAATCTTGTTCTTGAAAACCTCCAGATACTCCAGATTCGTCAGGTTCGCCAAGGGGGAGATATCCTCCACCTTATTGCAGGCGATAATCAGCACGCGCAATTGGGGCATTTCCGCGAGGAAGGAAATATCCGTCGCCTGATTATGCCCAATGTCGAGCGCGAGCATCTCCGTGCAGTATTTGAGCACCGAAAAATCCTCACTGGTGTGCGTCGCGCTCTGGTTGTTATGGAGCGTGGAAAACGCGGTGGCATCGGTGCGGACGAGGTGGTCGCCCACGCGCATCGTCCAGCCGAACTTCACCTGCGGATAGCGCGCTGCCAGCATTTCGATATCCTTGCGGCTGATTTTTGTGGCGAACATATCTACCTTGCGCACGTCCGGCAGTTCATCCAGAAAGCGGCACAGCGCGTCGTAATCCGTCACGACATTCTGCCCCAAATCAATCTCCTGCGCCGTCGTGGGAACGGTCAGCGTCATGAAGGACGCCGTTTCCTCCGCCTGCACCGCCGGAATCATCATCAGCAGCGCCAGCACTGCCGTCACGAGCCATTTTCCCATCTGCTTCATCGTTGTTTCCGCCTTTCCTGATTTGTCCACCTTTCTTCCATTATAGCCGCGAAAGAGGGCGCTTGTCAATGCACGGGTGATACTTTTCCGGCACGGCGCATAATCTCTGCGCGGAGGGATGCGTATGCTGGAGCTGCTTGCGCTGCTGATGCAGCAATGTCTGTTTTTTCTGGGATACATCACCGGGCGATCGGAGTTTCCGCCGGCGCTGAATCGGGCGGAGGAAGCTGCGCTGATTGGGAAATTGGATGCGGGCGACCACAACGCGCGGCAGGAGCTGATTACGCACAACCTGCGTTTGGTGAGCCACATTGCGCGGAAATACCAGATTCCCGGCTACGGCGCGGACGACCTGATTTCCATCGGCGTGATTGGGCTGATTAAGGCGGTGGACAGCTTCAAATCCGCATCGGGAACGCCGCTGGGGACATACGCGGCGCGATGCATCGAGAACGAAATTTTGATGACCCTGCGCGCAAGCCGGAAGCGGCGCGGGGACGTGTCGCTTTCCGACCCGGTAGGCAGCGATGGCGAAGGCAACGACATCACCTATCAGGACATTCTCGGCACGGACGCGGACGCGTTGGAAAACACGGTCATCCGCCGCGTGACAGCGGGAAAAGTACAGCAGGTACTGCACCGTCTCCCCGCGCGTGAGCGTTTCGTTTTGGAATTGCGCTACGGGCTGACCGACGGCCGTCAGCATCCCCAGCACGAAATTGCGCGCCGCTTAGGCATTTCCCGAAGCTACGTCTCCCGTGTCGAAAAGAAAGCCGTTGCGTTACTACGAGACGAAATAGGACGGCAGTAGGGGAGACCCAAGGGGCGCTGCCCCTTGACCCCGGCAGGGACGCTGTCCCTGCACCCTGCAAGGGTCTTCGACCCTTGACCCATTTTCGCGATTGCGTTGGTGACGCTATCAGGCTATGCCCGCGTGTTTATCCGAAGAGGCGGAAGGGTGTAAACGCACAGAAATGCCCTCCACAGGCGCTGATGCTGTGGAGGGCTATTTCCTTGATTCTGTGTCTGCAAACGTTCCTGATGCCCTTTGCGGGCGTGTGGCGGCGTTTGCCGCGTTACTCCTCGCCGAGGAAGCGGATTTCGCCGTTCTCCGTCTTTTCCACTGCTGCCAGCGAAACCACCTTCAAGCCCATCCCGCGCAGTGTTTTTCCGCCGGGCTGGAAGCACTTCTCAATGCAGATACCCGCGCCGACGGGGTGGCACTCCGCCTGACGGCAAATGTCCATCAAGCCTTTGAGCGCTTCGCCGTTGGCAAGGAAATCATCAATCAGCAGCACACGCTGTCCCTTTTCCAGACAACGCTTGCCGACGTGGATGGTGCTGGTCGTCTGGTGGGTGAAGGAGAACACATCAGCGGTATACACATCGTCGCCAAGGTTGCGGCGCAGACCCTTTTTGGCGATGATGACGGGCAGATCGCCCATCGCCAGCGCAGTGGTCATGGCAAAGATGATGCCGCTGGCTTCGACGGTGAGGATGCAGTCAATCTGGTCATTGCGGAAAGCGTCCGCAAACGCCTGACCGATATGGCGTGCGAGGGCGGTATCGACGCGGTGGTTGAGGAAGCGCTCGACGCGGACAACGCCGCCGGGGAGGATGTCACCGTCTTGAAGGATACGCTGCTGAAGTTCCTGCATGGTGTGATTCCTGCCTTTTTTTCTGATTTTTTGTGTAGATTTCTTGCTGATGCGTTTCCGTTCCCGGATAAACACGCGGGCACAAGTATGCAAGTGAAGTCAACTCAATCGCGCGGAAGGGTCAAGGGAGGAACTCCCTTGCGGAGTCCAGAGGCAGAGCCTCTGGTGGGG
>ERZ1035006.1712-NODE-1712-length-13805-cov-3.606909_pt1 | contig 13805 bp, 10 predicted proteins | sample MGYA00520694_ERZ1035006 | MGnify/ENA primary metagenome ERZ1035006 (study PRJEB33766, sample SAMN09781746) | gut metagenome | biome: gut microbiome | host: Homo sapiens | place: Madagascar | study: EMG produced TPA metagenomics assembly of the PRJNA485056 data... | reverse complement strand
AATTAAAGGAATCATGTAAATACCTTAGCTACTATTGGATTCAATTGGGTATTCTTTATAGAACCTCTGAGCAATTTGAGGAAGCAGAAAATGCATTTGAATACGCAAAAAATGCTCATGGATGCGAAAATTATCAAATTGCTCATACCACAGCAAAGAACTACATGGAATGGGGGCTTTGGTCTATAACAAATGCACCATCACAGGCAACGCATCTTTTCGAACAAGGTACAACCAAAATCCTTGAGGTGCTTTGGACATGGACGTATCCAGATGCAATATGTTTTTCAGCTCATTCCTACATTGACATGAATATAAAGTATTATTCTAAATTGCATATGGTTCCATCACGTGACACATGGCTCGCTATGAATGCTTGCTTAGACAAATATATTAATAACGCAAATCGTGTAGACAGATTGTTGGGAGACCTTTTCTCGAATATGTGCCAATTTGCAGAGAAAAACAATCTTGAAATCGAACATAAGCAAGATATAAGAATATGCTTAGATCAAAAGGCATATGATTCGACATATACTGCAGCAGAATGGAGCATTGACGAATTGCCTTTTTACGAATAGGCATATAGTGTGAAGGTTTTGGTACGTTGCAATTTATACACAGGGCATTGTGGTGCATTGTAAGTGTAAATAGTGGTGTGAATTATGAAAGAGGTTTTTGTTATTGGGATTAGAGTTTTCCTCTAATTTTCCCCCTCAGCCACCGCTTTTCGTCCACGAACGCACGAATCTGCACCACCACCTTATCGCCTACGCGGAACTGGTCGTCACTGAACTGCTGCGCGTAGCGGCAGACCACCGTACAGCCATCGGTCAGGCGGCAGAACACACCGCCTGCATATTTGCTGGAAATAGTAGCAATGCGGCTGGAACCAACAGGATGCCGCAGTTCGGCGTGAACATACGGGTCCGTGCCGACATCGCGAACAGACAGTGCAAGCATATCCTCGCCGACACTGAGCACTTTCGCCTGAAGCTGCTGGCCTGCATGATATTCTTCCCGCATATCCGCCAGATAGGTATAGCTCATTGCCTGCTGTCCCATCGTCACATCAAAGCCGCAGGCTGTTACTGTAATGCGGGTCGGACCACAGGCCAGCACAGACGCCGAAATCACATCGCCCTCGCTGATATGCTGCACGTTCAGCGCGTGCCAGCGCTGCTGCTCCAAAGCAAGTGAACGCGCCGCGACCGCACATTCCCCCTCACGGTCTACGCCGATGATGATGTAGTCGATTTCCGCGCCAATCACACTGTTCGGGTTGATGCCGGTCGGCTCCAGCCAGAACAGCGGCAGCGGGATCAACACCTTCACCAGATGCCGCATGACTACCATGCAGGTCAGTGCCTGTTCCATGTTCTCATCGGTCGGGAATGGAATGGTTTCCAGACCAATTACCGTGTTCCGCAGCAGCGAACGTGAAGAAAACGAAGCGTAAATCGCGTTCCATTCCTCGCGTTCCTCGTCAGACAGATTGCGGTCAAGCTCTGCAAACGCAGTCGCATTGAATTCTCGGCGCGAGGTCGAAAGACGTTCCAGCAGTTCTCTGGTATCAATTTTCATGATTTTTCCCTCCGTTATGTTGTTTCAGTGTCAGTTTTCCGTTTTGCTCCGGATACGCCAGCAGACAGGACAAATCAGGCGGTATGCGTCCGGCTTGCGTCGCGTCCTCCAGTAGCAGAACCGTGAGCGTGGACGCAGGCTCTGCAATGGTATCGCGCTCCGGCAGTGCGAATATTTTCTGTTCCTGCGAAAGATAAAACACCCGCGCCAGCAGACCGGACCGCGCTCCCAGTGCGTACAGTGAATTCTGTGCCGTGCGTTCAAAAATCGGCAGCTCTCTCGGGAAAATCGCCAGAATGAGGTCAATCGCGTTCGGGATAAACGGCTCATATTGCGGCCCCACCGCCGAGATCACGCCGTCAAATTCCCGCAGATAACCCGCGTCCCGAAGCTGGCGGCAGATGGGGCCTATCGCGTTTGGTGAAGTGCCGAACTGCCGGTGCAGCAAGGTCAGTGCCTGGCTTTTTCGCATACAGTCGGTCTTTTTCAGCACTTCCAGCAGATATTTCTGCTCCGGACTCCAAAATCTCATGTGGAAAACCTCCGTTTCAGGCGATTTGCCACCGGATCAAGCATTTCCTCGCTGCGGGACTCCATCAGGCAGCTGAACAGCACCTTGGCGGCATACACAATGGCGTTCTTGCGGATTTCCAGATCATTGGCCTGTATCCGCAGCACCGCCGCCTCGGCAATCTCAAAGGTCAGTCCCCACAGCTTTTCGCGCACATAGTCCTGCGGATAGGTGCAGTTGCCAATGCGAAGCTCGCTGCAGTAATACAGCCAGTGCAGACAGTCGTCCAGCAGGTTACGTTCCGCATCTACAAAATCCTGAAATTCTGCTCGCCGTTCAATCTCTTGCAATTCTGCGCGTTCGCGCGTCCGACCGATGAACGAACTCTCCTCAGTAAAACTATTTTCTGTATTTCTTATCTCTTTCTTACTTGTGTGCGGTTTCGGCAGGTCTTGAACTGCGGTTTCCGCACCTCTTGATGTGCCGTTTTCGCAGGTCTTGTACTGCAATTCCGGCAGGTCTTGTGGAACTGCTTTTAACTGTTCTGTGTTTGTATCCGGCATTTCGGAGCAGTTTTTCGTATCCATATCTATATTTTGTTCATTTTCCAGACCTGCATTTTCGGCAGGTCTGCTTTCGTTTGCGGAGAACGGTGCACAGTCGTAGGCAAACGCCGCTTTTTCAGCGAAAACCACTTCGGCCAGATAAATACGGTTCGGCAGACCGCGCCCCTGCCTCTGCTCCCAGACAAGGTGCTTTTCGGTCAGCTCCTTAAAGCAGGCAATCGCCTTGCGATAGGAGATCTGCATTTCCCGTGCCAGATCTTCACGGGTGTAAATAACATAGACCTCGCCGTAGCGGTTCACCCAGCCGTTGCGCCGGGAAAGCTGAAATCGGTTGAGCAGAAACGTGTACGCTACCTTGCTTTCCAAGGTCATATCCGAATAGCCGCTGTCGCTGAACAGCCAGCGCGGCATCTGCATATGGTAATACGATATGATGTTGTTCAGCTTCATCAGTCCGAAAGATGGGCGATTTTCGTTATTTTCATGTTTCATTTATCTTTTTCTCCTTTGTTCAGTGCGTCTTGTATTTCTTGCAGCTGCTGCGCAGTCAGTGCCGGAGCGGAACAGCCTTCCTCTTTTTCAAAGTGAAGCAGATTGGCATAAACAGCTTGCTCAGCAGAGCGTTTCGGCTGTTTTGTCTGCGTTTTGCGGAGCTCTTCTTCCACCTCGTCCGTTTTGCCATGATACTTCGCGATAGACAATGTTCGCAGCTTTTTGAAATCTGCAAACTCCGGCGGCATGACCTTATACAGCAGCATGGGAAGCTGTCCACGCAGCATGACGATGCTTTTCGCATTATCCAGCCGCAGTACCTCGTCCGGCTGCATCAGCGCCCGCTGGGTATTGCTTCGCGTCTGTGAATACGGACGGGACAGGTTAGCCACCGGCGAAAACAGCGGTGTCTGCGGCTGCTGATTATTCGTAACGCGAATGGTGGTCATACCGCATTTTTCGCTGATAAACTGCGCGCTTGTCGTATCGTTCACGCCAAGACAGATCGTTGCATCACAGCAGGCGGCAATCTCCTCCCACTCGTGGCGAGGGTACATATCTGCCAGCTGTGCAATGGACTGCACAATGACAATGCAGTTCATACGAAAGCCTCGGGTAAAGGCAATCGAACGTTTGAAGTCACCCAGCTTGCCGATAGACGGAAACTCGTCCAGTACGAAATTCACCGGCACCGGCAGCTTGCCGTCCTCTGTTTCGCGCCGCGCGTACTGCTCCAGCCGCGAAAATATCATCGTGAAAAACAGCGAGGACAGAAACGCGTAAGTATGGTCCTGTGCGGACAGGATACAGAAATAAGCGCAAGGCTTGTGTCCGGGGAGCGTTAGGTCGATCGTGCTGTCTGCCGTGAGTGCGTCTACCAGCTTGTCCTGAAACACATTCAGGCGGTTGCCCAGACCGATCACGATATTGCCGCGTATGTTCTCCTTTGCCTGCAAAAACAATCCGTAAGGGCCCTTGGCCGGGTGTCCGGCGGGCAGCAGCTTAATCTCACGGTCGATTTTCTCCAATCCGTTTTCGGTCAGCAGCGAAAGTATCCGCCCGAGGCGCCGCTGTGACAGCGGAAGCACGTTTCCCGAAACGTCTTTATCGTTCTGCACATAGTACAGCAGTGCGGTAAGCAGGTTCAGTTCGGCTTTCGCCCAGAAATCCCCGGCTTCTTTCTCGGACGAGGTGTTGTTGATGATGGTAGCCGCGATGATCGGAATCAGGCGTTCGTCATAGTCGGCTTCGCCGATGCAGTTCCAACGGTCGGAGTGTTCCATCTCAAGCAGGTTGAACACACGGACTTCATATCCCATATCAGCGAGATAACCGGCGGTGCTTTCATACAGCTCGGCCTTGGGGTCAGTGAGTATCATGCTCTCTCTGCGCTTGACGCACTGGAAAATCATCGGACGCACAAAGCCCCAGCTTTTGCCCGTGCCCGGTGCGCCGATCACCAGCATATTTCCGGCAAGACCGCTTTTGCTGCTCGACGCGATGTACAGCGAAAAGCGGTTGTCGTCCAGCGGATCATCGCGGTGCTTGCCGTATATCGTGCCGGTGAGGTCATCCAGTCTGCCTGTTTCCAGTACCGCTTTCATTTCCTCCGGCTTCATAAAGCGCGAGGTGCCGTGTGTGCCGTCCGGCAGAATGTCAAAGCCGCGTTTGTCGTGTACCGGATGATAGCCGGACAGCCAGTTAAAACCTTTCCTCGTCAGCAGACACGCCAGAACGAGCAGTGCGGCGGTGAGTCCAAGTCCGGTGAGCGTGAACGGCGCAATCAAATTGCGGAACGGGTTCACCACCCAGATGCTTGCGATATCGCTTTCCGCGTCGAAGGACTGCCGGATACCAAGCCGTACCGAATTGACGATCATGCCGTAAAAGTACCAGCCCATACCGCCGAGGACTGCATACAGCCGCCAATCTGCGCTGTGCTTGGCTTTCCAACGCTCCAGACGCTTATTCAGGCGTTGTTCCAGTTTGGCAATCCGTTCAGACAGCGGTATCATAGGTCAGCACCCATTTCCAGAATACAGAGTGCCTGCTCATCAATCACCGCAACATGGAAAAACGGCGGCGGAAAAATCTGCGTCAGAAACCGTTTCTGGCTTTCAAACGCCGCAAGCAGCAGACCGTGGTATCCGGCGGCACGGGCCTGCTGCGCCGCGCGGAATACCTGTCGCAGCTCCATATCCGCGACAATGCGGGCCGGAAACTGAAAGTCCGCGCTGAAGAAATCGCAGTCGGATAAATGTGTGCCTGTTATCGGTGCGCCAAGCATTTTCGCCAGACGGGGACGGTAGTCCGCTGCTTGCATCAGCCGAAGCTGCAATACACCGTCCTTGTTGCACGGCAGCAGATATGCCGGACTGATCTGCTGATAGAACCGGGCGTAGCTGACGCGCTTGCCGGTGCAGCTCGTCTGTTCTTCCAGCAGTGCGCGGTAAATATCCGTGTAGCTGCTCCCGCACAGCAGATACGCCTGCTCGGTGCAGCCGCTTCCCAGCATGGCAGACTGCGCACAGTCTATCTCGCGCTGAATGATAACTCGCTGCGCTGTCTGCGGATAATGCACGGCGAACATCGTGCCGCCGAGCCGCAGGAAACCGGACACGAGGTTGATGCCCAGCGGGTGCTGTCCCGCTCTGCCGCGCAGCACCGATGCCGAGAGGTACCCGCCTTTCTCCCGCAGTGCAGCAAGCGAATCCGCGAACGGATCAATGCCGGCGGCATACATGGTCAGTATCACAGCGGCGTTTTCAAATCTGCGATTGACACGCTGTGTGTGCCGGTCTGCCTGCATGGGAAATCCCTGTTCGGAGAGCCACGCATAACCGGCCGGTGTCAGCCGCCAGCCGTATGCCGCCGAGTACGGCCGCAGATACTTTTGCTGCACCAGCGCGGTCATAACAGACGGCCGGAAAATGCGGCGAAAATTGTGTTCACACTCACAATCTATGTTCTTGCACCACCCGATGAGCCGCATCACAGGCAGTATGGTTTGTACGCGCAAATGATCACCTTTCTTTCTGAAATTACCGCCCTGTCTTACCAGGTCGCGGTAATTGAGTTTGTGCTTTTGAAAAATTGAGAACTATCAGCATCGGTTTTACTTGTTTTTCTCCAATAACGAAAGAAAATAGAAACGAAAATGTCATTTCATTTCGACCTCCCACACGGACGGTACTACCGCCCGTGCAGAGGTCCCTTTTTTACCGCCCGATCCACGTCTTTTTCACTTCAAAATAAGGGGCTGCAAGGACTTCAGTGAAGCCCTTTCCGTCCGGTACGCTGTCCAGAATCAGGCTGACCGTTCGGCTGTCATCGTCCTCGAACAGCACGCCTTTCAGCGCATTCGTCACGCACTTCCATTCCTTGTTGTCCGGGTCAAATGCGCGGCCCGTATACCGGCGGTCGGTGTGTTCGGTGATGATAACAAAGGCGCGGTCGTACCACGGGAGCGTGCCGCCCGCCGCACGGTGGTCATGCAGCATCTGAAGCAGTGTACTCTCGATGTAGCCGGTCACGCGCTGGCGGTTGCTCTGCAGGAGCGTATTCAGACGAATGTGCGTCCAGCCGTCACGTGTGACCTCCACCGCGCAGTGTTCCTCGACATGGTACGGCAGGATATGCGCCTCGCAGCCGCGCTTTTCCGGTTTGAGAAACGAGCTGAAATACCGCCGCGCCGAGAGCGTTGTATTCTCCAACGTGCAGAGCAGTTCATTCGCCAGATGGCTTCGCTTGTTGCTATCGTCTGCCTGCTCAAATGCTTTCGTCAGCCGCGTCAGCTTTTCCAGCTTGCTTTCGAGTTCATTCATCATTCGGGACTTCCTCCTTTGTCGGGTGTCTGCGGCGGCGCGCTTCTTCAATGTGCTGCCGCTGGCGGATACGGGCGATGTCGCGCGGATCGGTGGTGATAAGTTCGTGTTCACGCGGGGACGCAATGATCTGCACACCGAGTCGGTTCCGTCCGGCGCACAGCAGAGCCTGTCCGCGCGTGAAATTAGCGTGCATCTGCATTTCTTCGTCCGTCAGGTGGTAGTGCTGCTGAATGAGCGCGGCCTCTTCGGGTTCGGTCATCAGCGCAAACTTGATACGACTGTTGTTGAGCAGTGCCTTGCCGAATTTGCCGTTTTCCAGTGCAAAAAAGTCCTCCAAGTCCTGCGAGGCGGCAATAGCGGACGCGCCGTAGCCGCGCACCGTCTTGAACAGTTCCAGTACGAACTCCGCTGCCTGCGCATTAGAGCCTGCGCCGATCAGCGACCAGACCTCATCGAGAATGACCACCTTGTTCTCCGCGCGTGACATTCGGCAGTAATCCAGACAGATGTCCGCCGCCAGAAGTGTGCCGAACGGCAGCAGTTCCTTGCCGATTTCCGAAATATCCAGCACGATATATTTGTTATTCATGTCAATGTTGGTCATGCCGCCGAGATTTGCCGCCGAACCGGTCACGAAACGGCTGAGAATACCGGCAAGCGGCCGTGTTTCCTCGCGTTCGTTCAGCAGTTCATAGAAATCTGCCGGTGTGGGCTGCGGTCTCAGTTCGCCGTATTCGTCATACAGGCTGTCATTATCGCGGGTAATGCCGAAACGCTCATACAGCCGCATGAGTTCCACATCCAGACGGCTTTTCTCGTCCTCGGTCAGACCGCGCCGCAGCAGCGAAAAGTAAATGTGCAGGCGGCTGATTTTATCTGCAAGCAGGGAATCCTCACGGGTACGGGTGCGCGTCAGTTCGGCGTTTACGTCCAGCGTCCGGCGGCGGATTTCAAGAAAGTTAATGCAATCCGTAGAGGACGGTGCAAGTTTGATGTACAGACCGCCGATGGCTTCACACGCCGCACGGTACTCGTAGCCTTTGTACGGTGCAATCAGGAAAACCTGCTTGCTCTGCTGACGGTAACGCATGGCGATGAGCTGCAACAGATAGGTCTTACCCGCACCGGACATACCGAGAACGGTCATATTGGCATTGCTGTATCGGTTTCCGTCAAAAATATCGAGCATACAGACCGCATGATTGCGCAGATCCTCGCCGATGAGGATACCGTTCTGTTCGCAAAGCTCCATCGAATAGAATGGAAATGCGCCTGCCGCACCGGAAAGCAGCGTGTTCCGTCTGGCTTTGCGGGCGATCTCCGGTGCAGGAGCGACTACCGGCAGGAATGAGTGAAACGCCTGCTCCTCCACATAGTCGCAGCGTTTGCAGATAATATCCTGTGACGCGCAAAGGCGTTCCATCTCCGCCAGACGGGTGTGCAGCAGTTCCTCATTTGCGGCCGTGACCTCAATGAGCGTGTACATATCGTAATAGTCCTCGTTTGCCGTGTTCATCTGCTGCTTGATGTACTGTCCGGCGTAAATCGCGCTGCCCATCTGCTCGTAATCGGCGCGGGTGTCGTCTACATCACGCATACGGCTGCGGCTCCAGATGGTGGAGTTTGCGACTTTCGGCAGTATTTTCTCTCTCGGGCGGCGCAATAAAGTAGTAGAAAGCGAAATACCATCCCCCATTCCGACGAGCGCCGCCAGCCAGCCGCCGCGCACAAGGCTCTGATAGCCGTAACCGGCAATATAAAGGTAGGCGTGGCATACCCCGTCTATCACCAGATAATCACGGTGCGTCATATCAACGGCAGACGGACAAATGAGATCCATTACGCGCGTTGTACCGTCTGACTGTTCGGATTTCAGCTTGCTTTTCTTAGGCTTGCGGCGCTTCTTTCTGCGCTTTTTCTCTTTGCGTGTCGGCTGTTCCGCAATTTCAGCATTTTCTTCAACATCGGTTTCTTCCGGCATATCCTCGGTAGGAATACCGAAATAGTCCTCCATCATCAGCCGGAAATCCACCGGCAGCTTGATGTTCCGCGCGGTCTGCTTGCACAGCATGGAAAAGACGGTTTCTACCATCTGATTGTCGATGTACTGCGGTTCTGCAACGGTAAGCCCGCATCGAGCCAGATAGCCTTTGGAGGTATCCGCAATCTGATAAAGCGCGTCTGCACGCTGTTCGGGTGTCTTGGCCGCCGGAGCCATGTCCGGCTCAAAGCGATACGCCACAAAAAAACGTGTCGTGAACGCACCGCCCTGAATCATGCCGCGCACCTGCTCGATATTGTCCTCAATACACGCGCGACAGCTTGCGTCCGTTTCGGTTTCGGCGTACTCGTTCATACGGCGCGTGTACTGCTCCACATCGACCGGCTGTGACAGGCAGAGAAACTGTACGCTGCTCGGCGCGATTTTGAGCCATGCGGCCAGTGCGCCGACAATGCGGACGCGCTCTGCGGTGCTTTGCAGGAAAAAGTTCATCGGCAGCACTTCAAATAGTCCGACCAGTCCGCCGTCCCTTGTGTGAATGATGCCGCGGTCTATGTCTGCAATTGGCAGACTGCCTTGCAGGTCATCACTTGCGGCGGCGAGTTTTTGCGGGCTTTGTACGCCAAAAATCGCGTCTTTTATGGTCATATTTGATCATTCCTCCCTTATTCAAAATAATTCTGCGGTGTCTGCGCCAGCGGAAATACACGCTGAGAAAGCGGCTGAGCGAGTCGTCCCGAATACCGAGCAGCGCAAAGCCGCAGACCGGCACTAGCAGGCACAGCGAGATGATGAGTTTGATGGTAAGCGATACCGTCAGCTGATGTGCGATCAGCATACAGATACCAAGCGTCGGCGCGGCCAGAATGACTGCTTCAATACAGTTGCGCAGTTCAAACATACCGAATACGCGGCCTGCATCGGTGAAATTCGCCGGAATAAAATAAGTATCCTCATTATCCATCTGCTATCACCTCGGTTTCCGGAATGGCGTCAAAGAGATGTTCCTGCTGCTCACGGTAATCTGCGATATTGAGAGCCGCCATTGCACTCCGGCGCAGGAGTACAATCTCGAGTGCACGTGTCAGCAGTTCGATGAGGTGCGGCGTCACCGGACAGTCCATCAGTTCTATCTGGCTGATACGCTGAATACTGACACCGCTTGCCTGCGATAATTCTGCCAGTGAAATACGGCATTTCATCCGAAATGCGCGGAATCGCAGCACCTGTCCATTGTAATAGTCTTCGTTCATTTTGCCTCCTAACCCAGTACCCAGAACGGTCCGCCGGCGGCGGCGCCCTTGTTGCACTCATTCAGAAAAATATTGATGTCCCACTCTTTTTGGCTGCGTTCGTAGCTGGCACAGTCCGCGACCAGAATTTTGCCTTGGCTCGTAATGCCGCGCAGCACGATGAAATGTCCGCCGCGCGTGAAATGTCCCTGACTCATAATCGCCACGACAAGTTTTCCGTCCTGCAAAGCCTGAATCAGCAGCTTTCTGCTCTGCCCGATACCGCGGCAGGGAACACCCCAGTGCGCCGCGCCGTCCGGAATCAGGCTGTGATAACTGCCCGAACCCTCGCATCGATGGCCGGTCTTGACCGACCACTCGCAGACCTCGGGCGGCGTGACAGTCTTGTTTGTCAGCGTGGAAATACAGATAGCAAGCGAACTCGGTCCGCAGCCTGCGCCCGCGATCGTGTTGGTGCGGCCGTACATCTGACTGCCCCAGCGGCTGTCATACTGGCTGAAATACACCACATTTTTGGAATTTCCGCGTTCGGTGAACACAATATCGGACAGATCTTCGTCTGCGGTGTTGTCCGAGGAACCGACCGGCGCGGCGTAATCGCTGTCTGCAATCGTGTCCGCAATCAATGCCGCCCAGTCGCGCTGCTGTTCATCAAAGGCCAGCTTGTCCATCAGCTCGTCCGGTGTCATGTCGTAAATCATCAGAATGTACCCGACAAGCTTGCCGTCCTTGTACTTCGGTTCCAGTTTGTACTGCATTTTGTCTTCCATCGTCTGCACGATTTTGTCCTCATCGAGCAGAGCAACGTCCTGTTCATGCAGGACTGATGTAATGGCGATCTGCCAGTAGTCATTGGTGTTCCCGAGCCGAGTTTCCACTGAGATGAACCCGAGGTCTTTCGGCAGAAGCGACACGAACAGCTCTACGGCCTGCTGTTCCAGCGACCGCTGACGTTTCCACGATGCGTTCAGTGTCTGTGCCTGTGCGGTCATTTCCTGTATATCGGCAGATTTGACGCTTGGCGCGTCAAAAAGATTGCACGGTATCGCCGCGAGAAACAACAGCGGTAAGCCGAAAATCACGGTAACTGCCGCAAGCACGGGTTTTACAAGATGCTTTCCGGCTTCGATTGCTGTGGCAGCTGCCGCGCCGTGCGGTCCGCCGGACCATGCGGCGTGTGCGATGCGTGCCGCCGCAACTGCTCGTTTACGGCTTGCGTTTTCGTCCTGCATGGCGTTCCTCTCCGTTCTGCGGTATTATGTCGTTTAATTTCACCGGTTCAGCACTGCGGCGCAAGGTGCGCGGCTGACTTACCGGTGAAACGGGATTTTTCGGTGCAGTCTGCGTTTTTGACGGCTGAACTGTGGGTTTCACGGGTGAAACCGGAGAAATATCCGGCCTTGCAGCGGCAGAAGTGCCGCGGTTGCGCTGCGGTGTGCTATCCGACCGGACAGACTTCATATCGGATATTCTGTGGCTCGACTCTACGTTCTGTGAAATTTTGCGGACAGACTCCACGTTCTGTGTAAATTGATTGGGCGCAACCGAGTGCGTGGCAGTCTTTGTTTCGGTGTTATGGCCAAAACTGCCGACCTTGGTTTGTGCAGAAGAATGATTTCCCGTATGCTCTGCGGTTTTCGCTTCACGAACCACTGCGGGACGCGGCGGTGTTACCGGACTGATACGTCCGGACTGCTGACCATGCGTGCCGCCGGTTTTCTCGGTCTGTGTGCTGTGTTCGATGGACTGCGGCTGAACCGAAGTATTCTCCGCGCCATACTCCGCTGTCTGCGGTGCAATAAAATCGTGCGACATGGCACTATGAATTTGCATTTGCGGCGTATTCTGCATGTTGTTGACGCTCTGTGTACCTGCAACATTCGGTGTTCCTTGAACGGCAGATGCGCCGTGCGGGACAACCGGCGGTCTTGCGGATTGCGGAGAAACCGGCGGCAGTGTTTTCGCAAAATCATGCGGCAGGGGCCGTATCTGCGGCGCGACCGGTGTAATTCGCGCGGCACCGGAATGTGCCGGATTGCTCATGGTCACAAAATCGCCGTCCGTGAAATCGTCCGCATCAATGCTGATGTCCGCATATTGATGCGGCATATAGGACGATGCAGTATGCCGCGCAGACAAACCATAGGAAAAATTGCTGTTCTGCTGCGTGTTGGTCTGCGAACTGCTGCCGGACGATGCAGAAAGCTGTGAAGGCTGTCCGTTACCGACTTGTCTGCCCATGCCGTAGGCCGGCGGACCGGACGGCGGAGCCGCAGCCATATTGGTGGGGTGCGGCGGATTGGCGATCGTGTTTTTGATAAACGATGCCGCGTGATGCACCAGCATGGCACTGAGCATACCCGGAACGTGATGGTGTCCCAGCGGGTCCCCGGTGATAGCCGGATTGAGCCCGATGCGCAGGATAATGCTGTCCATCTTTTTCGCCACGCGGACAATGCCTGTGATAAGCATGACCCACGGCACGATTGCCACGCCGGTTGGCGAGTTCGACATGGCAGACAGTAGCATTTTCACGAACATCACATTCAGCACCATGAGCGTACACATAGACGCAAACATTCTCAGCCAGCCGCGGAAAATCTCTGCGGTGCTTTTCGAGCCGCCCATTGCAAATGCCAGCGGTGCGCAGTAAATGAGTACGCATAGAATGACGTATCGCTCCGCGACCTCGAAGAACAGCTTGATGATCTGCCACTGGATATACACATTGACTACGATGACCACAAGCCAGCCCGCGTTTGGCAGTTCGCTGAAGAAATCCTCGTTGAATGGCGTGAAAGTCACGGCTTTCGGCACTTCCAGCATACGCGTGATAATGGCAGAAAGGCTAAGCGCGATATTGCATATCTGCCTGCTGCACACAAGCAGAAAACTGAACATAGCTGTTCGCAGGAACAATCGTCCCGGTTCCTCTGCTTCGATGCCGACACCGGAAACCATGGAGCGCAATGCCTGATATGCCAGATTGACGATGAGCAGCGCCCAGCCGACCGCCAGCAGAATGGTGGCAATGTCCTTGATGACCGGCACACGGGACGCAAAATACGAGGTATCTACGCGCAGCAGAGTCATAAGCTGCTGGAGCAGCTTCTCCACCATCTCGTACCACATCGTTGCCAGCCATTCGAACAGCGCTTTGATAAGTTTTTCGAGAATAGGATAACCTCCTTTCTCTTGTCATAATGTATTGAATTTTGTATAATATAGTTAATCTAGCGTAGCCAGACCGTTGAACAGCGGGCGGACGTAAGCGATAAATGCGCCGATGCCGTTGATAATGACCCAGGCAAGCCAGACGCGCTTGAGCCAGTCCCAAGCCTGATCTGCCTTCTGCTGCGTGCCGGACATTTTTGCGCCGATGACCGCAACGGCGGACATCAGACCGGCGAGTACCGTGGAAACACCTGCAATTTTGGTGTAAACGTCTTTGATAATGCGGTTTGCGGCGGTCCACATATCTTCGACCGCGAAAGCGTGCGGCAGGAAAAGGGATGCCAGAAGCAGCAGGATAAGCGCAATGCGGTATGCAAGAAAGACGCGCCGCATGAG
>ERZ1035006.1710-NODE-1710-length-13806-cov-5.379172_pt1 | contig 13806 bp, 11 predicted proteins | sample MGYA00520694_ERZ1035006 | MGnify/ENA primary metagenome ERZ1035006 (study PRJEB33766, sample SAMN09781746) | gut metagenome | biome: gut microbiome | host: Homo sapiens | place: Madagascar | study: EMG produced TPA metagenomics assembly of the PRJNA485056 data... | reverse complement strand
TTTAATAAAATTACTTGAGAACTTCTTTTCTCAACATGAAATCGGCTAAAGCTCTCTGTGCTACTGCCGCCTTACCCATCTTATCGAGTTCATTGGTACATGCTACGGGAACTAAAGATCGGTATTTTCCACTCAAATCCCAAGCAAAGCATCGGTAGTTGGCTCCATCGATAGCAACACTGCCGTAGTTTCCGACAGCAAAACCGTCTTTACCGATCCCCTGATAGCTCAGCACCATGTCAAATTGTTCATTCCCAAAAAGGTTTCTGCCCTGCCATGGCTTCGGTGCATCCCCAAAAGCCAATGCTCGAAGCGTCGGAAAAATGTCTCTGTGTCCGGCCCAACGATTCGTGTTGATTTCCACTTGCTCTTGATGAATGTCTTGAGGCAACCAGAAAATAACAGGCACCCCAAATTGACGATGCCAGTAACCGGTCGATTCATATTTGAGTCGCGCGTTATGATCTCCGGTAACAGCAATCAAGCTCTTATCCATCAGCTGTTTTTCTCGCAGTGCATGAATGAATTTTCCCAAGGCATCCGCAGAATATTGATAGGTCTGCATCATGGACTTCAAAAGCTCGGAGTTCCTATCGTCAACGACATAATCCAGTAAAGCATTCGTATCAACTGGCTCTACTGCTACTCCATCCGGAACCTTATGCGGGGGATGGTTCGTTGCAGATAGAATCACCAAAAAGAGCTTTTCGTTGTTTTTGTCAGCCTGCTCGAGCAAATCGGCAGCGAACTGAAAAGTCCATCGGTCTCCGACACCCCAAGTGCCAAACTCTGCCTGAGGATACTTCTCCTTGATTGCGGCAGCACCCAGAATCCGATCAAAGCCCTGTATCGGAAAATTGGTATCAACTTCACGCCACTTTTCTGTGCCGGATGTCAGGTACACCGTTTTATAGCCGGCAGACTTAAATGCCAAAGCTTGAGAAAAAGAAAACTGTTTCTTTCCATATGCACTTTGCGTCAGCGGCGTTAAAGGCGTATCAAACAACAGTCCCTCAAGAGAAGGAAAGGTTCCATTGTGTACACTAAGCGCATTTCTGAATACAAAAGCGCCCTTCAGCTCATCCCTAAGGCTACCCAACATGTTATTGGTCAGTGAGTCGGAATCGAATTGATCTATCCCCATAGACTCCATCACGGTCAAAACGACATGTCGCTTTTGAGTTGGTTCACTGCTTTGAGCAATTGCGCCCCTAGTCCCTTGCAATATGTTCAGAGGTTCGGATTCTGAAGCAAAACCAAAGTTTGCCAAAGCCTTTCCTGCTCCGCCTCTTAAATCCAACGCTTTTCTGGACTTGTTTGCCTCGTATAAGGCAGAAAAACCGTTCGGGATGGTTGCATTGATGAACTCATTCGTACCGACGATCAAGTCTTGTTGTCGTAGAGGGAATGTTCCGAAGCTCCCACGGCAAACAACACCAAGAACTACGGTGAATACGACTGTCAGGACGGCGATTAAACCCCACTGTTGCTTGGCGTTGATATTTCTAAAGAGCTTTTCTGCGATGAATTTTTGGAATAACCGATAGCAAACGCAAGGAATTGCCGTCAAAATGACTAATGCAACGCAATAGGTAATGACCGGCCAATCTCGCCAAATAGTAATAATGACTGCCCATGTATCATCTTGAGCCAGACCAAAAATAATTGAACTGATCGGCGTACCGTAGAACCCATAAAATCCGAAATTGACAAGATCCGACAGAACGAATAGACCGAGAACTAAAACAACCAAAAACTTAGCAATAGCTCTAGCCTTAGGAATGACAATACTCACAACCCAAAGTAACCAAGACACAACTAGTCCTTGGCCCAACCAACGCGCATCTAGTCTCGTACCCATGACAAGCGCGTCAATAAAGTTTCCGGTAAACGGTTCAGTCGATCGATACCAATAAAAGAAAAAGACTCGAATAAAACTTAAGATGATGAGCGAAAGAACAAAAAAGACAACGGCACCGGTTGTCTCTCGTAACCACAATTGATTTCGCCCATCATTCTTTATCAACGATTTAAGCACAACAAACCTCTAGCACTCAATCAAATTTACTGCCAATCCACCGGTGCTCGTCTCACGGTATTTGGACTGCATATCTTTACCGGTCTCAAACATTGTCTGCATCACTGTATCCAAACTCACCACATGAGAACCGGTTCCAGAAAGCGCCAGACGTGAGGCATTCAATGCTTTCACAGCCGCGACAGCGTTACGTTCAATGCAGGGAATTTGCACTTGGCCGGCAACCGGATCACAAGTCAGGCCAAGATGGTGCTCCATCCCGATTTCGGCAGCATTCTCAACCTGATCAACGGTTGCCCCCAACACAGAAGCCAAGGCCCCTGCAGCCATCGAACAGGCCACACCGACTTCGCCCTGACACCCCACTTCGGCTCCGGAAATAGAGGCATTTTGTTTGTAGAGCAACCCAATAGCTCCAGCAGTCAACAAGAACTTCCGAATTCCTTCTTGATCGGCATGCGGAATAAATGTGGTGTAGTACTTCAAAACAGCAGGAATCACCCCTGCTGCACCGTTTGTCGGACAAGTCACCACACGACCGCCACAGGCATTTTCTTCCCCAACGGCAAATCCCCAAGCGTTCACCCAATCCAGAGCAATCAGAGGATCATCCAAGACCGTTTTACCTTCAAGGCGAGACGCTAAACTCTTTGCACGACGCTGAACAGCAAACGGCCCCGGTAAAGCCCCCTCTGCAGTCAACCCCCGTTCAATGCAACCCTCCATCGTAGTCCAAATGTGATCAAGCTCTTGATCGATTTCGGCATCACTTCGCATCGTTCGCTCATTGGCTCGAACGATAGTGGCAATGTCGAGATTGTGTTTGTTCGCAAGTTCTACGAGCTCTTGCGCATTCTTATAAACGTAAGGAAGCTTGTTTTCGGATTGAACTTTTACTTTTGTCGGTACCTCGATCGTCTCGAGATCGCTTTGGCTTGCCGCAACAATGAAGCCACCGCCGACAGAGTAGTAACGGCGAGAATAGACAACTTGCCCTTGACTATCCGTGGCAGTCAACTGCATCGCATTCGTATGAAACTTGGCAACGCGTTGCGGCTCAAACGTTATATCTCTTTCACGCACAAACTCAATAGCTTGAGTTCCGTTTAAATTGAGCTGATGCGTTTTCTCAACATTCTCGAGAAATGCAGGCACCTTTCGGCTGCAAACGCCCGAGGGCGTCTGCCCGACCAAGCCTAACATCACGGCAATGTCCGTCGCGTGTCCTTTGCCGGTCGCACCGAGGCTTCCCATCAACTCACACCGAACTTGGTAGACTGAGACCAACAGGCCTTTCTCTGCCAAATCCTTGGCAAACTGTGCTGCCGCACGCATGGGGCCGACCGTGTGACTCGAGCTCGGCCCTATCCCGATGCGAAAGAGATCAAAAACGCTATAAGCCATGAAGAACTCTTTAGTTAGAGTTGACGGTCAATCACCAAAGCAGCTTCACAAATCGTACGCGGATCCGTTACAACCTTCGTGCGAACACGTGCGCCGATATCTACACTCAGCGGAACCCTCACAAGACCGACGGTGTAAGGTCCTTCCGGGATACGTGCAATGGATGTCAACGGATGTTCGACACCATCCACAATCACTGCCGGCACTTCCACCAAAAGATTGGGATCAAACGGCACGTCAAATGCAATCAATTGAAGTTTGTAGAAGTTTTGCGCCTTAAAACGAGCTTCCGTCAATGCGCGGCCGATAAAGATGCGTTCAGGATCGGAAAAGTCCACTGCTTCAATCAAGCCTGCTTCCAAAGGGCTGACGCCTTCGGAAATTTCCAAGCCCATAGCCGGTTCCCTGGCAAAAATACGCAAGGCGTCAAATCCGGTGCGTTCACCCTTCTTGCCGCCGGCAGAAAGAAGATTGTCGCGCAACGAAGCCATCGCCTCTTGAGCACCCACGACCATACAAATCCAGCCTAAATTCATAAAGCGAATGCCGGATTGATTGACGTATGCGTGTTCTTCAAGCTTTAAACCGTCAATCGGCATCGTGCCCACAAAAGGAACGCCCGCCAAAGTTTCGGCTTCTATCTCAGCATCAAAAGCAACGCTCACCTGACGTACCCAAGCTTGCTGAGCATCGGCTTCTTCACCCCAAAGGATCAGTTCAAAGGCATCGTTTTCAGTGCGCGCCACCCATGGCAAACCGATAATGCCGCCCGTGGCGTTCATCATAACGCTGCGTTCAATTCCGCCCACGGGGATCTTGGTCACGTCGCTCGTGAGCAAGCGTGCCAAAAACTTGCTGGCACCGCGCACCTTCAAAACCGTCACGGGCACCTGATCGAAAAGCACAATTTCCAAGGCCATTTTCTTCTCTGTTTCTCTAAAAGTTGATTAGTTTTCGCGGACGCAGTCCAGCATATATTTCGTCGTGCCGTCAGGCATTTGTACCTTCACAAGACCGTGCACGTCGCTTTCAAAGCCCGGGAAGGTCTTCGTGAAGTCACGCGCAAAGCGCAAGTATTCGACAATCTTGGAGTTGACGCGCTCACCGGGCACCAACAACGGAATTCCCGGCGGATACGGCGTCAGGAGGACTGCAGAAATACGCCCTTCCAATTCATCAATCGGAAGACGATCAATTTCACCGTGCGCAAACTTGGCGTAAGCATCGGTCGGGCGCATTGCCGGCACCATCTCAGACGTGTACATCTGCGTCGTCAATTTGGCAACGTCATAGTTGCGATAAACCTCGTGAATCTTTTGGCACAGATCTCTCAAGCCCATGTTTTCATACATGGGGAATGCGGCAATGAATTTGGGCATGACGCGCCACAAGGGAGCGTTTTCATCGTACGCATCTTTAAATTGTTGCAATTCGGTCACCATCGTGTTCCAACGTCCGCGCGTAATGCCGATCGTAAACATGATGAAGAACGAATAAAGCCCTGTCTTTTCCACAATAATGCCGTGTTCCGACAAGTACTTCGTGACGACTGCTGCCGGAATACCGGTTTCGGCAAAGTCGCCCGTCACGGACAGGCCCGGCGTCACAATCGTTCCCTTAATGGGATCGAGCATGTTAAAGCCCTCGGCCACATCGCCAAACCCATGCCAAGACTCGTTGGCTTTGAGCATCCAATCGGCTTGCCAACCGAAGCCCTGTTGCGGGAGCTTGTCCGGTCCCCAGACCGTGAACCACCAATCCTTGTAATTGGCACCGACTTCACGCATCGCTCGGCGAAAGTCTACGGCTTCGTCAATGGACTCTTCCACCAAGGCGCGACCGGCTCGCCCTTCCATCATGGCAGCAGCCACGTCGCAACTCGCAATAATTGCATACTGAGGCGACGTAGATGTGTGCATCATGAAAGCTTCGTTAAAGCTTGCGCGATCCAACTTTTCGGTTTCGGAGTCCTGAATACAAATCTGGCTGGCCTGCGAAATACCGGCCAAGAGCTTATGGGTCGAATGTGTGGCAAACACCAGACTCTTTTTGGTGCGCGGCTTGACGCGATCAATAGCATGCATATCGCTATAGAAAGGCGAAAATGCCGCATGCGGCAACCAAGCTTCGTCAAAGTGCAGGATATCGACCTTGCCGTCCAACTTGTCCTTGATCACTTCGTCGTTATAGACAATGCCGTCGTAAGTCGACTGCGTAATCGTCATGATGCGTGGCTTCGAAGCTTTATTTTTGATCAACGGATTCTTGTTGATCTTGTCTTCGATCGTCTTCCAATCGAATTCGGAGCGCGGAATCGGGCCGATGATGCCGTAGTGGTTACGCGTGGGCATCAAAAAGACCGGAATAGCCCCCGTCAATGTAATGGCGTGCAAAATGGATTTGTGACAGTTGCGATCGACAATCACAATATCGCCCGGCGCCACCGTGTAGTTCCAAACGATCTTGTTGGAAGTGGACGTCCCATTCGTCACAAAGAACAGATTGTCACAACCGAAAATGCGGGCGGCATTTTGTTCGGACTTAGCCACCGGCCCCGTGTGATCCAATAACTGCCCCAATTCTTCCACAGCGTTACAAACGTCGGCACGCAACATGTTTTCACCAAAGAACTGGTGGAACATCTGGCCCACCGGGCTCTTTAAGAAAGCTACACCGCCCGAGTGACCGGGGCAGTGCCAGGAGTAAGAGCTGTCGGCTGCGTAGTTCGTCAAAGCGCGGAAAAACGGCGGCGGAAGGCTCTTTAAGTATTCACGGGCTTCACGCACGATGTAGCGCGCAACGAAGTCGGGCGTATCTTCAAACATGTGAATGAAGCCGTGCAATTCACGCAATACGTCGTTCGGGATAGACGGCGCATCCTTGGTTTCGCCAAAGAGGAACAACGGGATGTCCGGATTGGAGTGACGCACCGTGCGCACAAACTCGCGCAATTCGTGAATGGCTTCGTTTTCTTCACCGGTTTCCGAGATGTCGTCGTCGTCCAAACTGACGATAAAAGCAGAAGCGCGGCTGGCTTGCTTTGCCAGACTCGACAAATCGGAAAAGGCCGTGACCGCTTGAACTTTCACACCCTGCGCTTCAATGGCTTGCGCCAAGTCTCGGATACCCAAACCCGAAACGTTTTCCGAGTGGTAATCCTCGTCAATGATGACGATGGGAAAGTGGTATTTCATGGGATTGATCTCGCAGAAAAAATGAGAAGAAAACAAGCGCGGCGCACCGTGCTCTTCATTGCAACCGAAGTATATCGACAAAGTACCTATTTTTTCGCTTTTGGCACTTAAAACTCCTCATTTTTCAAGGGTCTGTGTCGTGCCGACACCCTTGGAGATGTTAGAATTTTGTCCTCACGATTAAGGACGAGATTTCATGCAATCGGTCACTGCTCACTCGCCGGCCAAACATGCCGGTCGTCTTTTTATGGTTACGGCACCTTCGGGCGCCGGAAAAAGTTCTCTTGTCAACGCTTTACTTGCGCAAGACAACGCCATTCAGCTTTCAATTTCGCACACCACGCGTGAGCCGCGTCCGGGCGAAGTCAACGGTCGCGAATACCACTTCATTTCTGTGAACGAATTTGAAGAACGTAAAGAGCGCGGCGAGTTCTTGGAGTCGGCATTGGTTCATGGCAACTATTACGGCACCAGCCGCATCTGGATCGAACAACAAATGGCGGCCGGCAAAGACGTGTTGCTCGAAATCGATTGGCAAGGCGCTCGTCAGGTTCGTGAAAGGTTTGAAGGAACGGTCGGTATTTTTATTTTGCCGCCTTCCATTGACGCTCTCGAAGCACGATTGCATAAGCGCGGAACGGATAGCGAAGCCACCATTACGCGTCGTTTGCTCGGTGCCGGCGCCGAAATTGCGCACGCCCCCGAGTTCGAGTTCGTTATAATCAACGATAACTTTGAGACTGCTTTGATGCAGTTGTGTTCTATTGTGACTGCTTCGCGCCTGACCTATAGCCAGCAGGCCGTTCGCTTCCGCGATCAGTTTATTGCTTTGGGCGTTCCCGTCTAATCTTTGGAACGACTCGAAAACTCACCCTCAAGAGATCAAGAAAAATGGCACGTATTACTGTTGAAGATTCTTTAAAGAAGATCCCCAACCGCTTTGAAATGGTTCTGTGCGCCGCATATCGCGCACGCCTTTTGAGCCAGGGTCACACGCCCAAGGTTGACGCCAAGGACAAGCCCACCGTGATTGCCTTGCGTGAAATCGCACAAGGCAGCATCGGTCGCGAAATGTTGGAACGCGTACATTAATTTTTTTCAGTACGCGCATCAACGAGGTTCTCGCCTCTTTGCCTTGTCGCAACAAAACGAACGTCGCCCGAGCTTGTCGAAGAAGTTTGAGCGACGTTTTGCGTTTTTGATTCCGGATAATTTGTTATGTTATTTACTGCTCCACATACCGCATCTCTGAGTACGCTGCCTCAAATTCCGCGTCCTCAGGTCCCTGAAACCACACACTCGGACGAAGACGACTACGATGCCGCGTATCTGGATGCACGTGCCGACTCCATTGTCGGGGTCGATGCCGACCTTCCGCTTTACTCTCCGGTTCAAGAAACCAAAGAGATTGTCACTTCGTCCGAACTGCTCGACCGTTGCAGTCAATATTTGTCTCGCGCCGACGTCGATCGCATTCGTCAAGCTTTTATGTACGCTGACGAAGCGCATTTGGGGCAATTCAGAAAGTCCGGCGAACCCTACATCACGCATCCACTTGCCGTTGCCAACATCTTGGCCGAGTGGCATTTGGACGCCACAACCGTTTGTGCCGGTTTGATGCATGACGTGTTGGAAGATACACAGATTGCCAAAATCGAGATGGCCGAACGCTTCGGCGCAGAAGTCACGGAACTCGTAGACGGTGTCAGTAAACTCGATAAGTTGCGTTTCTCGTCGAATGAAATCGCTCAGGCCGAGAGCTTCAGAAAAATGTTGCTGGCCATGAGCCGCGATGTGCGCGTGATTTTGGTGAAACTTGCCGACCGTTTACACAATTTGAGAACCTTGGGTGTGATGCGACCGGAAAAGCGTCGTCGCATTGCTAAAGAAACGCTTGAAATCTATGTGCCGATTGCGCATCACCTCGGTTTAAATCAGGTGTTCAGAGAGTTGCAAGAACTCTCCTTTATGAATCACTACCCAAGGCGCTATCAGATTCTGCGCGAAAACGTTTTGTTAACGCGTGGTAATCGCCGAGCTGTACTTGAGCGCATTTTGCGTGAAACGCGTCAGGCATTGCCTAAATGCCATATCGTTGCTCAGGTGCAAGGGCGTGACAAGACCATTTACGGTATCTACAACCGTATGCGCGATACACACGCGTCGTTCTCGGACGTTTTGGACATCTACGGCTTTAGAGTCATTGTGCGCACGCGTGAAGAATGCTATTTGACACTTTGTGCATTGCACCAGCTCTACAAACCTGTTCACAATCGCTTCAAGGACTTTATTGCCATTCCGAAGGCCAATGGCTACCAGAGTCTTCACACGACCGTGATCGGCCCCTATGGGACGCCGGTTGAGTATCAGATACGTACCGAAGAGATGCACCGCATTGACGAAATGGGCATTCTCTCACACTGGCTTTATAACGATGGGCTCGATACCAGTGAAATGCAAAACATGGTGACGGCCTGGTTGCAAAGTCTTTTGGAAATTCAGCGCACGAGTAGCGACAGTAGCGAATTTATCGAAAACATCAAGATCGACTTGTTCCCGGATCGCGTTTATGTCTTTACGCCCAAGAGCAAGATCATCAGTTTGCCCATGGGCTCTTGCGCTGTTGACTTTGCCTACCAAATCCATACGGATGTGGGCAACAAGACCATTCGTTGCCGTATCAACGGCGAAGCTCAACCGCTTTCCAAAGAACTCAAGAATGGAGACATGGTTGAGGTTGTGACGGCCCCAGACGCCGAACCCGATCCCGACTGGCTCAACTTTGTGCGCAGTGGCAAAGCGCGCGCAGAAGTTCGACAGTATTTGCGTACCCGCAAACCGGAAGAATCTATTGCCTTGGGGCAAAAGGTGTTGGCAAAGGCCGCGCATGAGGCTCAAGTTGATCTCGATGCCATTCCGGATCACATCTGGCAGGAAATCCTATCCGACACATCGACTGAGAGCCGCCCTGCGCTTTATAACGACATCGGCCAGGGCAAGCAGTTTGCCGCTGCCATTGTCGGCCGCATGAAGAACATTCTTCATGATACGAAGCATGAACATCAGCAAGAAGCGTCTGTCACCATTCGCGGCACCGAGGGTATGGCCGTGCAGTTGGCAACGTGTTGTCACCCAATTCCGGGCGATTCCATCTGGGGCTTCATGCGAAAAGGCCACGGTTTATCTGTTCACCGCGAAGACTGTGAACACGTTGTGCGCGGCAAACAATCCGATCCGCAACGTTGGATGCCCATCGGTTGGAAGCAAGATCTCGCTGAAGAAGCTCGCTTTAGCGTGCCGTTGGAAATTGAAGTCACAGATGAACGAGCTGCGATCGCTGCCATCGCCACAACATTGGCTCAGGCCGGCTCATCCATCGTCGGTGTCAATCTTGAAGAAGACAAAAAAGCCATCAAGCGCTCAACGGAAACGTTGCGACTCATGATTCAGGTAAAGAGCCGTATCCACTTGATTCATATCCTTCGCAGTCTGCGCGCTATTCCGACAATTATTTCGATCGTACGTCGTTTGGACGGTGATAAGAAGATTGCCGATTGACGGACTGGCAACTTTTAGCCGATTATTTGAGGCTACTCGATACGGGTAGCCTCATTTTCCATAGTGAACTTCTACAATCTCGAGAATTTCCACCTTTGCAGGATGATCGATCGTTGCCGGCGTGGGTAGTCGTACTTGGTCCCCCTCTCGCTTTTTGAGGAACACACGTGCAATGGGACTGATCCAGCTCACATCTCCACTGTCCGGATCGGCTTCGTCAATGCCGACAATGCGGATCGTATGTTCTTCCCCCGTTGACAACGTTTCATACGTTACGGTTGCTCCGAAGAAGATCTGATCGGTTTGCTCACGCTTGGCAGGATCTACGACCTCTGCAGACTCGATTTGCTTGTTTAAGAAGCGAATTCTGCGATCAATTTCACGCAAGCGACGCTTACCATATTGATAGTCACCATTCTCCGAACGATCACCGTTACTTGCAGCCCAACTCACCACATTGACGATGTTGGGGCGCTCGACATTAACAAGCTTCTCTCGCTCATCAAGCAAACGTCGATAGCATGCCGGCGTCATGTAATTTTTAGTATTCGGTGGCAACTGAGGAAGACCTTCACCTTCGTTTGTTTCATTGGTCTGCATGGTCTCAAATCCTGTATCTGTTTCAAGAGAAAAGTTCGAAACATTCTCGATTTTTATTGAGCGCAATTCTAGCAACAAAGGCTAACTGGCTATAATGAAGAATCCTTCAATTGTTATTGGACAATAGTAAAAAATGTCTACTGTTTTGTGTCGCCTTCCGAACCATGTCGGTGATTGCTGTATGTGTCTTCCTGCGCTTCGCTTACTTGAAGCCAGCGGCTACAAAGTTGCGCTCGTCGGGAAGCGTTGGGCCGGAGATTTGATGGCTGGTATGGGATGGCGATTCGATCCAATTGAAGGTCATGTCTTTGAGGACCTAGGACGCATTAAGTACCTCATTCAGAATTGCGGAGCCGATCGCGGACTGCTTTTCCCAAATTCTTTGGGCTCTGCGCTTCTTTTCAAGTTAGGTCATCTGCGTACTGCCGGTTTAGCAACCGATTGTCGTTCGGTTCTCTTAAATGACTCCATCCCCGAACCCAAGGGCGAAATCCACGAAGTCGAACGCTTCTTCTACGTTGCCCATCAAGCCATTCAAAAATGGGGTGGCAAGCCTACGTTTGACTCAGTGCCTGAACATTTGGGATTGTTGTCCCTCAAACGTCATGAAGCTGCAGCAAAAAACCTGATGGAGCAATACCATATACCGCAAAAGTTTGCGCTTCTTGCTCCTGTTGCCCGTGGCAAGCACAAAGGTAAAGATAAAAGTTGGGCACACTTTAATGATTTGGTTGCTCCTTTGCGAAAAAAAGGAATTGAACCGATTGTCTTCCCTTCCGCTCGTGAGGAAGAGTTGGCACGACAAGCATGCCCTGATGCAACAATTCTGCCTCCAACAACACTGGGTAACTTTGCCGCAATAGCCCGTAAAGCACAGATTGTGATTGCAAATGATTCTGGTGTAAGTCATATTGCTGCGGCTGTTGGCGTTCCACAAATCACATTAGTCGGGGTAACGAATCCACAAAGAACTCGCCCTTGGAATCCTGATGCTGTTGTTTTAGGTTCAGAAAATGGATGGCCAAGCGTTGAAGAGGTGAATTCTGCAATGAACAAGGTGTTGGAGCGTTCTCATGGCTAGTTTAAGTGCAATTATCCTAACGCACAACGAAGCTCATAATATCGAAGACTGTATCAAGTCCTGCCTTTTTGCTGATGAAATTCTGGTTATTGATGACAACAGTACCGACAATACTGTTGCATTAGCAAAAGCAGTTAGTCCAAAAGTTACTGTAGTATCGCACGCACTCAATTCAGACTGGTCGCAACAAAGAAATTTTGCTATGTCAGTTGCTACCGGAGATTATATTCTCTTTATCGATGCAGATGAAAGAGTAACTGATACTCTAAGGAATTCCATCAGTAAAGAACTATCGAAAGAATCACTTGCTCAAGTATCTTTCAAACGAGTTAATAACTTTGAATTAGGAAAACCTCGTCATGGAGTATTTAGGCCTGACTGGGTGATACGGCTTTTCCCAAAAAATACAGGATCATATGAGCGACCAGTTCATGAACAATTTGTCTCAAGTTTACCTGTGCATAAAGTTGACGGAGAAATTATCCACTATACATATACTAATTGGGACTCGTACTGGAGAAAAATTAATAATTACGCAAGGATATCGTCTGAAAATTACCACAAAACAGGAAGGAAGTGTTCCTTTATCTGTGACATCGTTTTGCGCCCCTTTTGGGCCTTTATCAAAATTTATTTCTTAAACCTTGGCTTCCTCGACGGAAAATTAGGTTGGATATTTTCAATCTATCATTACGCATATACAATGGATAAATACGTACGCTTATATACATTAGAAAAAAATAAGGGCAAGATATAACTTGCCCTCTCGTCGCACTATTTTTCCCAAGGAGCTGGAACTGGCCAAAGACTATTAAACAGTCTCTTTGCATCCTCAACTTCTGTTGCCCGTATATTGTTTAGACAAAAGGTCTTTGGATTAAATATTCGGATATCTCTTTGAATTTTTTTTACACTCTCTCTAGAAATTGCAACATAATCTACCGGTTTAACAAATTTAGCCTTCACCCTAGAAAGAAAATCGTTTCTTTTCTTCAAGACAAAAGAAGCTCCATATGTAGTTATCATCTCATATGAAAATAGAATTCTTGTAATCTCCTCCCCTGTCCGAAGCGGTTGAGAATTTTTCAACTTCAACTCAGGATATTCTTCAAGAATTTGTGAGTATATACTTTTACAATATGCATCGACACAATGAGCTGGTGTATAAAACGGAATTTCCAATTCCCGATGTTTTTTATACAGTGCCCAAGCTCTGACTAAGGTCTTATGCCAATCAACTCTATCACTACTCAATATCGAGTCCGCCAAACTATCATTCATTGGCTGTTTAGGAGATAACCAAACAATAGGCTTACCATTATCGGAAAAAAAATCACTAGTTGATAACTTCCTTGCAAAAAACATATCGTCATTTGCCAATAAAAACTTCTCAGACAATCCCGGAATTTTATCAATATACATTTCAATTACTATAGCCGAGAATGTCGGCAACAGTTCATGAGGAATAATTTCACGATGATCGACAATCGTTATTTTCGGATGACTTTTTAACCAACTTGGCCTTTGTCTATCAGTTATTATATATATATGATTAATCCATGGAACATTTTCATAGGCAGACCTCAAAGAATACCTTAATTCATCATGCTCTACATATCGTTTGTCTCCAATATTATCTTCATTATATGGCAACTTAAGCTCTGCTAAACGCATTTGTTTTTCCTTAACAAAGCTAGGATCTCGCCCATCACACCATAAATACACAAGATCTACTTTTTCCAGAGAATTTTTTTGTTCTGAATTCATACCTCAACCACCTAAAAACTTTCACCAACAAACGCTTGAAAACTTAATCATGCCATGAAATTTTATTAAACGTAGCCATTACTTTAACATTGCGATACGTGTTAGCCCCTCAAATAGGCTCTGTTCAATTTTCTCCTCAGCAATGTTATTGACATCTTTAGCAT
>ERZ1035006.1709-NODE-1709-length-13810-cov-4.713413_pt1 | contig 13810 bp, 9 predicted proteins | sample MGYA00520694_ERZ1035006 | MGnify/ENA primary metagenome ERZ1035006 (study PRJEB33766, sample SAMN09781746) | gut metagenome | biome: gut microbiome | host: Homo sapiens | place: Madagascar | study: EMG produced TPA metagenomics assembly of the PRJNA485056 data... | reverse complement strand
GCGGCAAGTATGTGCAGTTCGTGGACAGCGACGACTATATCGACCCGGACTTCACGGCCGCTCTCGTGGCTGCGGCCGAGGAGCACACCGCCGACCTCGTCATCGCACCCTACAAGATGGTCATCCCGGCGGGCGCTTCCAAGCCCGAACAGGTACTCGATAAGATCCAGGACGAGCTGGGCGTCATGAGCGTCGCCCGGCCCCCGGAGATGCGGGAGTACGGCTTTCTGCCCGCAGGCGTTTATGACAAGGACACCTTCGCCCTCCGCCTAATGGACAAGCCCGCCTCCTATTTTTACAGTGTGCTCTGGAACAAGCTCTACCGCCGCGACCTCCTGACCCGGAACGACATCCAGTTCGTCAGCGAGATGCACTGGGCCGAAGACCTCGTCTTCAACCTGCGGTATATCCAGTACGCCGAGACCTTCGTTTCCATCGGCAAGGCCGGTTATTACTACGTCCAGAACCCGCAGAGCATCTGCCACACCCAGGTCCACGTATCCACCGTGGTGCAGAACAAGCTGCAGGTGTTCCGCTATTACAAAGACCTCTACACCCGCCTAGGCATGTATGAGGAGGTGCGCCCCCAGCTGTATAAATTCCTGGTGGACATCGCCGAGAGCACCTACCCCTCCGGCCCGTTCAAAAAGGCCATTGATGAGGCAAAAGCCTACTGGAAAGAGCACAAACCGGAACAGGAATGACAAAGAACCCTCTCCGTCATTGCTGTGCAATGCCACCTCTCCCCAAGGGCGAGGTTTTGATGTCGAGTTGAACCTGCATCAAAGCTCCCCCATCGGGGGAGCTGGCGAGCGCCAGCGAGACTGAGAGGGTCTTTTTATCCTTATTTACGCTCCGATGGCGGCGCACTTCTTGGCCAGCCAGTCGCGCTCCTCCTCGGTCAGGCGGGGAGCGAGCTTGGTGAAGACCTCGCGGTGGTAGGCGTTCAGCCACTCGATCTCGTCCTTGGTCAGGATGCCGGGCACCACAGGCGAGGTGGCGATGGGCACAAAGGTCAGCGGGCGGAAGGCCAGGAAGGTGCCGTACTGGTTGTCGGCCTTATGGTAGCACTCCAGCTCGTTCTCGATGCGGATGCCGACGACGCCGCTCTCGTAGACGCCCGGCTCGTCGGTGACGATCATGCCCGGCTGGAACACGGTGGTGTTGCGGCCGTTCAGAGCGTGGGGGCCTTCGTGGACGTTGCCCACGAAGCTGACGCTGTGGCCGGTGCCGCAGCGGTAATTGATGAGATGCTGCCACAGCGGCTCACGGGCGATGGTATCCAGCATGTGGCCGTCGCAGTAGTTCAGCCAGACGGCTTTGGCAATGTCGATGTGGCACTGCAGCGTCCAAGTGTAGAACCGCTTTTCGTCCTCGGTCAGCTCGCCCAGCGGGTAGGTGCGGGTGATGTCGGTGGTGCCGTCCATGTAGGTCGCGCCGCTGTCCACCAGCAAAAAGCCCTTCTTTTCGAGCTTGGCGTGGTCTTCCTCGGTGGCGTGGTAGTGCATCATGGCCGCGTTGCCGCCGTAGGCTGCAATGGTGCCGAAGCTCTCCACGATGAACTTGTCCTGTGCCGAGCGGTACTTGTGGAGGATCTCGTCCACGGTCAGCTCCGTCAGCTCTTCGCCTGCGGCCAGACGCTCTTCCAGCTCCTTCTGGAACCGCACCATGGCCACGGCATCGCGCAGATGGGTCTCACGGTTGTGGTTCAGCTCGGTCTCGTTCTTGACGCCCTTCATCGGCAGCAGGGGGTCGGCCTCGTCCTTGACGGTCAGAGCCGGGTTGTTGTTCAGAGTCTCGTAGACCGCATAGTTGACGGAAGCCGGGTCGGCCAGAACGGTCTGGGCCTCGGTCTCTGCGGCCAGGAAGGTGAGGATGTCGTCATATTCGGCGATCTCGACGCCGTTCTCCTTCAGCTCGGCAGCGGCCTCCGCGCCCAGACGACGGGTGTTGATGAAGAGGACGGCACGGTCCCCGGTCACATAGCAGTAGGCCATGGCGTAGGGAGTGCACTGAATGTCCATCGCGCGGAGGTTCAGCAGCCAGGCCAGGTTGTCCAGCTTGCCCACCAGCTGGGCCGTGCAGCCCAGCTCCTTGAGCCTGGCCCGCAGCTGCTCCAGCTTCTCGGCGGGGGCAAAGCCCGCATACTCCTTGCTCAGGAGCCAGGCCGGGGTCTCCGGCAGGGCGGGGCGGCCCTCGGTCCACAGCTCATCTTCCAGATTCAGGGTCTTGATGGTGCCGTGCTTGGCGTCCAGCGCTTTCTGTACGCTGCGCACCAGCTGGCAGGAAGCGGTCAGGCCGCACAGACCCAGCACACCGCCTTCCGGCAGGGCATCGGCGCAGTACTGCTCCACGGTGGGCACACCCGGCTCGCCCATCCGTTCCAGCTCGATCTCGGTGCCCGCGATCTCCTTTTCGGCCTGCACAAAATAGCGGCCGTCGGCCCACAGGGCGCTCTTGTCTCTGGTCACGACGAAGTTCGAGTTCTCGCCGTGGAAGCCGGAGAAATAGGTCAGGGAGGTGTAGTGGTCGGGCAGATACTCGCTGGAGTGCGGGTCGCCCACCGGGATGAGGTAGAGGTCCACGCCATTGGCGTCCATGGCGGCGCGCAGCGCAGCCAGACGCTCAGGGACTGTATTCATGCTCATGATAAAAGCCTTCTTTCTTGCACTTGCCGGAAAAACGTCCGGCGGCGGTTCTCGCTGGCTCCTATTGTATCATTCCGGCGCACGGATTGCAATTGCCCCGGCCGTTTTACTCCAACGGGGCCGGCGCTTATTCGTCCTCCGCCTTTGATTTCAGATCCAGCTCCGGCATCAGCTCCTCGCTGATGATGGTGAGCATCTGTTCCATTTTGTCCACGTCCTCGGCGGGGAAGCGCTCCCGCACACGCTCGACCACGGTGTGCAGGTAGGAATAGCTGATGTTGTAGTACTCGAAATACTTCTGGGTGGGGCGCAGGTGGTACTCGCGCCGGTCCTTGGCGGACTGGATCTTTTCCACGTAGCCCTTGCGCATCAGGCTGCCGATCTTATACGCCGCGTTGGGGGTGGAGATCTTCATCATCCGCGAGAACTCCGCAATGGTGGGCTCGCCCATGGCCATGATGCCCTCCATGCAGAAGGACTCCACCGTGGTCAGGGTCGCCTCGCGGGTGGCAAAGCGCTGAAACACGTTCTGATAGAAGTGCAGCTTGAATTTTGTGTAAACGTCGTTGAATGCTTTTTCCAGCATGGTGCGGCTCCTTCCGATCGCTCAATTTCCTTTAGTATACCATGTTTTTTCCCAGAAGCAACGGAATTTTTCCGTTTTGAAACAAAGGGCCCCCCAGCCCATGCAGGCCGGGAGGTCCTTTGCGTTAAGGGGGGACGCTCACTGCGTCGGGGATGTTCAGGTCGTGCCGAGGAGCTTTTTGAGCCGGAGCCATGCGCCGAAGACGTCCATCTTGGTGACATAATGGTCCGGGTCAAAGAAGGACGCATCCTTCTTGTCGGCCGCGTCCATCAGGCCGTTCTGGACCGCCCAGCGGGTGGCCTTTTGCAGCTCGATCTCTTCGGCGGGGATATCGCCGTAAAGGGTGGGCAGAGCCACCTCCGGTTTGCCTGCGGTCTCCCACAGGAGCAGCGCCAGCGCACGGCGGTCGGTCGGCACCGGCACACCCTGGGGCAGCGCATTGGCGAGGTAGAGGTCTACGCCCAGGCTCACGCCCTGCCACACCACGATGCCTGCGGCTGCGCCGCCCACCGCGATGGTCGCCGCCGTTGCCAGCGGAGAGGGCGCTGCGTCCTCGATGATCTCCGCCGAGCGGTACTGCGCCCGGATGGTCACATCCTCGGCGGGCATCTGGAAGGTCATGGACTCGGCCCGGTAATCGACGTTGATATCGCCGCTGAGCTTGTTCGACGAAATGCTCCACAGGTCAAACGTCATGCCGTCCGGAATGTCGTTCTGGTCCAGCACCACGGTCAGGGTGTCGTTCTCCTTGGCGGAAACGGACGTCTTGCCGTCGATCGTGCCGCCGATGACGGTCACGGTGTAGGTGGTGGGTTCAGGTTCAGGTTGAGGCTCCGGATTGGGTTCAGGCTCCGGCGTCGGTTCAGGCTCCGGCGTCGGTTCAGGCTCCGGCTTGGGTTCCGGTTCCGGTTCGGGTTCCGGTTCCGGCTCCGGTTCGGGTTCGGGTTTCGGTTCGGGTTCCGGCTCCGGTTCCGTCTTGGTGATGGGCTTGCCGTTCAGCGTACCGCTGCCGGTGATGCTCTCGCTGACTGTGCCACTGCCGGTCACAGCGCCGTTGAAGGTGCCGCCGTTGATGATGCCGTCGTTCTTGACTTCATCGTGGAACGTACCCTTCTCGATGGTACCATGGTTCTCGACCGCCTTATGGAAGGTGCCATCGTTGATGGTGCCCGATGCCGTATTCTCGACTTTGCCGTTGAACGTGCCGTCATTGATGGTGCTGTTATTCTCGACTGCACCGTTGAACGCACCGTCATTGATGGTGCCATTGTTCTCGACTGCCTTATGGAACGCACCGTTTTCGATCATGCCGTTGTTCTCGACTGCACCGTTGAACGCACCGTCGTTGATGGTACCGTTGTTCTTGACTTCGCCGTGGAACGCACCGTTTTCGATCATGCCCTTGTTCTCGACCGAGTTCTTGAACGTGCCATTCACGATGCGGCCCGGTCCCATATTGTCGACCTCGCCGTGGAAGGTGCCGCCCAGAATGCCGCTGTTGTTGAACACTTTGCCGTTGAACTCGCCGCCCGTGATGGCCGTCGGCTTGCCCACAAAGACGTTGCACTCCACCGCCGAACCATCTCCGATGGTGCTGAAATCGAACAGCCCGCCGGTCTGGTTGCTGCCCGTCAGAAGCAGCATGTTGCCATAGGTCGGGTCATTGGGGATGTACTCCCAGCCGTCGCCCTTGCAGGGGGTTTTGCCGCCGTTGGAATCCTTCGGATAACCCTTCTCCATGACGAGGTCAGTGCTGGTGATCGCTCCGTTCAGCACCACGTCATCGTCCGGCATGGTAAAGGTCACGGTCGTCTTGTCGCTGCCGTAGCTGCTGTTGCAGTTGCCCGTGCCGATGGGCTGGCCGTTCAGGCTGTAGATTTCGGTGCTGGCGGTGATGGTCACGGTGGTGCCTTCGTAGGCGTAGAGGTCCCATGCCGTGTCCTCCGTTCCATCCTCCTTCCGCGGGGCTTCGTCGTTCACCTTGAGCACACTGCCATTCGTTACGGTGACTTTGTGGGCTTTGGTGGTCAGCGCCGTATTGCCGTTGAATACGCCGTGGTATATGTAGCCGTGGTTCTCAGACAGGCCCGCCGCGAAGGTACCGCCATAGATACTTCTTTGGTCGTTTGTCACTCTTCTCTTGAAGGTGCCCTTCTCGATGGTGCCTTTGTTTGTCACTGTGCCATTGAAGGTTCCACCAGAGATTTTTCCGTCGCTGAAGTTGGTCACTGTTGCATTGAAGGTGCCATCAGAGATTGTTCCCATGTGGTTTGATACTTCTTTATTGAAGGTTCCGTCAGAGATTGTTCCGCTGACGTTGTTTATCACTGTTCCCTCAAATTTGCCGCCAGAAATCGTTCCAGCGTGGTTTCTCACTTCTCCATTGAAGGTGCCGTTAGAGATTATTCCGCCGGGGCTGTTCTGTCCGTTGTACACTATTGCATTGAAGGTGCCGCCGGTAATTTCCACACCCGATCGAGTCTCAATCGCGCACGCCACAGGCGTTGTGGTCGGTGTTCCTGGGGTCTTGCCTTGGGGATGGGTGGAGCTGAAATCAAACGTTCCACTGTTACTCGTCAGAGTCAGTTTGCCGGTCAGGTTCGATATGTTTTTTTCACTGTAAGTCCATCCTTTGCCCTCGCAGCTGACAGTACCGTTTTTGGTGCCGACCGGGTAGCCGCCCTCCATGATGAGTTCGCCGGTGCTGAGCACCACGTTCTCGTTGTACGGCATGGTGAATTTCACGATCGCCTTTTTGCTTGTATCGGGGTAGCTGCTGGTGTAGGTGCCATCGCCGATGGGCTTGCCGTTCAGGCTGTAGATGTCGGTGCTGGCGGTGATGGTCACTTCCGGCAGCTCATCTTCGTCGATTACGACGACGTAGGGGGCCCAATCCGCAAACACACCGTTGACTTCCTTGATCTCGGCTTTGGAGGAGGCCGCATCCCAGGTGATGGTGTAGGCATCTTCTGTCGGTTTTGTAGTCTTCTTGCCGTTGAACACGCCGCCGAGTATTTTGCCGCCTTTTTTGTTGTCCACACTGCCCGCGAAGGTGCCGCCAGAGATCGTTCCTCCGGCGTTGTTTCTCACACTGCCCTCGAAGGTGCCTTTCTCGATGGTTCCGTTGTTGTAGTTGTACACTTCACTTGTACTACTGAAGGTTCCACCAGAAATCGTTCCGTGGGAGTAGTTTGACACAATGCACCCGTCCTGGAAGGTACAATCGCTGATGAGTTTGTTGTTTGACACAATGCACTCGTTCTGGAAGGTACAATCGCTGATGAGGTTGTCGTTTGTCACATCGCTCTCGAAGATACCGTTAGAGATCGTTCCGTATTTGTTTGACACTTTTCCCTTGAAGGTGCCGCCGGTAATTGTCGCCTGCCCATCCAATTGAATCTCGAACGCCACAGCCGTAACGAACGTCGATCCTGTTGCATTGGGGTTTTTGGGATAGGTGTAACTGAAATTATACGTTCCACTCGTCAGAGTCAGTGTATCGGTGGTTCTATTGTAGCTCCAGCCGTTGCCACTGGTGCCGACCGGGCAGCCGCGCTTTATGACGAGTTCGCCGGTGGAGCCTTCTGCAAAGGCCCCCAGGGGGAGCACAGAGAGCACCATGCTCAGTGCCAGGATCAGGCTGAGAATGCGTTTTTTCATCGGGGTCGTCCTCCTCTTCTGCCAAAAGCCGCACGGTCGTTCGTTTCTGGTTCCATCATACCATAAAAACAACCGGAAGTAAAGCAAAGCCGCGTGAAACGCCCTGAAAACTGCGTGAATGGCGATTTTTGCCCCCTTGACAGGGCCAAAAACGCCGGTTGGGTCAGTCTGCTTTGGCCGTTCGCAGCCGGATGACGTTCAGCACCACCAGCTCCAGCACGATGGCCACGGCCAGCAGCACCAGCGAGGTGAGCAGGCTGGCGCTGGCGCCCAGGAACATCTGGCTCAGACCGGTGACGACATAGCACACCGCCGAGATGGCCGCCGCCGTGATGGCATAGGGCAGCTGGGTGGACACATGGTTCACATGGCTGCAATGAGCACCGGCGGACGCCATGATGGAGGTGTCCGAGATGGGGGAGCAGTGGTCGCCGCACACCGCGCCGGACAGGCAGGCCGCAATGGAGATGACCAGCATCTCCCCCTGCGGGAACGCATGGCAGACGATGGGGATGAGGATGGAGAAGGTGCCCCAGGACGTGCCGGTGGCAAAGGCCAGGAACACCGCCACCAGAAAGATGATGGTCGGCAGCAGATATTGCAGCGCAGCCGCCGAGCCGTTGAGCAGGTTGGCCACGTAATACTTGGCACCCAGCAGGTTGGTCATGCCGGAAAGGGTCCACGCCAGCGTCAGGATGAGCATGGGGCTGACCATGGCCTTGAAGCCCTCCGGGATGCAGGCCGCGAAGTCCTGAAAGGTCATCACGCCGCGCACCCGGTAGAACACGAAGGTGAACAGCAGCGCGATGCTGCTGCCCATCACCAGGCCCGCCGAGGCGTTGCAGTCGGAGAAGGCGGTGATGAAGTCCACGCCTTCAAAGAAGCCGCCGGTGTAGATGAGGCCGAAGATGCAGGCCGCAATGAGCACCAGCACCGGCAAAATCAGGTCGATGACATGGCCGCTGGCTGCGGTGCCGTCGTCCACATCGTCGCCGTAGGGGCGGTCTTCGGTGGTGAAGAGGTCGCCCTTCAGTGCGTTGTCCTCGTTGAGCTTCATGGGGCCGTAGTCGGTGCCCGTGAAGATGAGGAAGAGGATCATGATGAGGGTCAGCAGGGCGTAGTAGTTATACGGAATGGTGCGCAGGAACATGGTAAAGCCGTTGATGCCCGAACCTTCCGGCACCGAGGAGGTGACGGCCGCCGCCCAGCTGGACACCGGCGCGATGATGCAGACCGGGGCCGCCGTGGCGTCGATGAGGTAGGCCAGCTTTGCGCGGGAGACCTTCTGCCGGTCGGTCACAGGCCGCATGACGGAGCCCACGGTCAGGCAGTTGAAGTAGTCGTCCACAAAGATGAGCACACCCAGAACAAGGGTCATGAACTGCGCCCCCGCGCGGGTGTGGATGTGGGTGGACGCCCAGCGGCCAAAGGCCGCGCTGCCGCCCGCCTTGTTCATCAGGGCCACCAGGATGCCCAGCATGACTAGAAAGACCAAGATGCCCACGTTGCTGGAGTCGGACAGCTTGGCGACCATGCCGCCGTCTTCGTTGAAGAACAGGGTGTTCAGGGCCAGTTCCAGGTTGCCGTTGGCAAAGAGCAGCGCACCCGTCGCGATGCCCACCAGCAGCGAGGTGTAGACCTCCTTGGTGTTCAGTGCCAGCACGATGGCCACCACCGGCGGCAGCAGGGAGAGCGCCGTGCTGTACACGGCGCAGGTGTAGGTAGACGGGTCGGCAATGGTGCCGGGGGTTGCCGCCGTGCACCACAGCAGCAGAGCGAACACCAGCACGGCACCCGCCCACGAAAGATTGACTTTTTTCATACGATCTGATTCCTCTTTTGATTTTTTGCCTCAGCGCGGGGCAGACTATCCCCAACCAGACAGGGAAGGGGGTGTTTGCCGCGCCGGATTATAAAGCGCTGTACTTTGAGCTGTTCCGCGCCAGCGAACAGGCCGCCCGCCTCCTCCACGAGGCCCAGCAGCGGGCCGAAGAACAGGTGATGGCGGAGGATGAACCGCCGCTGCGGTTGGAAGAACCGCTCCGTCCCCACGCAAGGGAGGGTGCCCCCCGGAAACCGTGAAGGGGCTGCGGGACGAACCCTCTCCGTCAGTGCTGCGCACTGCCACCTCTCCCGAAGGGCGAGGCATTGGCAGGCCGGGCAAGCCCTGCTGTTCGCTTGGGCCCGATGGGGCGCAAGGTGCCGGGCCCTGCTCTCATTGGCAGCGGCATTTGTATTGCAGCCGTGAATCGAGACAGCGGAGCCCGGCCGTTCCCGATTGCAAAAAACTTTGCTCGTCCAGCACGACCGCTACCGACTCGCCAGTGGCTCTCCCTTTGGGAGAGCTGGCACCGAAGGTGACTGAGAGGGTTCACCCCTTCTTGCTCTCCGCCTTCGCCGCGAACTTCGCGTCATTGACGACGAAGCGCTCATGCACGCCGCCGCCCACGGGGCCTTTTTCGTCGTGCAGCGAGACCTTGAACACCAGCTTCCGGCCTTCCACGGCGGTCAGCTCGCTCTCACAGGTCACGGTCATGCCCACGGGGGTGGGGGCGGTGTGCTCCAGTTCCAGCTTCGTGCCCACCGAGCCGCAGCCCTCGTCCAGCTCGGACGCGACGCTCATCCAGCAGGTCTTTTCGGCCAGTGCCACCAGTGCGGGCGTTGCGAACACGTCCAGTGTGCCGCTGCCCATGGTCTTTGCGGTGTTTTCGTTCGTCACGAGCTGGCTCTGCTCGCCGTGAATACCAACAGTCAACATAAAAAAACTTCCTTTCCAGAATCGCCTTGCGGCAGTAAATTTCCGACCTCCTGATAGGATACCACATTTTCCGCGTCGATGCACCTGTTTTTGGTGGATTTCTGCATTTTCCTCTTTCCTGTCAGCCCAAAACGCGTTATGATAGGGCAAAATGGGGGAGGCGGTGCCGGACTTCCCCCTCACCGGGCGCGTCCATTTTTCCGCGCTCAAAACGCACCCTTTTTGCAGATTGAAATCGCAGTTTTCTTGCGTATTGGGGTATTTTTTTACAATTTTGAGGTTCTGCTCAAAATCTTTGCAAAAAGCCTTGACAGGGTCTCTTCTGCGTGATACTATGAACACATGAACAATCGTTCACATGAATGTCCCGCGAAAGGAGAGACTGCCATGAACGAACCCAAAGACGCTCTGCCCGCCGCGCAGCCGGGGCCTCTTGTGATGCCGGACGACGAAGTGCTGTATGAGCTGGCCGACCTGTTCCGGGTGTTCGGCGACTCCTCCCGCATCAAGATCCTGTATGCGCTCCACGACAGCGAGCTGTGTGTGCAGGACCTCGCGAATGCGGTGCAGCTGAGCCAGTCTGCGGTGAGCCACCAGCTCCGGGTGCTGAAGGACTCGAAGCTCGTGCGGTTCCGCCGGGACGGAAAGACCGTTTACTACGCACTGGACGATGACCATGTGCGCAGCATCCTCTCCATGGGGATGGACCATATCGAAGAATAACCGAAAGGCAGGTACTTATTATGAAAAAGAGCTACAAGATCGAAGTCGATTGCGCAAACTGCGCCCAGAAGATGGAAGACGCCGCCAACACCGTGGCCGGTGTGGCAAATGCGACCGTCAGCTTCATGACCCAGAAGATGAAGGTGGAGTTCGCAGAGGGCGCAGACCCCCACGACACCATGGTGAACGTTCTGGCCGCCTGCAAAAAGGTCGAGGACGACTGCGAGATCTTTGATATCTGAGCAACGCATCCGATGAGAACGGCTCCTCCTGCGGGGGAGCCGTTTCCTTCCCCGGCGATTTCCTATTGAAAGAAAAGCCAGTTTTCAACACTTTCCACCGGGTTTTCAACATCTTTTGCGGAAAAGTTTGAAAACAAACGCGAAAAAGTCAGATTTCTTCGGGAAAACCTCGTGGAAAACATGGGGGAAAACGTGGAAAAGTTTCCTTTCCGGGGAAAACCTGTTGAAACCGCCCCCAGCCATCCGTCAAAAGGAGAGTTTCGTATGACCAAAAAGCAGAAAAAGGTGCTGTATCAGATCATCGCAGCGGTCATCCTGATCGTGATCCTGAAGCTCCTGCCCGCATTCCCCACCCCGGTGGAGCTGGTGCTCTACCTCATCCCGTACCTCGTGGTGGGCTGGGATGTCCTGCGCAAGGCGCTCAAGGGAATCAAGAACCGCCAGCCATTCGACGAGTGCTTCCTGATGGCCGTTGCCACCGTGGGCGCGTTCGCGCTGGGCGACTATGTCGAGGGCTGCGCCGTCATCCTCTTTTATCAGATCGGCGAGCTGTTCCAGAGCGTGGCCGTCGGCAAGAGCCGCCAGAGCATCTCCAGCCTGATGGACATCCGCCCCGACTACGCCAACATCGAGGACGCAGACGGCAAGCTGGAACAGGTGGACCCCGATGATGTCGAAGTCGGCACCGTGATCGTGGTCCAGCCCGGCGAGCGTGTGCCCATCGACGGCGTGATCGTGGAGGGAACTTCGGCCCTGAACACCGCAGCCCTGACCGGCGAGAGCCTGCCCCGCGATGTGCAGACCGGCGATGAGGTCATCAGCGGCTGTGTGAACATGACCGGCCTGCTCAAGGTGCGCACCACCAAGGAATTTGGCGAGTCTACCGTCTCCAAGATCCTCGACCTCGTGGAAAATTCCAGCATGAAGAAGGCCCGCACCGAGAACTTCATCACCCGTTTTGCCCGCGTGTACACCCCCGCCGTCTGCTACAGCGCACTGGCTCTGGCGTTCATCCCGCCGGTGGCCCTGCTGCTGATGGGCCAGCCCGCCCGCTTCGGCGACTGGGTCTACCGCGCCCTGACCTTCCTCGTCATCTCCTGCCCCTGCGCTCTGGTCATCTCCATCCCGCTGAGCTTCTTCGGCGGCATCGGCGGTGCCAGTGCCTGCGGCATCCTCGTCAAAGGCTCCACCTATCTGGAAGAGCTGGCCCGCACCGGGATCGTGGTCTTTGATAAGACCGGCACCCTGACCCAGGGCACCTTCAAGGTCGTGGGCGTCCACCCCGAACACGGTGTCACCGAAGACGCCCTCGTGGAGGCCGCCGCCCTGGCCGAGAGCTGGTCCAAACACCCCATCTCCCTGAGCATCAAGGCCGCTTACGGCAGGGACATCGACGCCAGCCGCGTCACCGATGTCCAGGAACTTGGCGGCCACGGCGTGACAGCAAAGGTGGACGGCAAAACCGTTGCCGCCGGCAACGCCCGCCTGATGGCAAAACTGGGCCTCACCGCCCCCGAAGTGACCGAGCCGGGCACTCTCGTGCATGTGGCCATCGAGGGGCAGTACGCCGGTTATCTGCTCATCGCGGACGTGGTCAAGCCCCACAGCGCGCAGGCCATCCGGAGCCTGAAGTCCGCAGGCGTCCGCAAGACCGTGATGCTGACCGGCGACGCCGAGCCCGTGGCCAGAGCGGTCGCCAATCAGCTGGGTCTGGACGAATACCATGCCGGTCTGCTGCCCGGCGACAAGGTGGACCAGATCGAAACGCTCCTCGCCGCCAAAGGCCCGAAAGAGAACCTCGCCTTCGTGGGCGACGGCATCAACGACGCGCCCGTCCTGTCCCGCGCCGACCTCGGCATCGCCATGGGTGCGCTGGGCTCGGACGCCGCCATTGAGGCTGCGGACATCGTCCTGATGGACGACGACCCGGCCAAGATCGCGCTGGCCATGCGCATCGCCCGCCGCACCCTCCGCATCGTCTATGAGAACATCGTCTTCGCGCTGGCCATCAAGTTCGCCTGCCTGGCGCTCGGCGCTCTGGGTCTGGCAAGCATGTGGACCGCCATCTTCGCCGACGTCGGCGTCATGGTGCTGGCCGTCCTCAACGCCACCCGCGCCCTCTACACCAAAGACCTTGCCCGGAAGAACGAGCAGTGACCCACAACAAAAACCGGGAGATGCCGCATGGTATCTCCCGGTTCTGATTTTTATCACAGCATTCGGCACAATACAAGAAGTTCCGCGCTGCTTCACAGCTCCTCCCGCAGCTCCGTCAGATCGGCCCAGAAGCGTTTGGGGCAGTGGGTCATGCGGCCCCGCTCGTTGTGGCGGGCCCGGATCTCCAGCGTTTTGTAAAACTGCTTCCAGAGCGCCTGAAACTGCTGCTCCCGCTCACTGGGCGGAGGAAGCTCCAGCGGCTCGGCCAGTTCCAGCAGCTGCGGCCGGTGATCCCGATACAGCAGCACTGCCTGGTGCACTGCGTCGTAGATCATGAAGTCTTCCTCCGGAAAGCGGCCGCAGAAATGCCCCCGCAGCAGCGGCAGGATGTAGTTTTTCGGGTGGATGACCGCACCCAGCATCCCGTCGTGTTCCTCGAAGCGGACGAAACCCTGAAATTTGTCCACCTCCCAGTCGAGGCTCTTTTTCATCTCGTAGAGCGGCGCGACGTCCGGGTGGCCTGCCCGCTTGACCGTACCTGGCCCCAGCGCGAAGGCCAGATGCAGAAACCGGATGAGGAGCAGTTCCTTGTCCTCCCGGCCGGAGAGGAAGTCCCGCGTGACGAGGTATTCCGTCTCGGCCCCCAGTTTCCGGCCAAGGCTGGCAAACACCCGCCGGGCTTTTTCGTGGTCGGTGGCGATGTCCTTGAAGGGGTAAAGGGTGGCGGTCTCCCGCTCCGGCGTCCAGACCGCAAACGGGATCTCGTGCTGGGCAAAGCTCTCGAAGACGCAGCAGAGGAAGCCCTCAAAGCTGCCGTCGTAAAGGTAAACGACCGCGGCATCGTGGAGCTTGCGGGCGGGGTTCACAGCGCTCTGGCCAGACATTGCACTGCCTCCTCCCGCACCAGCTTCTGGGCCGCGTGGGGCGGCACCCCCTGTGCCACCAGCTTGTCCACGGCGGGCGGCGAGAACAGGCTCAGCTGCTCCACGCCGCCGCTGAAGACGTTCGGGTCGATGAGAGCGCTCGTGATCCGCTC
>ERZ1035006.1707-NODE-1707-length-13818-cov-17.716704_pt1 | contig 13818 bp, 7 predicted proteins | sample MGYA00520694_ERZ1035006 | MGnify/ENA primary metagenome ERZ1035006 (study PRJEB33766, sample SAMN09781746) | gut metagenome | biome: gut microbiome | host: Homo sapiens | place: Madagascar | study: EMG produced TPA metagenomics assembly of the PRJNA485056 data... | reverse complement strand
ATTTGCAATTTCTATTTGTTTTATAAATGCTGATTTTTGATTTTGTTTGTTTTCATCCACTTTTATGATTACTTTGGATTCCCCACCGTTTATTTCTTTCTTATATTTGTCCATTCTCAAAATCCCCCCTTTTGGCTGATATATTTAAGTCAAACATGTTTAATCCCATTCGCAGATAAAAACTGTTTCTCCTTGATTGGTATACCCGCCAAAATCTCCGTCATTCCATGTTCCATCGTCGTATTTCCAGTAGAACATACCATAGTCTTCGTTCTCATTTTCCTGATTCGGTTCTCCTTCATGCCAGTTTGTATAAACCGGATCACTGCCATCCACACATTTCCATACGCCTTCGTTTTCCTCATCTGTAATTCCAAAGTAAGCGTTTCTGTAATGTTTTTCTGTCATCGCCTGATACAGGAAATCGTTTTCTTCCTGTGAGGAAATAATTGCCAGATGACCACCTAAACTTTCACAGTATTTTTTTGCTGCTTCCCACGACGTGATCACATCCGGGAAATCGAAAAACTGATACTCGTGTCCTTCAAAAGTTATGGACTCATCTGTGACATCCGGCATCCAAATATCCGGATCAAACTCCTGCTGTTCTGTTTCTTCTGTTTCCGGTTCGTCCTTTTCCGGCTCTTCGGTATCCGGTGCTTTGATTTCCGAAACTTGCGTCTCCGTCTCCTCAATCTCCAGATCCGGGCTCTCCGTTTCCGGTTCGTCCGACTGCATCACGATCGTTCCCAGGTCCAGATTCTGACCCGGCAGGACATTTACCGTCGCTGTATTTGTCTCATACCCATCTTTTTGAAAGGTCAGTCTCATTCTTCCGATCGCAGATACCGTAAACGTACTGTCCGAAAAATTTAAATCCATGTTAAAAACCTGCTGATCTGATATTTCACATGTTCTCTTACAGAGTACTCCGGTGATTGCCTTGCCGTCCTGGTCTTTTATTTTTCCGCTCACCGTTCCCATAATAACAGAAGTCGCTGCCGATCCAAGATTCAGCATCGGATACTCACTTCTCTTATCTTCTTTGACATTCTTCACGGCAACTTCCGCTGTATCGATCAGCTTTTGTTTGACATCTGCCGCAGACATGCCCGGATTCAAAGACCATATGTACGCTGCCGATCCGCTGACGATCGGTGCCGCCATGGATGTACCGTCCATATATCCAAAACCATTATTCAAAACAGTACTGTAGACATGCTCCCCAGGGGCAACAATATCAACATTGGCTCCATAATTTGAACTATAGCGAAGTTTGTATTTTCCGTTCTTTTTTTTCTCCTGGACAGCCCCGACGATCATAACATGATTTTTCACCAGATCATAAGAAATCATAGGACATCTTTTCTTGACATCTTCATCAATTCCGCCAAACCATCCCGCACGTTTCGTATTATAAGCTACTAATCCATTTTCATATCCATTGCCGGATGACTGAACGATCAGAAAATCTACCTTACTGTTTCTCAGAAGTTCGTCCACAAGCTGTGCGGCACAAACAGATGTATATAACGAATATTCACTTCCATATTTCTCGTAGAAATCGCTGTTCTGAATCAGATCATAGTCAAGACGTTTTCCGACAAGCTGCCATATCCCCAGATAAGACCCCCAGGAATTGTTGATTACGATCGGCAGTTGTTTTCTTTCTGCATATTCTATCATCATTTTAAATGACTGGCCCACTGCCGTAGGCGTAAGCAGATTAGATTCTGTGCCGTCTTCTGCTTCCTGAGCCCAGTCAATGCAAACCACATCCGCCGATGGGATCACTCCTCTTGACCCCATATCGTTATCCTGTGCAGCAATCAGACCTGCCACATGCGTTCCATGCTCCTCTACAGAATTGTCATTGAGTACCTTAAGAACGGATTGTCCGTTCCGCTGAAGATCCGTATGGCTCACTTCAAATCCATTATCCATAACACCAACCACGATCGGATTGCAGTATCGCTCAAAATCCCATGCACTGTACGCCCCGATGGCTTCCGCCCACCAATCCGCACCGGATGGAGAAGCCTCATTTTTGAGATCACCATCTCCATCCCAGTAAGCTGCCGTATCCTCTTCCGGCATCACCGGAAAAGAAATCATGGCATATTGAACACCATCCAGTTTTGCTGCCTCTTCTGCTTTCTGCTGTAACTTGGCATAATCAGACGACGCAACCACGATATCCAGTACATTAAGCGTGCCCGAAAGATCACTGCCTATGCTTTCTCCATCGATTTTCTTTTTTATCTTCTCCTTTTCCTTGTCGCTGATCTTCTCATCCAGATAGATCGTGATCAGATTGTCATAATAGATCGTATGATCCGTATCATCGAAAAAGATATGGTCATCGGAAGGCATATAAACATAATCCCCGTCGTCATAAGTGATGGTATTGTTCTGAAGTTCTTCTTTTGATGTGGAAACATGTTGTCTTTCGTTTTTCTGCGTTTCCTTTTCTGTCGTTTTCCTTTTTGTCTGATTTCCGGAAGAACCACCGAAAAGGAACAGCAAAAACACCATGACAAGTACATAGACCCCCAGCAGAACAGCTGCTGTGATTCCGATTTTTTTCTTTTTTTGCTTTTGCCCGTTTTCATCCTCTCTTTTTGTGTTCATTTTTCCTTCTCCACTTTCTGCAGAACCCTGCCCCTGTAACCATATTCTCGCCTCTACCTGTTATCTACTCTATATTTCTCTTCCCGCCTGAGTTCTAATACATTATCTGCATCTCCAAGTGCCAGGATTGCTCCGCTCGGAAGACGATAAGGCTCTTTTCTTTTCAGCTTCTGATTATTATAGAATGTTCCGTTGGAAGAATAATCCATCACTTCAAAAACCCCATTTGGAAGCATCCGGATCACACAATGAATACGGCTGATCTCACCATGTATAATCTGAATATCACAGTCTGCCCTGCGTCCGACCACACATTCCTGTCCCAGATACATTGGATAGATCTGTCCTTCAAATCTTCCGAACACTCCGCAGATATATCCTGCCGGCTGCATATCGGATACAACATGCTGCCCGCCTTTTGCTTTTTTCTTCCTAGATTTCACAACCAGAACCACGATCAGAATGATCACAAGAAGCACAAGTATTACAATGGCCGCAATCAGAATATACAGCATCGTATGATCTTTCACTTCTTCCATCGCCTGATTGGATTTTGCTCTGTAGGTCTTATCTGTTTTTCCGTCGCCATCTTCATCCACTTCCAGATAAGTGGTATCCGAAGAACCGGTACTGGATGTTGCCTGCATGGAAGCTGTGACCGGTATCGACGGAAATTCTCTGGTATCTGTGTATTCTCCCTGTGCATTCTGGTATTTTACGGTATAGTCCATCGTTCCGTCCGCATAACCGTCTATCTTGATATCACAGTCCTTCTCCCGATCCAGACGCAGAACTTTGACCTGGTCTTCTCTCGCTGTTTCGTCTGATTCGTCATCATAATAAAATTGTGAGAAATCGATTCCATTATCACTGTCTTCCGACAGCTGTTCCGTATTTTCATAGGTCAGGGCACCAAAGGATGTTCTGGTATTTTCAGAATCCACTTTAGATGACAGTGTCTCCCCGCCGCTTGTAACCGTCACATCCACCGGGCACGCAATACGGATATAAACATATTCCCGTCCGCCGATCTGATTTGCGATATCTTCAAAGAAAAAGATCAGGTCATCCGCACTTTTCACTTCGTAATGTAAGCCCGGACTTGCCATGCTTTCCATCAGATTCTGTGCACCGGTTAATTCACCGCCATACACATTTTCGAAAAATCCAAGCGTATAAACATAATATCCCTTGTTTTTCAATTCTTCCGCATAAGTAATCAGTGCATCTTCATAACTGCCATTCTCATTAGGTCCATCATTTGGAAGACCATCTGACATCAGCACTATGATCTTCCGGTCTGCCGTACTGCTCGAAAGTATCTGATCTGCACTCTCCAGTCCGGCATACATGTTCGTTCCGCCGCCTGCCTCCATAGCATCCACAGAATCCGTCAGATCCGCTTCGTCTTCCGATAATTCAGACAATACCGAAGCACTGTTCTCATAGCCTACCAGTGCCACACGGGAATCCTGTTCAAACACCGTGTTGATAAATTTCTGAGCAGCCTGTTTTGTCTGATCTAACGGATCGCCATCCATACTTCCGGAGTTATCAAGAACCATTACCACATCCCTTGTAACATTCGAATTTTGCCTTCTGTTTGTTTCCCCGGTATGATCTGTTTCCTGATTCGATGCCATGCTGCGTGCCCGCTCCACTGCCGCCTGTGCATTGAGCATGCCATAGTGATATGCTCTTGATCCATTGTTGTTCGTATACTCCAGAGTGCCTTCCGCAGTATTTTTAATAATATCAACAACCTGTGCACCCGTCAGGTTTTTGTTGATCGCAAAACACATCGCCGCAACACCGGTCACATGCGGCGTTGCCATGGAAGTACCATCTAATGTTCCATAATCATTTGTTTCTTTTGTACTGTCAATATCCACACCGGGAGCTACCACATCTACTCGATCTCCACAATTGCTGAAATCAGCGACCTTGTACTGCCCGTTTCCCAGGTTTTCTGCCGCACCAACAACCAGTATTCTGCTTCTGACTTCCGGATTTGTGATCGCAGTAATAAAATCATTTGACTCTACACAACCATCTTTGTTTGCATTACTGATACGGTCTTGGAAGTCTTCATTCTGTTTATATTTTTGATATCGACTTTTCTGTTCATCTCTGTAAAGAATATATCCAAATGTTGCATCCGAATCATCTGCATCTGCACGCACAAAAGACTCCGTAGAATTATCATTTCCTGCCGCTTTGCATATCACAAAATCATTGTACGGCAACAGGCTCGCAAAATAATCTCCCATCTCCTGTGCAAGTGTGTTTATTGCTAATTGTGCCATTTCATTTCCTCTGGCAGCTCCATAAGTCAACTCATAATAGCCAATGCTCATATTCAATACTTTACAGTGATTTGCAACTACCAGATAAAAAACACCTACCTGCATCCCCATAGTACTTCCATATGTTCCTTCTGCTTTTTCAAAGGATGCCCCATACAGTCTCGCTTTTGGAAAAACACCACAGACTCCTGTATCATTATTAAAAAGTGCACCTATTGTTCCGGAAACATGTGTTCCGTGTGTGTTATTTAACTGATCCGCATTTTCCAGGATTCCGTAAAATTTCAGATCATCATGTTTATAAAACTGATTGTCGTAAACGCCCACATTCACCTGACGCATTTCATCTCGATAGTCCCATGCCTCCGGTGCATGGATTGCTTCCATTCCCCAGTTCGATCCTGACGGTGTCGTTTCCCATTCATCTCTCCATTTTTCGTCATTTGGATAAAAGGCTTCCAGGTCACACTCCAGAACATGGTTTACCGTACAGCTCTCCACACTGTCACTGTTGCCAAATTCTTCGATCATGTCATTCAGTTCATCCCTGGAATAGCTTTTCGGAAACTCCACCTGATAAATATTCAGTTTCTCGATCTTTCCGACAATATCTCCCTGATACGGATCGATCAGTTTTTTGACTTCCTTTTCACTTACTCCGTCTGTCATGGTCAGGACCAGCTGATTATCTGCATACTGCAAACCATCTTCCTGTGCCCATGCAACGTTTTTTTCATCAATATCTTTATAATAGTAAACACCGGCATCCGGCATCGCATCTGTTTCTGAATCCGCTTCTTTTTTTACCGCTACCTGTGGCTGATCCTGGCTTTCCCCCGTCTGCGAGTACAGATAAATACCGCAGACACCTGCCACAAAAACCAAAATCATGACACTAAGTACAATGGCCAGTGCCTTTTTCTCTTTCTGATTTTTTCTCATCTTCCCATTCCCCCGTTTTGTCTGATATAACAAAATCCAGCTCATTTGTCCCGCAGGACAAATGGCCGGATTCTGTCCAACGAATTGTCAGTCTTAACCTAATTTGATCTCGTTGCTGCCATCTGCCAGCTGTAATACTGTTCCGGCAGGGAAGCTCATCGGAACATCTTTCTGAAGTCTCGCTCCATTCACATAAGTTCCGTTTGTTGAATGATCCTTAACAATATAAGTATTTGTTGCTGCTTTGTAGCGGATGCTGCAGTGTACATTGCTCACCATCGGGGAATTGATAAGCATGTTTGTGTTCTGTCTGCTCTTTCCGACAACAATCTTTGCAGTCTCCGGAAGTGAAAATCCCTGTCCGACCGCAACACCTTTGATGCACACAACCTGTCCCATCTGAGGCTGCTGCTGTGCTTTCATCTTTTCTTCCAGTTCTTTTTTCTGACGCTCGAGCTCTTCTTTTTCTCTGCGAAGACGCTCTTCTTCTCTTCTGCGGATTTCTTCCTGTCTCTTCTTCTCCTCAAGTTCTCTCTGTTTTGCTGCCCAATCCGGATCATATCTAGGTACTCCGTCTATCGGCGGCTGTGGCGGTACTGGCGGCTGGGCTGGCTGTTCACTTCCGCCGACAAACATGCAGACCACGCTCCACACCAGACTCAGAATGGCGATGATCATAGCTACCAGAAATGCCGGACCATAAAAGCAGGCTATCATTTTGGATGCCATGGAAGACATCAGTGATTCTGAAAGTGGAATCTGGGAAAACAGCTCACTGAATGCACTGCTTTTTGCAACCATTCCCGGTGTTGCAAACCGCAGAAATCCAAAAATGCCTGCTGCAACCAGACTGTATCCGGCAGTAATTCCAAGCGGAATATATTTTGACCACTCAAGTACAAAACCAAGGATCACAAGTACAATGATCAGAATCACAGCGATATAAATAATCCAGAAAATAATACGTCCTGTGTTATAACCTGATTTTACAGATGCTGTCGCTTCATCATCCGCATCTTCTGCATCGGTTCCGAAAAATTTATCCGCACTTTTGATCATAATGTTGCCAACAGAAATGCTGGATACTTTTACATTGTTCTCCTGCTCTGCTTCCTGAAGTGCCTTATCTATTTCACTCTCAAGGTCATCCATACTGTACCCTGTAAGACCACCTATCGCCTCATCAAGCTGACTTCCTGAAACTACTTTTTCAACTGCCTTGCGAAAAGACTTTCCATTGATATGAAATGCCGGTAAAAAGATTGTAATCATCATTGCCGCCAGCAAAACGACCGCAACGATCATCTGCCATGCCTTCATTGTCTTTTTTCCATTCATGTTTTCTTTCCTCCTTTGTCCCTTTCTAACTCACACTACAGCAACATAAACTGATGCGATGCAATAAAAACAGTTGTTCCACTCTGTACTGCCGTATATCTGCCCTGATATAACCTTGCACCATTTCCAAGATAAACACCATTCGTAGACTGATCCAGAATCTCATAATATCCCGTCTGCGAATTAAAACGTATCGCACAATGTGTTCTGCTGACCTGCGGATCCGGAATATAAACATTCACCGTCTCTGAAGATCCAATCGTTAAAGTTCTTCCATCCAGATAGATCGTGCGTCCCGCATATGCACCGGTGACTCCACGCATTCCCGGTCGAAATCCCGCATATGTACCGCCACCGCCTCTGTTTCCGCCATTGCTTACATAGAGCTTATCCGCTCTGTCACTGACCGGACCCCAGAAACAATAAGCATAAAAGACAGCGATAAGAACCAAGATCAGCCAGAATGCTGTCGTTCCGATCCAGTACCCTTTGGCATTCATCCAGCTTCTGTGATAAGTATTGATGTTATAATACTCGTCCTCTCCGACATACTGTGCCGCATACATCAGGATCTGCATGATCATGATCAGAGCCACATTGCAGATCTCCAGGATTGTCAGCACCGTGCCCATATTCACCCTCGAAAAAAACTGGACAAATGCACAGGCAACTACTGCCAGAGACAGCAGAAACGTTAAGATAAACAAAACAATACTGAATGCCGTCTGCGGTCCTCCTCCATAACTCACACTGAAAACCAGATAATGGATCAAAAATAAAATTGCATTAAATACGCACACACTGTAAAGCAGAGCCACTTCCTTCAAACGAAATGCCATGATCACGCCAAGACCTGCCGCCGTTAAAAGCAGCAGAATCCAGACAAAATTGCCTGCTCCCATAGCCAGTGCGATCAAAGATAACAGTGCCGCAAAGCAGACGATACACCAGAGAACAAACTCCATCACGACACCTGTGGTCCTTCTTCTGACCAGTGCAGTAAAAATATTGTCCATATAAACCTCTCCTTTCCCTAATTCAATAACCCCTTACTTTCTTCCCGGAACTGTCGGATTGAACCAATTCTTTCTTTGATTTCCGGCTCCATTGCATGTCCCAGAAAGGTCTGCCACTGTCTTGCACGTTTTACTCTCGGTTTTTTCGGCAAACACAGTTTTGTATTTTTACCCTCCAGCCTCCTTATGATATCGGGTGGTTTCTGCCCGGTAAGAAGATAATAAATCGTGGCGCCAAGTGCATAAATATCTGTCCACGGCCCTTCATCGTACGGAATCCCCTGTCGTGCTGTTCGGTACTGTTCCGGTGCCGCATAGTTGACTTTCAGAAATGCCGCACTTAAGACCGGTCTTGCAGTGTTTGTATATTTGGCCGCCCCCATATCAATCAGGCAAATATCTCCGTTTGAAGTACGCATGATATTTCCCGGACTGATATCACTGTGGACAATCCTCTGGTCATGCATGGCTTCCAGTGCATCCATGACCGGATTTATGATCTCAGATAATTCTGCTGCGGAATATGGCTTATATTCTCTTTGCCGCATCTCCCTTCCAATGCTGATGCCGGATAAATATTCCATCACAAGATACGCCGTGTCATTTTCCTGAAATACATCGTAAATCGTGACAATATGCGGCGTATTCAGGAACTTTGCCATCATCTTTGCCTCTTCGTAAAAAGACTGCAGACCAAATCGATAGGCGTTCAGTTTATCCGAAGACTTCACGGAAACATACGAACTCTCCCGCTCCGCCCACTGTTCCGGAAAATACTCCTTCACCGCAACAAGACGTTTCAGATACAGATCCTGACAAAGATATACAATCCCGAAACCTCCGATCCCGATACAGTCCAAAATCTGATACTGCCCGTTCAGAATCGTTCCGCACGGCAAAACCTGCTCTTTCGTCCTGCCCTGTTCTCTGTACTGCGAAAAATCGGGAATTTCCTCTGTTTCCTGCAAATCTTTCGCCGCAAGAACTGCCTGTATCTGCTGTTTTTTCTCTTCTGCATCTTTTGCAGAAAACAACAGAAACCAGTCCGCATCGATCTTTTTGACTGCCAGAATCTTTACAAAATGCTCATCTAACAAATTCAGTCTCTCCAGCTTCCGTGCCATCTGATAAAGCTGCTCCTGCTGCCCTTCTTTTGCCCGGAAAGCAAGCACTTTGATTTCAAGAAGCTGGTCATACATTCTCCATACGGTCTGTCCCGCTTTTTCCCAGTAGAGCATCCCCGGCAGATAACGATTTTCCATGATGCCCTCCTTACTCATGATAGAGATCCTGATACAGTTCCCGGATCGACTGATACCTGTTTTCCGGCTCAATACTCAGCCCTTTGCAGATGGCAAGATCCCATTCATCCGAAATCGGAACTCCCATGACCTGCAGACGCTGCACCGTGTCGTGTTTCTGCCTCTCTGGTGACGGCGGAATCCGAATCCCGCTCATCAGAAAATACATGCTCGCACACATACTGTAAACGTCCGTCCATGGTCCCTGATTCCCGTCCCGCTTGTACTGTTCGATCGGTGCATAGCCATGTTTCAGCAGAACCGGTGCATTTTCGCTGTTTCCATAGGTACGGGCCGCCCCGAAATCGATCAGAACCGCATGCATATCTTTTCGTGTCAGCATAATGTTATCCGGGCTGATATCCCGGTGAATGATGTTGTCCTCATGGACTGCCTGCAATGCTTTCAGAACATCCTTCAGCAGAGAAATCACTTCCTCCGGCTTTAGCCTGCCGCCCCGCAGTTTGGCATATTGTTTCATATCAATGCCGTCTATGTACTCCATAACAATATATGCCGTCGAATTTCCATAAAAGAAATCACGAACCGAAACAATACCCGGCATCAGATAATAACGCGACAGATTTTCTGCCTCCTTGATATAAGCCTCCAGCCCTTTCATATAGGCGGACTGGATCTTGTCCCAGTGCTGCGTATACGTCTCCGTATTGCATAAAAGAGAAACGGAAAGCTGCTCCGAATACGTGTGCCCGTAAACATTTCGAACGGCGATCTCCCTCGGAAAATACTCCTTGACACATACACGCTTCGCCTGGTAAAAATCCCACGCAATGTAAGTGATTCCAAAGCCGCCGATTCCGAGAACTCTGCCAAGCAAATATTTTCCGTTCAAAATCTCGTACGGCGGCAGACTGTTCTTCGGCCTCTGATACTTTCGAATATCAAATCCACACTTCGGACACGGCATCCCCGGCCACTGCAATTCCGTCATGCATCCCATACAGAGACTGTCCGGATTGACTAATCGCTTTCCCACTTTGATTCTCACCCCTTTGCGTTTGTTATTTGCAGTTAGTAATCAAAAACAAAACTGTCCACTATAGTATCATCGAAATTTCTATCTGTGCTTTTATCTGCCGATTCATTTTTACTTTTAGCGGATTTGTTACTTGCTTCTCCTGTACTACCTCCATCACTTCTGGCATCGTCAAATGCACCATTGTTTTCGCTGTTATCATATCCTGCCGACGGTGCACTGTAACTTCCGCTGTTATCATATCCTGCCGACGGTGCACTGTAACTTCCGCTGTTATCATATCCTGATGATGGGGCACTGTAACTTCCGCTGCTCCGATTACTTGGTGCTGAAGTACTTGGTGTTTCTTTTTCCGGTTCTTTGACCACAATGTCAAAGTAAGCATTACTTCCAAGATCTTCCTGACTGATAAAGTCTAATTCCGCACCTGCTATATAACCTTTATGTCCCTGTACATCCAAAGCAGCCGAACACATTGTTACTTCTGAGATCTTCCATTCCAAATCTCCTGCTTCTCCAGATTTCGTTCTGACATCATAATAGTGGATTCCCTCTTGCTCCAATTCTTCTATAAATTCTTCTGCCGTTTTTCCTTCGTAATCAAATACTTTTCCAATTACCTGAATCTTCAATAGCGTGTCTCCAGGATCTGATTCATCGTATTTCTTTCCAGAGGCTATGTTCTGGGCAATAATGTCACCAACTTCATGTACACCCTTGATTGCATAATAACTTTTATCAAGAAAGCCGGATCGTTCTATAGATTTCTTACCAACTTTCTTTTTCTTATTTTTATCGTTATATCGATACAGCTGCTGTTTCGGTATCATATCAACTCTCTGATAACCTGTAAAATCAGGAAGCTGTTTCCAGTAGAAGAAATCTGTCACATAATAATAAACTTTCAAATCATCATTACACTCAAATGTTTTACTTCTGTTCTCACTCTTGTTGATCTCACCACTTGTAACTTTACCGGAACTGGTTTGCAAACAGATGAGATCATAATACGTCTGTCCGCCGCTCTCTTTTGCAATAAAACGAGTTTTATCTTTTGTATCAATTCCCATCTTTTTGGCAATGGTATAAGCATCCAGACCTCTCAGTTCACTGTAGCGTACTGTTCGAACACACAATGTAAGTTTGATTGTACCGGACACCTGAGTATGTAATCCATTGTTCGTATAGGTCAGATCTGCTGCCTTTGACTGCTGTTCGGCATTTTCTGATGCATCATAAAGAACTGTTCCTGCCGGGACAGACTGTTCACTTACCGTTCCAACCTCTTTGGAAGGATCAAAAACAGTCGCTGACGTATCCACTTTCAAATCCCATCCATAATCCCGATTCAGCTTTTCAATTTCCTTTTCTGCCTCTTCCCTTGTTTTACCTTTCAAATCCACCATAAGAACCTGCTGGACGTTTGCCATACTGGTCTGCGTCTGATTGTGAAAAGTAGACATCACACCGATTCCGGTACCGCCGAGCAGTGCAATAACAAGCAGACAGAGTGCTGCCTTTGCCCCAACCGGCAGAGCACCTATCTTCGCTTTGATTCCCTTCGGCTTTTCCTTTGGCAGAATCCAGGTCGGCTCATAGACCGGAATAAAGAACTTTCCATCAAGAGCCTCCATGAATTCTTCTGCACTCTGGAGTCGGTACTCCGGCATAATATTCAGGCACACCATGATCGCCATTTCTGCCTGCTGCGGAATCGAAATTCCCATATCAGACAGCGGAACCAGCGGATCCTTCTCCAGACGGTCCACAGCCGGGATTGGCTTCTGACCGGTCAGCATCCGGTAAAAGAGTGCCGCCACCGCATAGAGATCGGTATATGGTCCCTGTTCAAACGTGTTGCGATACTGTTCGATCGGTGCATATCCGGATTTCAGCCAGACATCCTTGCTGCTGTCCATGACAGTGACATTTTTCGCCGCTCCGAAATCGATCAGCTTTACAATACCTTCTTTTGTAACAAAAATATTGTCAGGGGCAATATCACGATGAAGCACCCCCCTTTTATGAACTTCTTTTAAAGTATAAAGTACCGTCAGAATGACTCTTCTGCTCCATTCATAATCCTTCTTATTTCCGGATTTCTTCAGGATCGTTTTCACATCCATTCCTTCCAGATACTCCATAATAATGTAACCGGTTCCATTCTCTTCAAAGAAATTCGAAATCTCTACCACGCCCTGCACATCATGCAGGGCAGCAACGTTCCTTGCCTCAACAAGGAACTGCTGCAGTCCACGCTGATAACGTGAAATCAATCTCTCATCCGTCACCACGACCGTCAGGCCATCCTGCCCCCTGCCGCAGTACTGTTCCGGATAAAACTCCTTAATCGCAACCTTCCTCTGCAAAACCTGATCCCAGCCAATGTAAGTGTTCCCAAAACCACCGGAACCAAGATGATACCCGGCAATAAACTTCCCTCCAAGAACCGTCCCCGGCTTCAGGAAACGCGGCTTCTGCTCCTCCGGATCCAGACTCTTGCCGCACACAGGACAGGTAGAGGCTTTGTCATTGGAGATTTGCGACATACAATGATAGCAAAGTTTCATTATCTCTACTCCTCGTCTCCTATTTAATATCCATAATCTCCTAGACTTCTATTATCACTCTCATTATTATCGTATCCAGAACTTGGGGCACTGTAACTTCCACTGTTATCGTATCCAGAACTTGGGGCACTGTAACTTCCACTGTTATCGTATCCAGAACTTGGGGCACTGTAACTTCCACTGTTATCATTTCCAGATCTACTCGGAGTTGGATTCACTGGATCTGCAATGGTAATTACAAAGAATAAATGTGAGGTCTCTGGCTCAGCATCCCCCTCTTTCCATTCAAAATATTTCTCTGGAGTACCTTCACGTCCAGGATCTTTGTCATTATCATATACACTTACATTTAGAATTATTTCATCATCAGGTATTGTAATATATTCCGGTACATCTCCCTGTGTTGCATACTGATATCCATATTTTCCAAAACCTGCTTTTCTCAACTCGCCTTGAAAGTCTTTCACTGTTTTTTCTTTGTAGTTTAAAATATGTCCTACTGTTTTCAATGTCAATATTTTATCTTTAGGTTGTGACTGGTCATATTTCTCACCTGGATCCACCGTTTGATCGACAATGTATCCTTCATCACACTGTCCTTCAATTGCATAATAGCAATCATCAATCATTCCCGACTTTTTCAGTGATTTTCTGCCAACTTTTGTTCTCTTCTCATTTTCATATTTATATATCTTCTGTTTTGCCAAACTATTAATA